>Ga0066376_10002398_pt1 | contig 17481 bp, 16 predicted proteins | sample Knorr_S15_td_Bot_FD_77009 | JGI IMG/M metagenome (GOLD analysis project Ga0066376, IMG submission 77009) | Marine microbial communities from Southern Atlantic Ocean transect - Knorr_S15_td_Bottom_ad_5009_LV_A | ecosystem: Environmental > Aquatic > Marine > Oceanic | place: Southern Atlantic... | reverse complement strand
GTTCCGCACGCAAGGAAACATCACGTATGACTGCCAGATCAACTTTTCCGTCCGGGAACACCTGCGGAACGGCAAAACCCGCTCCTGAGTAACCCTGGTCCATAAGCGCGCTCCTTGGTCATGCCGTCGTAAGAGGATCATGTCCAGATCCCAGGACACAGTGATCGGAGCGCAGCTTACCGCGCCGCGGGACGCCTTCGGAATATCGGTCGTCCTCGACGCTGGCCTTTCCCTCGTCGGTGGTCTACTGATCGCTAAGTTCATGCCTGCCAGCCACCCAGCGGGGCACGGAGCCCACGGGAGCGGGCACGAGGCCGTGGAGACGCCCACCTCCCCGACTATGCCGTTACATCCCAACAATCACCCGACAGGCGAAACACACGCCCGCCACGTGTAAGACACAACAGTCACGGACCTTATGCCTCAATATCGTGCGCGTACACCTATCCGGAACCAGTCTCGGGCGAGTTCACCATACGAAAGGCGACCGGCCGCAGGAATGACACTATCTCGGCCGCAAGCTCTTTCGATGCGCCGCAATCGAGCAACGCGACTTCCATATGGCCGATCCACCGGGCCGCGCCGTTTTCCGTTACCCGGAACGGAGCGTGGCGTCGACGTAGTTGCCACGGCCCGATATCCGTCGTGTAGCGCGGTTCCCCGCCCAGCCATTCCTCAAGAAATAATTTCTGGCGTGCGCGTCCCTGCTCCATGCTGACCGGGAAGATCGGCCGTAGCTCCGGGTCTTCGTCGATCAGGTCGTAAAAGCGATCCACAACCTTCTCGATGCTCTCGCGTCCCCCCAGTTCCTCAAACAAACGCTTACGTGTGCCCGGCCCGCCGAGCACCGGACCGCCGGCATTCGGGGACGTGTTCAGCACCGGCAGGCCCTGTAATGCGGACCGCGGGTCAAGGGAATCCGGCTTTTCGCCCAGATTCCTGGAAACCTCTTTTTCATCTGGCCCGTCAATCATCCAGAGCTATCCTCAAACAAATAAGGGGTCATTCGGGCAAAATTCCCCGTCACAGCCTGCATAAGCCAATATGAACGTCACTCCAAAACAGCCCAAAGTAAACACCGCTGCGCCGTTAGATCGCATATTGCTTGAGGAGGTTTCGGGCGATTACCAGACGCTGAATCTCCGACGTGCCCTCGCCAATGATCATCAGTGGAGCATCACGGTAGAACCGCTCCAATGGCAGATCCTTGATGTACCCATAACCGCCGTGGATGCGCATCGCGTCCATCGTCACCTCGGCACACATCTCGGATGCGTACAGCTTGGCCATCCCGGCTTCCAGATCGATACGTGCGCCACTGTCCTTTTTGGCTGCCGCATCGTATGTCATGAGTCTTGCGGCGTGGATCTTGGTCGCCATGTCCGCCAGCATGTTCTGGATCGTCTGGCGCTCGGCGATCTTCTTGCCGAACGTCTCCCGTTCCTGTGCGTACTTGATGGCGAGCTCAAACGCTCCCGTCGCTACGCCCACCGCTCGCGCTGCGATGTTGATACGGCCGGTCTCGAGCGCCTCCATCACATGGTAGAAGCCCTTGCCCTCCTCGCCACCGACCAGAAGATCTGCCGATACCCGATAGTCCTGGAAAATCAGCTCGGAGGTGTCCACACCCCGGTAACCGAGCTTGTTCAGGTCCCGGCCCGCGGTGAAACCCGGACCCTTCTCGGCGATGAATGCGCTGATACCGCGATGCTGCGGGTCGATGTCTGTGTCGGTCTTTGCAAGGAGCAGGTAAACATCGCCGGTCCGGCCGTTCGTGATGAACAGTTTGTTGCCGTTGATGACGTATTCTTCGCCGTCCCTGACGGCCGTCGTCTGCAAGCTGGCGACATCGCTGCCACCGCCCGGCTCGGTAAGCGCCAGCCCGCCGCGTTTTTCGCCGGAAGCCAGTTTTGGCAACCACTCCCGCTTCTGCTCTTCAGTACCGTGACTCACGATCGCTGCGGTGAGGATGGAATGTGTGCCGATCGGCGCGGTTATCGACATCCAGCCCTTGCAGAGTTCTTCGAACACCATCGCGTACGTGGTGTAGTCCAGTCCCATGCCCCCGTACTCCTCGGGGACCGTGATACCGAACAGCCCCATCTCGGCCATCTGATCTACGAGCTCGGTGGGGTACGTGTCGTTCTCATCGTGTTCCGCAGCCTGCGGTATAACGTCCTTCTGGACGAACTCACGGACGGTAGCGACTACTTGGCGGCGTATTTCATCGATGTCGGCGATGGTCATTTGTGGTCCCATTGATTCTGGATGCATTCAGCGAAATTTCGTACCCGGAATTGTGCGTCTCAATCGGATGGGCGGCAAGGTGTCAACGCGTTTGATCACGGTCCGATTGATTCCCTGGACTCTGTTGATAGCAATAACTTCGGCAGCCACTATAGAATCCCGTCCCATGCCCACAAACGACGTGGATCGACTTCACGCCAATTTTGAGACCGGGACCTTGTTGCGCCCTTCGGTTGAAATCCCGAATTCTGTGGACCTGTCCCGTGCGATAGCGCGGCTCTCTGGCGACGGACATATTTCAGCCGGAACCGGCTCAGAAGACATGATCGCGAAGTCAATTGGGGCATCGGAACACATCGTGTTTGTCGTCGCCGACGGGCTCGGCATGACTCTGCTAGAGACGCTTCCTGAGGATTCTTTCCTCCGTCGAAACCTCACGCATGAACTACGGTCCGTGTTCCCATCAACCACGTCCGCCGCGCTTACGAGTCTTGCCACCGGAGCCTGGCCGTCGGAACACGCCGTGATCGGCTGGTGGACGCACTTCACGGAGATACCGGGCCCGGCGACGGTCCTGCCGTTTATCAACCGGGTTACCGGCGCGCCACTCTCGGAGCACGGCATCAGCGCGGAGACGGTATTCCCGCTTCCGTCGCGGATCTCCTCATTCGACAAAAGCGCCGTCGGGATTCTTCCGGTCCATCTAACCCGTAGCGTTTATTCCGGATACTCGCTTGGAAAGGCCATCCGCAGGGGCTACGGCTCGATAGCCGAAGGGGTAGATGCGACGTTGACGAGACTGTCGGACGCTTCTGGCCCCACCTATACGTACCTGTATCTCCCACAGGTCGATTCAGCGGCGCACACCAGCGGCGTCGGGAGCGAATCCACACGCGCCGCGCTCGCCGAAGTCGACAGTGGCCTGGAGCGCCTCGCCCGTGACATGCCTGACACGACAAAGCTTGTCATCACCGCCGATCACGGCCACCTTGACGCTTTTCCACCAGATCCGATATTCATCCGGGAAGACGACGAACTCGGGCGCATGCTCCGATACACCCCATCCGGCGATGCGCGAGTCAACTACTACCACGTGCGCGAGGACGCTATCGGCCGATTTGCTGACGCATATGCCGAACGGATGCCTGACGATGTGGTCCTCCTCACTCAGGACGAGATCGAGAGCCTTGAACTGCTCGGTCCGGGAGTCATCCCCACGCGAACACGTGATCGGATGGGTGACTACATCGCCATCTGCATGAGCGCAGCCGTTTTCGCATGGTCAGCGGCTAATTCCGATGGCCCAGATATGTCACGTCTCGTGTCCCACCATTCGGGGCTGTCTCCGGACGAGGTTCGCATCCCGTTGATAATCGCCGACTAGCCAGAACCACTCGTCTCAAGCATCAGGAGGGCGCTGATTCGGGATTTGGCCTATGCCGTGCGGCGTATTCCAGGTGTCATCTCTAGCCGCGCCTATCTGTGATGTTGCGAAACCTCACATGCCGGGTTTGGGTGCGTCTCACGCTGCCCGCCCCCGAGCTGTCTGCAAGACTTCAGTTCAGGCCCACAGAACTTACCAATTCACAGCGCTTTAGGAGAGTCCCAACAGATGCGACAGGAGTTCGTAAATCCTTTTCTCACCACAGCCCAGCATGTGTTTGAAGTTGAACTCGGGCAGGAGCTCAAGTTTGCCGGTGCGCAGGTGGCCGAGGATACGATCACCAGCGAGGACATTACTGCGTTCATCGGTGTGACAGGTCGTCTTGAAGGAAACGTTTTCTACGGGTTCAAGCGTTCGGTCGCACGGTCCATCCTTACGATCATGCTTGGAAAGCCACCGGCCGGACTGGACCAGATGGCACTTTCCGCGCTGGGTGAGCTTGCCAACATGATTACCGGTAACGCCGCCATCGGCCTCGCCGGAACAGGTTTCTCGACAGACCTCACGCCTCCGACGCTGATTCAGCCAAAGGGAAGCAAGTTCACAACGCTCGGTTGCCCCCAGATTGTGGTCACCCTTGAAAGTGAATGCGGCCCCTTCCCTGTGCGCATCAGCCTGCGTGAGAACGAAGAATATATCGCCGCTTAAGAGCGAGTCCGCCCCGTTGCAACCTGTCTTTTCAGGGACCTGAACAGGGCGTGTGTCCGGTGCTGAGAACCTGCGCCCATGTGACATCTCCGCCCCCGGCCTCCTCGCCAGCCCGGCCGGGCGGCGGTTTTCCGCGCGTTCCGATATTCACAGCCAGCCCCGAATAATCTCCTGTGATTCCAAGTAATTCTGAGTTATTTGGCGGTATTCTCGCGAGCCTGTCGGCGATCGGAACGCGAGAGCCTGAAACCGAGATCCCAGTTCAAGAAAGCCTCTGGAGGCCACATGGCAGATTCCCCGGGCACCGACCCGCGGTCATCAAATCCAGACCACGCATGCCAGACAGATCGGGAGCTATTTGTCGCAACGGCGGCGAGACTCGCAGGCGAGGTCTTTGACTTCCACGAGCGTTGGGCGCTGGAGTCCGGCACCCCGCTTGAGGTCTTGGTCAGGCGCACGCCGATGCTGGATGAAGAGATTCGCGAGTTGAAGGACGAAATCGAACGTACGGCTGCCGAATTCGACGAGCCAGCGATGGCGGAGGAGGCGGCTGACGTGCTGTTCGTCGCGCTCGGACACATGGAACAGCTAGGCACTGTCGGGCTGGCCGGGATGGAGGCCGTGACCGCAAAAAATATCACCAAGACCACGAAGTCCCACTTCAAACATCCCGAAACTGGCAAGGTAACGCGGATCGGCCGAAACGATTCGGCTGACCCGCAGACGGAATTCCGGTCATAAATCATCCTGCGCCTTGTCCCTCACCACCTTCACGCTGATTTCAAGCGGCTCAGGATGACCGCTCGTAGAAGGGTGTCATATTCGCGAATAATTCCAACGCCATACCCCTGCTAATCTCCCGCGGGGGCGGCCTTCGGAACCGATTCACCAACCTCGACCCGCAGATCAGGCAGCCAGCGCAGGAACGGCGGCAGGTACCAGTTCCATCGGCCGAGTATCTTCATGCTCGCCGGGACCAGAATCATCCGGATGATCGTTGCGTCTATCAGGACGGCGATACCCAGTCCGAATCCCATCTGCTGAAGCCCGATCAGGTCGCCGGCTGCGAATCCCCAGAAGACCGCCACCATGATTAGCGCAGCTCCCGTGATCAACCGCCCGGTTGAGCGAATTCCAAACGCCACGGATTCTGTGTTGTCGTCGGTCTGATCAAACCGCTCCCGAATCCTGCTGAGCAGGAACACGTGATAGTCCATCGATAGGCCAAACAAAATGGAGAACAGGAAGAGTGGAATCCAGGCCTCGATGATGTCGGACTCTGCAAGTAACCCCAGGTCACTTCCGACACCTTTCTGGAAGACAAGTACCAGGATTCCGTACGTCGCGGCCACCGAAAGCAAGTTGAGGATGATCGCCTTGATCGGCACGACTATCGATCGAAAGACGATCATGAGCAGAATGAAGCTCATTCCCAACACAAACGGGAATACGATCAGGATTCCGTCTTTCGCGGCCTGGAAGAAGTCCATATTCCCGGCCGTAACGCCGGTTATCACCACCTCAACGTCCGACCCCGGGAATGCGGTTGGCACGTAGGTATCTCGCAACGCATTTACGGCGTTCTGCGCTCTCTGCTCAGCGGAATCACCGGCCAGTGGTACCTCGATCAGTGCGATCGTTCGGTCGGCGTTTAGCTCGACAGGCCTCGGCGTGCCAAACGTCCCCGCGGGATCGGCCGCCATCGACCCAAACAATGTCGCAATTCCGTCCTGGCCCGCCGACGAGTCATAGTCGCCCGCGATAACGATCTGTGCCGGGTTCGCGTCTCCCGCCGAGAACTGCTTATCCAGGATGATGAAGCCTTCCTTGGATTGAAGGCCGTCGGGTAGCGTGCTCACCCCGGCAAATCCGATGCGCAGATCCAGTAACGGTAACGCCGCCACGATCAATAGCCCTCCGGCCAGCACCATACTGACCAGCGGCTTTCGCATCACAATGTGGGCGACCCTGTCCCAGAATCCGCTATTATCTGGAGCGTCTGGATGTTCCCGTGAATTCCCTATCCATGGAACACCCAGACGGTTAATTTTGTCTCCGAGGAGGCTCAGCGCCGCCGGCAAAAGGGTCATCGCGGCCAGCACGGAAGCGATAACGACTGCTATCGCGCCTATCGCAATCGCTATAAACACGTTGAACGGAATCAGCAGCATGCCGGTTAACGCAAGCACTACGGTTATCCCGCTGAACAGCACGGCCCTCGTGGCGGTGTTTCCGGCAACCTCGATGGCATCAAGCTTGACCAGGCCGTTGCGTCGCTCTTCCCGGTAGCGATCAACGATGAACAGCGAATAGTCGATGCCGACCGCCAACCCGATCATGAAAATGATGTTCTCTACGAAGAACGAAAGGGCAAACACCTGACCCACGAGTGCCGATATGCCGAGGGCGATGATGATCGAAATAATCGCTATCACTATCGGAACGATCGCGGCGACGATGGTCCCGAACACGACTATGAGGATCAGCATAGCGATCGGTATGCCGAACATCTCACCGCGGAGGAGGTCGTCCTGTCCAACGACCTCGAAGTCGTTCCCAACGACAGCCTGACCGGTTAGCAGGATTGTGAAGGCACTTATCTCGTTCCGGGCCTCAACGATGTCGAGAATTTCGGTGACATTGGTCGTAGCGTCGTCGTATGTGCCGGCCATAACGAGCGGCATTATGGTGCTCTGACGATCCGCCGAAACCAGTGTGGGTAAACCCGTCTGGTAAAAGTTGAAGAACGTGCCATCCCGAACGATGTCGGAACCCAGCGCGCTTATATCGTTGTAGACGCTCTCCACTTCCGCCTGAAACTCGGCATCGTCAACGGTGAACCTGTCCGATTGCACGATCACCACTTCGGTGGTGCTGATCGGCTCGCCGCGCAGCTCCTCTATGAGATCGGTCCCGCGTTTCGATTCCGGCGTGTTCGTGAACGCGAACTCGGTCGTCAGCGTGTCCTCAAGGAGAGATCCGATGAGCAGGAACGCCACGACCAGTGTGGCCACCCATATGAGGATCGTGGTTTTCGGCCGCTCCGCTGATTTGCGGGAGAGCGAACGCGTGGAAAGCATCGGTGTCGTTTTCCCCTTGTGAAGTCGTCCCGAGAACTATCACCAATCCGCCATGAACAACGGGAAGCATACAGACCCCCCAGCGCCTGAAGCTGGGGGGCAAGACGCATGTCTCCGCACGTCCCACCATTCGAGAGCCTCAGGGTGGGGTTGATACAAGGCGCCGGTTCTCCTTCTCTCAGCGGGAGGAGGCTGGGTTGAGGACCTCATTCAGTCTCTATGCGCTACAGATGACGCGGTAAAGGCCCCCTCGTCCTTCCGTGGAAAGACCGGGATGACAGAGTTGTATCGAGTCTGACGCCTAAAATATGCCCCAAGGGTAACGGGCAGTTTTGCTAGCACGTCGCCATGAGGGTAAAGTCGATTTGACACTTCCCGGACGACGTGCCCGGTTCAATATCGGAGAATCTTCTCGAGCGAGATCATATGATCGATAACGATGTGAGTCATCCGGCGGATAATCCCGTGTTGACGGCGATCCGCACCCGTAGGACCGTGCGCGAATTTCTGGACGCGCCGGTGCCGCGTGATGTCCTGGAACGCGTGATCGAGGCGGCCACCTGGGCGCCAAACCACCGGATCACCGAGCCGTGGCGATTTTTCGTTCTCCAACACGGCGATAAGGCGCGCATCGAGGTCGCTCAGCTGATTCACGATTGGACGCTTGAGAATATCCCTAACCCCAATCTGGTCACTCGTAAGAAATCGGCCGAATCAGCACAGCGTGAAATTCTTGATAGCCCTTCATTCATGTACGTCTACTCGGTACCCGGGGCCAACGAGGAAATCACTCGCGAAAACTACGCCGCGGTCTGTTGCGCGGTGATGAACCTGTCCCTGGCGGCGCACGCGGAAGGTCTCGGCGTTGGATGGTCGACCGGAAAAGCGACTAAACCCAGGAATCTATCGGAACTCATCGGCGCGGACCCTTCATGGGACATCGTCGGCGCGCTGTTCATCGGCTACCCGGCCCGCGTGCCGGAACGTCAGCCAAAGGGGCTGGACCACTGTACTCGCTGGCTATGAATAACCCCTTCTCTCAACGGGAGAAGGCTGGGATGAGCGAGAACGCCCCGCATACAATCACCCGCCGGACCCCCACCGCGCCGCTGTATCATCCGCAATCTTGGCGACCCGGAACAACTACCGGAAAAGAGAACCGATGAGCAGACCGAATATCGTCTTAATAAACTGCGACGATCTTGGCTACGGCGATCTGGGCGTTTACGGCTCAAAGATCAACAAGACCCCGGCTATAGACAAATTGGCCGCAGAGGGCATGCGTTTCACCGACTTCTACGTCGCTTCGCCGGTCTGTTCACCGTCCCGGGGCGCCATGCTGACGGGTTGCTACCCGCCTCGAATCGATTTCGGCGATTTTGACGGTGGCTGGGTGCTGATGCCCGGCGATCCCATGGGTCTGAATCCGGAGGAGACGACCATCGCCGGCGCGCTCAAGGAAGCTGGCTACACAACCAAGATCATCGGCAAATGGCATTGCGGCGATCAGCCGGAGTTTCTACCGACCGAACACGGGTTCGACAGTTACTTCGGGTTGCCGTACAGCAACGATATGGGTAAACAGGTCGACGACCCGCTCACGACTGACCCTGAGCGCATCAAACGCCTCCGCGCCCGGCCGCCACTGCCGTTAATCCGGGATAAGGAGGTAGTTCAGGAGCAGCCGGACCTCCGGGCGCTGACCGAGCGTTATGCCGAAGAGGCCGTCCGCTTCATTCGGGAGAACAAGGACGGACCGTTCTTCCTCTACTTCGCCCACATGTACGTCCACCTGCCGCTTTACGCACCTGAACCGATGGTCAACGCCTCGGAGAATGGCGATTACGGTGCATGTGTTGCCGGGGTCGACTGGGTGACAAAGGTCCTTATGGATGAGCTGAAACGGCAGAGGATGGACGAGAACACGCTGGTCATTTTCATCAGCGACAACGGCTCACGCATGCAGGATCAAGGCGGCAGCAACGGCGAACTTCGAGGCATCAAGGGAACGACCTGGGAGGGTGGTCTCAGAGTGCCGTGCATCATGCGCTGGCCATCAAAAATACCCGCCGGTGTGGTGCGTAGTGATATCACGTCATCGATCGATTTCTTGCCAACGCTGGCCGGTATTGCCGGTGCAAAGCTGCCGCAGGATCGAATCATCGACGGCACAGATATCTCCTCGCTCATGTTCACGGGTGATGACGTAGAACCTCCCCGAGACACCTTCTTCTACTACATGGGCAAACGACTGGAAGCGGTGAGGAAGGGCAAGTGGAAGCTTCACGTCTCCAGGGAGTTGCGACCGAACCAGCAGACAGGTGTCGTAAGCCAGGCGGCCATCGATGAGAACGCCAACACGATCCCGGGGCTGTTCGATCTTGAGTCCGATATCGGTGAGACGACAAACGTGTACGACCGCCACCCGGGTGTCGTGGCAGAGCTTTCAGCGCTGGCAGAAGCCTGCCGCGTGGACATCGGCGACGAGGCGACAGGAGTGGTCGGCGCGAACATCCGCCCGGCGGCACGTGTAGACAACCCGGAAACACTCACCCACTACGACCCTGAACACCCGTACATCTATGCCGAGTACGACAAGTCAGAGCGGGGCTGATCGCGGGAGCGCCGAAGAAACCGTAGGGACGGGCAGCGGCCCGTCCACATCCGAACTCTGAGAACTTCCCCATGAGTGCCAACGGCGCGGTATGACTCCGATACCCACCCTGAGGGTCTCGAACGGTCCTTCCGTTTACCCCTTCTCCCAGCGGGAGAAGGCTGGGATGAGAGAGAGGCCCCAGGTCCAGAAACGAACGTCCTGGCCAACAGGTCACGCGGTAAAGATTCCTCGCCTACGCTCGGGATGACCACCTGACTCGCCCCCTCTCTCCTGTGGGGGAGAGGCCAATGTGCATCTAGGGTGAAGGGGTGGAGGCCGTAGACCGAGAACCAGCATCAATCCTTATAAAGCCGGGAACCGTTCGCGGAACGAGCGCGCCGCAAGTTCATCCCCCTCCACACGCATCCGACCAGATGCGACGGCATCGTCGTAACTAACCCGGCCGGCCACAAATAGAACATACATCTCGGCGTCCAGAACGAAGGTCGGCCCCACTACAAGCTCCACCTCATCGAAAAACACCTCGTCTGGAAGAACGGCCACTTTCAATCCCGGTTGCCCCTCAATATCGAAGTGATACACCACGATCGGGGCGCCCGCCTCTGCCGGCGCGAAACAGATCTCAAGCCAGTGAATCGACCAGTCGTACAACACCTCGACCGCAATTTCGGAAAGATGGGCGTCCCGTCCCAATCCGTTCTCCATGTCCCAGCGATGCAGTGCCAGTTCAGCAACCCGAAACCGAACCAGATTACGAATCGTCGTCACGCCAGTCGGATGGAACACTGGGCGGAAATAATCTTCAGTCCCGAGCTGTGTCAGTATCGTCGCCAACCCGGCCGACAACCCGGTTAGGGCCTCTACCGGGCCTTCAGGAAACGCCTCTCCGGTTGAACTTACGCGTGCGGCGATTGCGTCCGTTGCAGCCTGGCCACGCACGAAATTACGCCCGGGCGGCGGCTCTGTTATACCGTCCAGCTCGCGCTCGATCCATCCAGTGTAGGTGCGAGCCGAGCCCGCAACATGCGCCACCAGGTCACGTCGAGTCCACTCGCCCACACCGCTTGTCGCGGTCAAGACTTCCGGCCTCAAGCCCTCCAACAGCAGCAGAGATTGGCGGGTCTCTTCCTCGACAACGCTCGGAAGACGGACATCTTCAATGCTCACGATTACGCCTCCCGGAAAATTGTATGGATAGCTTCGCCGATAACGTCAATGAATCTCCCGGATCTATCCTATGCAACCAACTTTTCGTAGGTGATCGTACCGAAGGCGCCAGCCTGAGACTCCGTTAGGTTTGAAAGATGTGGGCGATTGGAATTACCCCACGCCGGATCATCATCATCGGTGTCACAGGTCTTCTCATGGCGGCGACGGCGTGTTCGGGCGGCCCGGAAATTACCGAATCACCGGTGATCGGGGCAACGTCGCCCGGTCCGGTCGCCACATCATCGGCTGTCCAAACTCCGGTCGGTCAAGATACGGTTCCCCGTCCCGAACCAGACGAGGTCACCCAGAAGCCAACTCAACTGGACGCGGTCACATCGGAGCCATCATCTCAAGTCGATGGCGAGCCGGAGGGCGCCCGTTTCGTCGGCTGCAGCGGCACTGGACCGGTCGATTTCGTCGTATCACCGATGCGCGACGAAGACATTCTCCTCCTGCTCCCGTACGGGACGCTCGGCGGCGCACACGTCACCCCGATCGATCACATGTACTTCGAGCCAGCAGAGCGCTCTCTTGGCCGGGATGTGTACGAAGTGCGGGTCATCCAGGACGGCGTCATTCACAGCCTTGATCCCCGCGATGTGAACGTCGACACCGGCGAGACCAGCCTGCGCGAATGGCGGATGGAAATCGCCGATACTTGCACGTTCATCAGTTATTTCGACCTGCTCACCTCGCTGTCGCTCAATATCGAGGCCGAGTGGCAAAAGACGCGAGACGACGGAACATCACCCTGGCGGGGAATTCCGGTAAAGGCGGGACAGGTGATCGGCCGAATCGGGGCACAGACGCTTGATTTTGGTGTTTACGACTACGAGACGGTTCTACCCGGTTTTATCGAACCCGCGCACTACGACAGCGAGTCGTGGAAGGTCCACACAGTAGACCCGTTCCCGTATTTTCCAGACGACGTCCGAACGATGCTGCTGGACAAGATGCTTCGGCAGGTCGAGCCACGGGCGGGCAAGATCGACCATGATGTCGAATGCACGCTTTCGGGCAACTGGTTCCAGGTTCACGCGTTATTGTAGGACAGACCCTTCGAGAGCCTCAGGGTGGGTTCAGTGTGAGCGGCCCGTTCCCCCAGCGGGATAGGGTCAGGGAAGGGAATCTAAACCTTCACAAGCTTCTGCATAGACCGCAGCTCCGCCGGAATGTCCCAGCCGCTGCCGTAGTCGCTGTGCGAAACCTCGGCCACGTAGATGTTGCCTTTGGAGTCCACGGTGATGCCGTGCGGCGAGAAGAAACGTCCGGTCTGGGAACCGTATGGCTCCGTACCGACCTTTGACAGCACCTTCCCATCGGTGGTCATGATCGTTACGCGTGGCCCGAGATCGGCGCCGGTGTCGTTGCTTGAGATCCCGGCGAAATACTCGCCGATGTACACGAGATCCTGATCACCCCGGGTGTCGATATACAGGCAGGCGGCGCGAGACAGGTTCACCCACTGGGTTTCGAACTTTCCTTCTGAGCTGAACACCTGGATGCGGTGGTTTTCACGATCGGCGATATAGACCCATCCGTTGCTGTCGGTCTCGACGTTGTGGACGATGTTGAACTGTCCCTCGCCGGTGCCAGATTCGCCCCACGAGAACAGGTGCTTGCCCTCCGGCGAGTACTTGTGGACGCGGGCGTTCGAGTAACCATCCGAGACGTAAAACTCGCCTGTCTTCTTGTCCACCGCAACGTGTGTCGGGACGCTGAACGGCTCTCCGCTCATCGGCCGGCTCGGCTTATTCGCTTCTCCAAGCGTCATCAACAGCTTGCCGTCCGGAGTGAACTTCTTGACCGTCCCGTCGCCGTTATCGACCGTGAAAATATTGCCGTCTGGGGCCACGGTCACGCCGTGCGGGTTGCTGAATTCGCCTTCGCCCCAGTGGTCAACCAGATTGCCATCGGCGTCGAAAACGATCATCGGCGATGTGCCGCGGTTGAAGACGTAGATGCGGTCGTTCGCATCGGCGGCTACCGCCGTGGCTTCTTTGTAGTTCCACCCGTCCGGAAGCTGTCCCCAGTTCTTACCGGAAACCTCGTACTTGAAGTCGCCGTCTCCGAGCAGAACAGGACCAGATGGTCCGTCTTTTGCTCGGTGCCCGTCCTGCGGTAGTCCGGATTCGAGTTGTTCTACTTCACTGGCCATCAAATCTACCTCTGAACGGGTGTGGGTGGGAGTCGTGGGCGCGGGTATCGCCCGCGAGCGGTGATAGTACCGTTTGTACGGCGTCTCGGGAATAGGTTCGTCATGACGCTAAAGCACCAGAGTTCGTGTTGAACTCGACGATTACAGGCCGGAACACACTAGAACGCTTTCGTCATTCCAGAGTAGTTGGGAATCCAGTGACGGTCTCCGTCCTTCCAAAACGTGAGCTTGCATCAGGTGTTTCTGGATTCCCACTTGCGTGGAAATGATGGCATGAGTACGTAACGAGATCAGACGCGTCAAATCAGCCAAGATGCGGGCCAGTATCAAAATCCTCGTTAAAGCGCCCCGAGCTGACGCATCAGGCCTAGATCGTCCCGGTGTATCCACTCTTCTGCGATCTTCCCGGCGTCGAATCGAGAAAGCGCCATTCCTGTGGACGTGATCTTCGCACCGGTCGGAACGATGCCCATCCATTCACCTTCATGCGTCCCCGTCATCGTCCAGCGGCGCGTGACGAAACCGTCGTCGTCGCTACTCGCATAAATCGACGCCTCAAAACGAAGATCAGGAAACGCCGCTCTTAACGCCGAAACTTGCGTCTTGATCTCATCGATCCCTATCGCATCGAACTCCAGAGCCGGATCATGCCGCACGTGCGCCGGGGCCAGCAGCTCATCCGCAACGTCGAGCATTCCTCGATTCCAAACCTCGTCTACATATCGGCGAATGACCGCCCCGTTAACTCCCAACGGCATGGAATACCTTTCTATTCACTTGGTTGCTGCCGGCATCCCCGGAATAGGCGTGCCCGGTGTCTTGACCCGCAACGAGTAAACCGAGGTGCGCCATGTCAGGTAGAGGGTCTTGAAATCGGCCCCCCCCCAGCCGACGTTCGCAGGTAATTCCGGGGTCTCGATCACTCCGAGGAATTCACCATCCGGCTCCCAGACCCAGCAACCACCCGGACCGGTGCTAAACACTCGGCCGGCGGTATCGATCTTCAGGCCGTCCGGCACACCGCCGCGCTCGCCTATCGGCCGCTCCGCACCGGAGTGCGCAATGAAGGTATCGCCCTCATCGGGGCCGCCGGGAACGTACGGCATCTCGGCGAATTCCCGGCCCTTCGACAGCGACCCGCCGACGGTCACTTCGTACACGTACATGTGCGGATTCGGTCAGGTGTTGGAACGTAAAGCAGCGACTCGTCCGGAGAGAACGCGAGGCCGTTGGGGTGCGGCATGTCTGTACCGGCCTCGTGCAGCCCGCCTTCGGGATCAACCCGAAAGACGCTGGACGTGCCGATAAGTCGATCGCCCGGCTCCATCAGGAACTGTGGATCGCTGAAGTAGAGCGATCCGTCGCTCCGGCCAACTACGTCGTTACTGCGGTTCAGGCGCACGCCGTTGTACTCCGATGCTAGAACGGTCCACGATTCGTCGTGCTCACGTCGAACCACCCGGTAAACGTCCTGCTCGCACCACACAACCCTGCCCTGCAGATCGTACGTCGCCCCGTTAGCGCCGCCGTCATTCTCTCGAAGCACCGTCTTCTCTCCGGTGCGCGCATCCACAAGGTAGTGGATGGCGTCATCAACGTCCGATACGTATAACGCGCCGTCCGGGTGATCCGCGGACGGCGGCTGCCAGAGCGGGCCTTCCGTGAAGTGGAACCCGGTGGCGAGGAGTTTCGGATCGCCGGGTTCCAGGACGCGGTCTAGCTTGCTGGGTGTGGTCACTTCTGGCTCCTCGCTACGGGCGGGTGGCTCCCTGACGGCAGTTTAGCGGCTCACGTGTGGCGTGGGCGGACCCCTTCTTCCAGCAAGGGAAGGCCACTCGTCCGTGCCGCGGACCCGTCATTCCCACGTAGGTGGAAATCCAGGAACGCCGGTATGCGATTTACTAGCTCATGTACGAAAGCCGAATCTGGATTCCCGTCAGCACGGGAATGACGATATGGAACGGGCGATCCATGCATTTCGGCAGTATCGTGACACTCACATCCCGACCGCACACAACAGCAAAGGACTCGCCGTGAAGATCACCGAGGTCATCCCACACGTCATCAAGCCCGAACTACCCGGTGACACGCCGGATCAGAGCGCGTGGGCGTTCATCGAGATTCGCACCGATGAGGGGATCACCGGTTGGGGCGAGGCGACCAAATACGGGCGTGGTGGCAGTTTCCTGATCGGCCAGGCGGTTCACATGGTGAAGGACGACTTCATCGGCGAGGACCCCGGGAATATCGAGGTTCTGTGGCACAAGTTGTACCGCCGTTTTACTTACATGGGCGCCCGCGGGTTCCCCACGGCACTGATCGCCGGGTTCGACATGGCCCTGTGGGACATCAAGGGCAAGGCGACCGGACGGCCGGTTTTCGATCTACTCGGCGGCAAGTTCCGCAATCCGATACCCCTGTACGCCAACGTCTGGTTCGAGGGCGCAGAAACCCCGGACGAGTACGCAGCGGCGGCAAAAAAGATGGTGGCGCTGGGGCACACGGCGTCCAAGCACGACCCGTTCCACGAGATGAAGCCGTTCCACTCGATGTACCAGGACGGCAAGATATCGAAGAAGGGCGAGAATCTCGGCTACGACATTGTGGCCGCGGTACGGGAGGCAGTTGGGCCGGATCACGAACTGCTGATCGACGCCCACGGCCACTACAACGTGCCGACGGCTATTCGCCTTGCCAATAAGCTGTTCGAGCAGTCAGACATCGCATGGTTCGAGGAGCCCGTGCCGCCAGAATCGTTCGAGGCCCTCAAGCAAGTTCGCCTGAATACAAACGCGCCGATTTGCGTTGGCGAGAGGTTGTTCACCCGATATGACTTCCTGCCGATATTCCGCGACGGGCTGGCAGACTACATCATGCCGGACACGATCTGGACGGGCGGCATCTCGGAGATCAAGCGCATCGCCATCATGGCCGAGGCGTACTACATCCCAATCTCACCGCACTGCGTCCCGGCCGGTCCGCTGGAGTTGATCGCGGCCGCCCACGTGTGTGCCAGCGTTCCTAATTTCTATCGACTGGAGCACTCGATCCTCGGCATCCCAATGCAGAACGATCTGCTGACGGAGCCGATGGACATCAGCAACGGCGCGATCCACCTGAACGAGAAGCCGGGGCTGGGCTACGACCTCGACCCGGATGTGCTGGCGTCAAAGCGGCATCCGTTGTGGGAGGGGTAGGCGGGCGAAGCGGCCCACCGCCGGAGGAGTTGGCGACGGCCAGTTCTGGTTGAAGCTCAGGCTGCTGCACCGGTGGGAACGATATCCCGTCGGGTGGCTTCCATGAGCAAGTTGATTCGGTCCGCCAGCGCCTCAAGTGTGACCTCGTCTGTTAGGCGGTTTTCGGCGTCAAATAGCTCAGCCGCTGGGCCTACCAGTAACTCGGACTCGATCACGTCCGCCCCGGCCACGCCGAGAATGCGTCTGAGATCGGCCTGCGCCCACTTCGCTCCATAAGGCGACGGACTTGCCCCGACGACCAGGGCAAGCTTGCCCGCAAGAGGCGAGTTGCCGTACGGCCGAGAAGCCTAGTCGATCGCGTTTTTGAGGCCGCCGGAAATCGAGCCGTTGTACTCAGGCGTCGCGAACAGCAACGCGTCTGCGTCCCGTATCCGGTCCCTGAGAACGCGAACGCTCTCCGATTCTGGTCCGTTGTCCAGGGGTTCGGTGAATACCGGTAAATCGGCATAACCGTCGTAGATCTGGACATTTACCCCGGCCGGGGCGATTTCACCGGCGGCCTTCAGGAGACTGCGATTGATGGAGTCCGGGCGGAGGCTGCCCGGGATTGCGAGGAGTTTCATTTTCTGGGCTTTCAAAGCTGTTGTGAAATGGCAGATGTTGATTTGCTCACTATTCATATGATGCTCACGTTTCATTAGCGATGTATTTATAGTTATTTGATCGTGTTGAAGCCACTTACTTCTGATCATCTCCTGCCATGACATCGAATGAATTGAGCGGTTTCTGTCCCCATTTTCACGAGGCGATCGAGCTGATCGGCCGACGCTGGAGCGGTGCAATCCTGCGATCCATGCTGGCCGGAGCGCAGCGCTTTTCGG
>Ga0066376_10002397_pt1 | contig 17486 bp, 18 predicted proteins | sample Knorr_S15_td_Bot_FD_77009 | JGI IMG/M metagenome (GOLD analysis project Ga0066376, IMG submission 77009) | Marine microbial communities from Southern Atlantic Ocean transect - Knorr_S15_td_Bottom_ad_5009_LV_A | ecosystem: Environmental > Aquatic > Marine > Oceanic | place: Southern Atlantic... | reverse complement strand
GTAGGCGCCTTCAACACCCGGAATAACATGGCAGGCGCCGCACGCTTTGGCTTGCAAGAGTGCTTTGGCCTCGGGTGATGCGATCGCACTCCCGATCACCCCTTCCATGCTGAGGACAAGAAGTACCAGTGCGATGCTGACCAAGGACGCGGACGCCCTTCGCTGTCTTTGAGAGGGGGTGCTTGGACGGGAGAGGAGGCAAAAAGTCACGGGAATATTCGTAAATCGGAGATTCTTAATTAAGGTTCGTTTTTCGTTTTGAAACTAAGCAGCACAACCCAGAGACATTGTTCAGCAAAGCGGAAGAGGCCTGGCCGCCCGCAGGCGGCCAGGAACCTGTCCGGTTAAATATGATTTAGGGAACGATCTTGTACACCGTATCGCGAGAGCCGAATGGACCCATGGATTCGGATGTCAAGGCGTACACATTGCCCTTCAGATCCTGAAGGACAGCCAGCACGTGGGTCACGAAATCATGATTGGTCACGTGGGCACGTTCAAACGCCCACGTTCCGCCATCATTGGTTGCCACGTAGAGTCTGCCGCTCTTGCCGCCGAAGCTCATGCTCCAGTCCCCATAGAAATACTTGCCCTGCCATGACTCATGGCTGCCGCGGTAGACAGCGCCGCCTTGCACATTCACACCGAAGCAGTTCTTGCCGCCGAACTTGTTGCAGTGATTGTACTCAATGATAGGGGCGATCATGCCGGCGCTATCGCAGGAGTCTAGGTGGTCATTCGGATTCAGGTAGTCGAAGCAATGGTTCGCTTCCATCACCCGCCAGCCGTAGTTACCGCCACTGGTAACGATGTCCACTTCCTCGTAACTGTTCTGTTGAACATCCGCCACGAAGAGTTGGTGGTCGCCGCCGGTGTCGAAGGTCATTCGCCAGGGGTTCCGAAAACCATAGGCAAAGATCTCGTCCCGAGCACCGTCCTGATTCACAAACGGATTGTCCGCTGGAATCCCGTATTCGAGGCCATCACTCTTCGAATCAACGTCGATTCGCAAGATTTTTCCCAAAAGGCTGCTTAAATCCTGACCGTTGCCAATCTTTTTATTGTGGCCGTAACCCCAGTCGTCGGCGAATCCGCCATCGCCAAGGGCAATGTATAAATACCCGTCTGGGCCAAATTCCATGGCCCCTCCGTTGTGATTGAATTGCGGCTGTTCAATCTTCATCAGCACCCGTTCGGAATCGATGTCGGCTCCATTGGGATTTTTGGACACCGTGAATTCGGAAACGTACGAGGTGTGGTGACCGAAAACCTCGTGCAGCAGATCCTCTTTTTCGCGCACGATGTCTCGGCTGGAATAGACATAAAACTTGCCGTTATCCTTGTAGTTTGGATGAAACGCAAACCCCAGCGTGCCGCGCTCGTCGAATCGAACATACAGCTGGGGGATCTTGGCTCTCAGGTCGAGAAACGGTTCTGGTCGCATCGTGCCGTCAGCGTTAACCACGGCAATCGCACCCGTTTGCTGCATGATGAAAATTCGACCGCTGCCATCGGGTACTTCCTTGAGATCGACTGGAGATTGCAAGCCGGTTGCGAAGGCCTCAACCTTGACATCCAAGGCCCCCGCCGAACCAGCTAGAAAAGCCATAGCGACGGCTGTCAATGCAGCCAATATATTTAACTTGCGCATAGTGTGCCTCCTTTCGACAACAGTGCAGTTAATTGAGTTTCAGATAGCGGAATGAAATGTGTCAAATCTTGATGGAACCAACCCATTCATCATTGTGCTTCTTTTTGGTTACGGTGGGTATCTGCCCCAATTAGACAGTCGCTCAATTCAGAACTCCAAAAGGTCTTCTATATTGTCAATTCCCGCTTGAGCACAAATATCATCGAGATGCGGGCCGGGTGCACCTGATACGCCAATTCCACCGACCAGCGAACCCGCCGCTTCTATGACCATCCCACCCCCGATTATGATGACACCGGGCAGATTTCGAATGCCTGCTTGAGGCTTCCCTGCTACAGTGACTGATTCAAGTTCAGTGGTATTTGTTCTGAAACCAACTGCAGTCCGAGCTTTCCCAACTGCTGTGTCCACAGTACGGCGCGCGGCCAGCTGATCACGCAATACCACCTGGATACCGCCGAAACGGTCTACGACAGCCACGGCCACCTAATAGCCCGATGCCCTGCAGTTCTCTAATGCTGCGTAAGCAGCCTGCAGTGCAGCCTCTGGCGTGAGAACTTCAAAGGTAACGGTTCCTTCGGCAGCTTGAGCCGATGTGAAAGTCAATAAACTGAAACCGATTGCAATAGTTCTAAGAATAGAGCGTTTCAATTTGTGTTTACCTGTTTCGAAAAAAAATTTCACTGTCACGATCTACCCCGGTCTAAATCTGAGTTGCTGAACCGTTACATCCATTAATCTGGATGCAGCCTTGCACTGCTTTTCTGCCATCCGATTTTGACTTCCTGACCGCTTGAGAATTTTGAAAACCCTTCGTCCTCTGAAACCTGACGGATTACAACTTCAGTGCCGTTGGATAAACGCACCAGGTGCGATGTCGTCAATCCTAAATAGACCTCCTCTACATAGGTTGCCGGTATCCTGTTGAGCGAATCATCATCGGGATCTACCAGTTGAAGGAGTTCGGAGCGAACCGATACCGAAACTTCTTCACCCTCTGTGATGATCGATTCACGTGCAGGGACTTCTATCCTGGCATAGCCAAGATCTACTTTGACATCGCTGCCAACTTGACCCATGACGGTTCCCTCGAAAAGATTGTTATCACCTATAAAACCCGCAGTGAACTGTTTCTGCGGCCGCTCGTAGATATCCCGGGGACTGCCCTCCTCAATTAATTCACCGCCAGCGATGATAGCGATACGGTCGGCGATGGTCATCGCTTCTTCCTGGTTGTGGGTAACATGGATAAAGGTGATTCCCACCTGTTCCTGCAGCCGCTTCAGTTCCAGGCACATTTCCTTTCTAAGTTTGGCGTCTAGCGATGCCAACGGTTCATCGAGTAGCAACACATCGCTCTCCAATACCAATGAACGAGCAAGCTGTACCCGCTGTTGCTGGCCACCGGATAATTCGTGCGGCATGCGATCATTCAGCCCTTTGAGCCCAACCAGCTCAAGGGCCCGCCCAACCTTGCTCGCCGTTTCTGTCTTTGGTAGTTTGCGCAACTTGAGACCATAGGAGATATTCTTTTCAACTGTCATATGTGGAAACAAGGCGTAGCTCTGAAAGACCATCGAAGTAGGGCGTTCATTAGGGGGTAACGAGGTCAGGTCCTGGTCATGAAACAGTATGTTTCCGCTACTCGGACGCATGAACCCACCAATCAGGCGCAACAGCGTCGTTTTGCCGCCGCCACTCGGACCCAGCAGGACAAAGTACTGGCCGCTACGGATTTTGAAGCTGACTGACTTCAGCGCTACCACCGAACCGTAATTCTTTGAAAGGTCGACGACTTCGACACCACTATCGGCTTGCACGTTTGCTCCGTTTCACTTTAATTCGACATGACTGCCGCGGCTTTAGCCCGTGCCACCCGTTCCAGTCGATCAGATCTAATAAGCGTAATAATGAGGATTGAGCCGATAACGACCATTGGAATAACACTCATGATCCCGGCCATAGCGTAAGACTCGCCCGACATGCCTATATTCAGCATTTGTGAGACCAGGACGTTTTGAAAGGTGTCGAATCCACCTTTGAGAAGCGCTGTGCGCGTCGCTTCGTTAAACGACAGGATCGTTACGAATGCACATGCGCTGAAGACCCCGGCACGAATCTGCGGAAATTCCACGTCCCGGAATGCCTGCCAGGCCGTTGCCCCACAGCTTCTTGCGGCTTCCGTCTGTTGAACCCGGTAACGCGACATCGTAATGAGAATGACAATAAAGGCATAAGGCAAGGTATAGACAATCTGACCAATCAACGCCGTCAGGAACCCCAGTTCGAACCAGCCGTAAAACCAGGTCACACCGAGGCTATCACTTAACCACTCGAAGAAACCGTTCATATTTTTGAAGAAGACCAGCAGACTTGAGCCCATGATATCTGCCGGAACAAATAAAGGCATCAGCATAAGAGTGACAAAAGGTACCTTGTTACGGGAACTCTTGCAGAACTTGGCGGCCAGTAAACCCAATGGGACTGCTGATGCGACTGCGCCCACTGCGAGATAGGCGGTCCATTCTAGTGATGCCACCAGCATCCGGTCACCCAACACAACTCTGTACCAGTCGACTGTGAACTCATAGATGGCAGCCCCGAACCCATGCTCGTTGAATGAAATGTAGATGATGTAGAACACCGGCAGCAGTAAAACGAATACAACGAACAACAGATACGCCCACTTTGCGCGGTAACTCCAGGCTTTGCCATGTTCATCCAGCATAATGCGTTACTGGATGGGTTCGAGAATTTTGGTCAGGTCGAAGAGACGGTGACCCAAGTAGAGGAGAAGAACCATCGTGACGATCATGATGGTGCTGATGGCCATGGCAAGCGGAAAATCCACTGCGACAATCGCCTGATTGACAATCAATCCGGCATTGACTGCTCCCGGCCCACCCAGAATGGTCGGCACCAGCCCCACGCCCAGACTGTTAACAAAAATAAATACACCGCCGGCAAAAATACCGGGCGCCGCCAGAGGGATAATTACGTCCCGAAATGTGTGTACCGCCCGTGCGCCCAGGTCATCACATACTTCGAACACATATTTCTGCACTGCTTCCATAGCCAGGAATCCGGCAAACACCATAAACGGGAGAAACGACATTACATCCCCGATGACGACACCAATTGGTGAGAACAGAATGATCGAAATGGGCTCATTGATGATCCCGATTTCTATGAGTAGGTTATTGATGAGTCCGTGGCGGCCCAGGACAGGTCGCATTGCGAAAACGCGTACCAATTCAGAGATCATAAACGGCAAAATGAATAGCAGGATGACCCGGTGCTGTGCAACTTGCGGAATCCGTCGACGAACGAAAACAGCAATGGGAAAACCAATTATGAAAGAGATGACCACCGCCCAGCTCGAATGGATCATTGAGAAAAGGTAGTTTTCTGCACGAGCCGAAGTAAAAAAGCTCTCATAGGCAAAAAGTGTAAATCCAGGCTCCATCCAGAACGTTGTCCGCTCAAAAACACTCCATACTACTGTCAGTGCCAGGGGAACAATGGAAAAAAGTAGCATGAATAGAGCGGGCAGATAGAAAACCCACTTCTGGAGACCATTATCACCGACAAACCTGCGCCACAAATTAGGGGAGGTCGGAACATCCTGACCTCCCCTAATCAATGACTTCCTGCTCTTAACGCGAAAGACAGGCATGAGCCATCAGGCAGCCTGTAAGCGGGCCCACCAGTCCTGATAAGCGCGCAGGTGAGTCGGGAACACGTTCTGCCACGCGTTGCCCTTCACCGCGTACCGATTACTCTTATTTGCCAAACGTTCTTGCAGGATGGCGCGGGTATTTGCATCGAATTGATCAGGGTGAGCATCCATATAAGCATCAACTCCTACCATTTGCGGGGAAAATCCGAGTCCCTTCAACGTGTTTGCTCCAAACCAAGGAGAAAGATAGACATTCGCTAGCTTGTAATACAATGCATCCGCACCGCGCTTTCTACCGCCTTTGGTAAACATCATCACATTGTTCCACATCTGATGGCCTTCTTTCATCGTACCGTAAAGGATTTCACGTTCGTCCCCGGTCTTTCTGTTGGCTACCAATGCAACCGGCTCCCAGCAGGACGACATGAGTACCTCGCCACTCGCTAGGATGCTGACACCATTCTGGAAGCCATCCCAGAATGTTCGGAATTGACCTTTTTTCTTATAGTCAATGAGAAATTGGCAGACCGCCTTTACCTCATCGGGTTTCATATCAGCGGGATTGTCGATATCGATCTTGCCGCTTTCCCTGAGATAGATTGCCATCGTGGTCAGTGTTGGGCCAAAGTCATTCTGCAAGGCCACGTAACCCTTGAACTGCGAATCGAACATAACTTCCCAGCTATCGGGATGGAACCCCAAAGCCTTGTGGTCGTATGCCATGGAGTCTGCGTTTGAGATGTAGGGCGTGGCGTAGATCTTTCCGTCGTAACGAATCGTATCTGCTGACTCTCCGCCCTCATGATATCTGGGCAGGATATTCTTCCAGTTAGGAATCTGACTTATATCAATGGGAACGATCGCTTTCTGAGAAGCAAGCGCATCCTCCATACCACCACCATTATCTGTGAGAGCATCGAACAATCTGTTACCGTCACCAACTACCATTTTCTGGATCGCCTCGTCGGCCCGAGCGCTCTTTGTCGTTACAGCCAACTCGACGCCGGCCTGTGCCGCCATCGCACTGAAGTCTTTGGCACCCACCTTTGCGACACCAGAGGCCCAGTATTTCAGTTCGGTGGCTTCTGCAGCAGAAAGGCCGGGCACGTGACCGGCCATTGCAGCACCTGCTAATCCAGCAAAACCCTTAAGCAAGAAGCGTCTATTGAATTCAAATTGGTTCATAACAATCTCCTTAGTTTTGGTTGATTTACTTTCTTATTGGTATTCATGCGTCTCCACCATAACATGCCGTCCAACAGATTCCGACATCTAAATTTAGTCCCACTTAAGAGCCTATGGAGCAGAACCCCCGTCTGTCGCGCAAATCAGGTTAGTTAACTATTACCGCCATTTCGAAACCAAAGTTTCAAATGTAGCAACCCTGGTAGAGGGTTGATGTAGAACGTCAATCATTTACGCAAATCGGTCCCACGATAACGTCATTGAAAGTGACTCAAATGGACTGGTTGTGACTGGTGTCGGTCACGTTTTGGTTATGCTGTGACGTCGGATGCCCGTCTCCATTAGAATTTCTTATTCTTTCTGTAGACACCTGGGTAGTGTCGCTGTAAGACTCGGTACACCCAAAGGAGGGAAATGAATGAAACTACTGAATTCGATGGGGCCCAATCCGCGCATGGTGCGCATGTTCATGATCGAAAAAGGGGTCGAGTTGGAATCCCTGGAGCACGATGTTCTGGGAGCAGAGAACCGCAAACCCCCGTATACCGACAAGAATCCCGGTGGGCAGATGCCGGCCCTGGAACTCGATGACGGCTCGGTCTTGGCAGAGACAGTAGTGATTTGCGAGTACTTGGAGGAACTGCATCCCAGCCCTGCCTTGGTGGGCACCACTCCTCAGGAGCGGGCGGAAACGCGAATGTGGACACGTCGAGTCGAGCAAAAGATTACGGACAACATGTACAACGGATTTCGGTTTTCGGAAGGCCTGGAACGGTTCAAGGACAGGATGCGCTGCCTGCCCGAGGCCGCGGACGGCTTGAAAGCAGTTGCCCAGGATGGTCTCGCGTGGCTGGATGCGCTGATGGATGGCAAGGAATACGTGTGCGGCGACCGCCTGACGATTGCTGATCTCGTGCTCTACTGCTGCATGGATTTCGCGGCTGGGGTTGGCCAGAGCCTAGATCCCAGCCTTCCGAATATCAGTGCGTGGTTCGCCCGGATGGATGCGCGTCCGAGTGCTAAGACCAGTCTGCACCCGGCTGCAGAGAAGGCTGGAAGAAGGGGCTGATGCGCTCAGCGGCAGTTCCGCGAGAATGGGATTGAACGTGACTCAAATTGTATGCCGTGACCGGTGACGCCAGGTAAGCCACGCTGAGCACAAAAACCATAGTCAAGATTCGGGTGCAAACCGCAGATACCTGAGCCGTGGGTAACACCAAACAACGCCTTCCCGTACCGAACGATGAATACTGAGCCTGACCAATACACCAGCCTGATGGCGGTCGTTCGCAACCGCATGACCAACCGGGCCTTTGACCCCGATTGCAAGATACCGACCCAGCATTACGAGATGATTCTCGAAGCAGCTCGCCACGCCCCTTCGGGCGCGAACGCCCAGCCCTGGCATTACATCGTGATCACCGAACCCGAAACCAAGAGTCTGCTGGCAGACCGTTTCAAGGCCGAACAGAAGGCCCGGGCCCGGGTAAAGATGAAGTTTCCAACACCCAACTATGAAGGCATCCGTTCAGCACCAGGGGTAATCATCGTGGTCGCTGATTTCCGTTTCATAAAAGCTTTTCCGGTTCTCAACGATGGCTCGGACACCGACCGGATGTACAAACAGAACGCCGAACGGATACTGCTGCAGAGCGTTGCGGCTTCAGTCATGTCAGCGCACCTCGCAGCTGCCGCCCTGGGCTACGCCGTATGGTGGATAACCGCCATCGGCCAGAAGGCCATCCAGCAGGAGCTCAAACCACTACTTGCGGTTCCCGACGAACTGGACATCATCGATATCATGTGTTTCGGACCACCACTTAAAGCCTCCTACAAGCGCTGGAAAAAAGATCTCAACCAGATCCTCCACTGGGACCGTTTCGACCTGGCGCTGTTTCCGACTGACAACGACATCGATACCTGGATCCGGGAACACCGGCATCATGTCATGTACCGTGACGAATCACGAATCGACTGACTGTTTCTGCAGAGAACTTTCAGGTGTTAATAGTTTGTTTATGGCTTGGGGTTAAGATAGCGATATGAAACTTGTCTGACGACAACAACAACGAAGACCCTGTGCTGTCGGTCGATCCGGTAGCGTTCATCTGCGAAGTTGAGAAAATTTGGCAGGCCCGTGATGGCGCTATGGCGGCGGCGGGTTACACCGAAGACGCCGTAGTCTATTACGGTCAGGGGCAATCACATACCGGTGAAAGCCTGCGGAACTGGCCGACTCGCTGGTTCGAGTATGCGCCTGACCTATCGATTACTAAGACCTACCGCGGTCACCACGGTAACTGTATCGCTGGGACCTGGGAAAGCCGTTACACCCACCCGGAGACTGGTAAGCGTATGATCGAACGCGGGGCAGAGCTGTTTTACCTTCGCGGAGAAAAAGTCTACGAGCATCACATGTGGCAACACAGCTGGCCTGAAAACGAAGTTCCAAAAGATGCCGGGTTTTCTACCGACTGACCGACCTGGTTCTGGTTTGGACGTTGCTGAAAAGGCAAAGAGGTTTACGGTGTTAGTGGGATGTTGGGAGTAACTAACCCAAGCTCTCTGCCAGCCGAGGGAGACTAACGAGGGCTGCATCATGACTAGAAAACCCAAGCGTGATTTCGTTGATCAGAAAGGCCTCAAAGATGCGGATGTGAACGCCCTCCAGCGGCTTTCTCCGCCACGCGAGATGCCGTTTAGCGTTACCAAACTAGGTCACGTTGTTCTGATGGTAAAAGACGTTCAACGCGCTGCCAATTTCTACACGCAAGTGCTTGGCTTTCGGATCTCTGATGTCTATCCGGAAAGCATGATGCCCGGAAAGATGGTGTTTCTAAGATTCAATCACGATCACCACGGTGTCGCGCTAGTTGGGGGGTCGGAGCGGGAGGTCGATAATTGTGAACTTCACCATGTGGCTTTCCAGGTGGAGACGCTCGACGAGGTTTTCCATGCGCGGGACCACCTTGAAAAACACAACGTTCCTATAGAATTTGCCGGTCGACGGCGCTCGGGGTGTCAGGTCGCAGTGGAATTTCGTGATCCTGATGGCCATGTGCTCGAAATCTACTGGGACATTGATCAGGTTGGCCCTGAAGAGGAAGCGCGTCCGGCAGACCAATGGCGGCCGGCTGTTTCTCTGGAAGATGCCATCGACAATGCACCGCCTGGACAGGATGTGACCTTGGCGGATACATCACTGCGGCGTTAACGGAAGTGATATAAATTGAGCGTAGGGGCGACTTGGCGGTGGCTGGCTGCATAGATACCAATCAATAAAGAGGCTGGAATGAAAGAAACCGAGTTCGCCTCGAAGCTTGTTCAGGATTACCTGACCGGGAAGGAAGTCGGTGTGTTGGCCACGGTAAACCCGGACGGCAGTCCACTTGCGATGCCCATGTGGTTTGTCCATGACAGGGATGGACTTGCCCTGGTGAGTCAAGCTGATGACATGAAGGTGAGGAACATGCGTCAAGATCCGCGCGTCGGTTTTGTCGTCGAGTCGGGAAGTGGCGGAACCATCGAGTGCATGATCGTACAGGGGAGGGTGACGTTTCTGTCCAGCGAATTCGATCGCAGCCGAGTCGGCGCTCGGTTCATCGACAAGTACGGTGTCCACATGGAGAAACGCTGGGATGGGCGTTCGGTACCCGGATCGCGAGCGCTTTTTCTGATTCAACCCCGCCGTATCAAGGTCTGGGGTGCGCTCGCAACATCCGACTGAACGTTACGGCAAGGATCGCTGGTCCAAATCTAGCCGCGCCCACCATTTTCCACTGCTTTTATGCCATTCTGGTAGAACACTGCCATTTTGCCTTCTCAGTGTGCTGGAAACGTGCTGAAAATCTGAAGTTAGCCACTGCATCATGCAGGTGATCTGGTGCTAGATTGGCAACTCATTTTGTCAACTGAATACTGACATGACGTAGCAGTTTGCTCAGCTCAAAGAGCGTTCTGCCATTTATCACAGGCCAACTGACAAAGGTGTGGATACCTTGACCATGTGTTGGCCCATTCATGAATTCCCCGACCAAAGTGGCTGGCTCAATGTTTCTGCGTATTCGGAAAACATGACATTGAAACTGATGCTGATCCTCGTCTGATTACTGCTGTTGATATCAACCGAATGGGACAATCAGGAAGGGAACACCAGTAGTGTGCCATCGTTTATGGTGACGACAACCTGGTCGGTATTATCAGCAGTCAGTTCTGTCACGGGAGTTTGATCACGTCCCGTTGAGGCCTTGGATCGTGGAAGTTAATTGTGTCTGCTCCTTTGCCCGTCTGTAGATAGTAGACTCCACTGAGAAGATTGTTGGGATGGTTATGCATCTTGTGAATAGCGCCAGGCGCGTTCATATTGGCCCAGAGCCCGGTCATCACAAACGGGGTATCGGCGATCTTTAAGAATTCAAGAACCTTTTTTACTGCTTCGTGTATCGATGATATCAGCTGCCCAAAGCACTCTGATTGATGTAAGTCGTGATCTGATTGCTAGCTCAGGCTCGACTCTCAGCCGGGTTTGGCTTGCCGCAGCAGTTCGAGAGTGCTGACGACGTCCTGGCTGACTCTTTTAATGATTTCCTCTTTGAGTTGAGTCTTCCATACGAAACTTGGGAACATACGAATAACGTCCGCTTCCTCGAAAGTCGATGCCACCTTATTGACCATGTCTTCATTTTCTCTGGTTTGTTCACGGCTGTGAACAGCTTTCGCAGAATTTCCCATTTTGATCGTAAGTTATTTCAGCGGATTCTGAGTGGTAATCCGCAATCATATGGCGGATCCCGAAATACTGATCGAGCCCTACTTCGAATTACTCACATAGGCTCACTTTGACCACAATGTGACCGAAATTCGTCCACTCCAGTCTTCTCCAGTCACAGTGAATCACCTACACGCGAAATCGGTGTGCAGTTCTGGCGCTATTTGACCTAGGCCGTCTCTTCTCATGTGCTTTGGTCCAATCCCATCCAGCCAAATCCAGCACTTTAGACGGCAACTTTGACGATAACTAGTTAACCGTCGTAAGATTACTTCTGCTTTTCCAATCTCTTACAGATCAGTTCGATCCCTGCACGGCCCACCAATCAATCAACGATTTATAGAGACTCACCAACTACCCATGATCCAATTGAACTGTTCATAAACCTGTTCGTAAATGGTGACAGTAGTTGCTTTTCGCGCTGCGAAGATGTTGTTCTGTGGCAAGCAGAAAGCAATTGTTTTTGCCAACGGCCCGTGGGTTCGTCCGGAAGTAATCTTCTTCTCCTTAGAGCATGACGTTAAGGCGGTTGCAGATTGCCTCGTGCATGCTACATTGCTTCAGCCAATCGGTAGTTGAGAGTCTACTTTTCTGCCCGAATTTACCTGGTCGGCAATACTCGGGAAACTGCTTCCCGGCGAATAGAGTATCTGAACTGTTCTGTTGCTTCATACTACCGATTTATCCATAAATGCGCTGAGAAATCCTTGAAACATTATGTTAGATGACTCTATTCTTTTCACCGTATTTCTGATTTTTACGGGTTCGGCTATTCTGGCAACTGTTGGACTCTTTGCCAGGCAATCCCTACTCAGTATCTACATTATTCTCGGCATTCTTGTAGGTCCTATGGGTATAGGACTCATCAAGGATGCGAACCTGATTGGAGATCTCTCCCATATTGGAATCATCTTTCTGCTGTTTCTGCTGGGCATTGATCTCTACCCGCAAAAACTCTTACTGCTGATAAGACAGACGACTGTAATCACAGCGGCAAGCACCTTGGTGTTTGGAGTTCTCGGCTATGTCATCGCAATAGTATTTGGTTTGGCTCCAAGGGATTGTCTGTTGGTTGGGTTGGCGACCACTTTCTCTAGCACCATCGTGAGTCTGAAACTACTGCCAACGACAGTGCTTCATCATCGTCATACTGGTGAAGTCATTATCAGTATCCTTTTGCTCCAAGATTTCTTGGCAATTGCATCCCTATTGCTTTTGCACGGCCTGTCGGCCGAAGGCAGTTCGTGGCAGCAAGCGGGTTGGCTCATCGGTGCACTACCCTTGTTATTCTTCGGTGGCCTAGCCGGCGAGCGATGGGTGCTGCGACCATTGTTTTCTCGATTTGAGCAGATTGGTGAGTATGTGTTCCTGCTGACCCTCGGTTGGTGTCTAGGCGTCGGTCAGTTGGCCAATAGCCTAGGCTTGCCTTATGAGATTGGTGCCTTTATCGCGGGTATTACTGTAGCGAACAGCCCGATCGCCGCCTACATTGCCGACAATCTGCGGCCGCTGAGGGATTTTTTCCTGGTGATGTTCTTTTTTGCAATCGGGGCAGGATTGAGCGTCACAGGTCTTGGAACAATATGGCTAGGGGCTGTGGTGCTGGCAGCTGCCGTCGTCGTGATTAAGCCATTAGTATTTTCGGTTTTGCTTAAGACTGCCGGTGAACCCGACAGTCTTGCCAGGGAGGCAGGTGTTCGATTGGGTCAGATGAGTGAATTTTCACTGCTGCTGGTAGCGGTTGCAGCAAACGCCAAGGCAATCACCTCGGCCGGCGCCACCTTTGTACAGCTCGCTACGATAATCACATTCGTTGTTTCCTCAGTTGTGGTGGTGCTGCGTTATCCGACACCTATCGCTCTATCAGATGGCTTACGCCGGGATTGAGTTGAGCTTCGTGAGCATGACCTGACCTGACAACGTCTGCAGCCACCGTACCTGATGTTAACTCCAACTGTTGGTCATTCGTCTCCTGTAACAAAACAAAGGTACTACAGAGATAATGTTTCTGAAGTGGTTCCTGTAACTGTTCAATTGAAATACCAGAAACTCTTAAAAAGTAGTACGAAAAAGCTGTGAACTCCGAATTGAATTGGACAATCCCTGAGCAGTTAACACTGTAATAACAGTCTTAAACGGGTTTGGGAGCCACTGACTTTTAATCAGGTGGCCGCTGGTCCAAATCCACCAGCGCCCACAATTTCACTCCAGTGTTTATGCGACTTTCTCCAGTTGCTAACGCTGGCTTCATCTTCAACTCAATGGTCAATGTGCCTAGAACGTGACCGAAATGTCTCCACCTTGCGTACTGCATCGTGCAGGTCTGTCTGGTAGATCAGACACCAAGCCAGTCACATAACCCCCTGAAGTCATCGACCGTGATCTCGGGCTGCAGCGGGGACTCGTCATAGGGTAGGTCATAACGGTCGATATAAGCACCGCGGTAGCCGCTCGCACGGGCCCCCAGGATATCAAAGGAATGCGCCGCAACCATCATGATCTGCCCCGGTTCAAGGTCTAGCCTACGGGCGGCATGGCGGTAGACCGCTGGATCGGGCTTAAATTGACCCACCGACTCCACGGAAATGATCTCGTCGAATCGGATCTTAATTCGGTTGCGGGCGAGATGGACCAGGTAGCCGTGTTCACCGTTAGAGAGCATGACCAGGCGGCAGCTCCCTGCTAGTCTTTCAAGTCCTGCCACGGCATCATCAAACGGGTCGAGTTGCTGATAAGCCAGCATAAATTCATCGACCTGACTCTCAGAAAACGCGACCTTAAACGTGCGCAACGTGTACAGCAGCGACCGCCGCATCACCGCAAGGTAGCCGCTGTGCCCGAGCATCAGAAGATTGTCCTGGTATTGCTCGATTCGCTGGCGCATCCTCCAGTAGGCCCACAGTGTTGTTACCTGCGTCTGGGCCCCGCAGTCATCAAGCAACTCAGACAAGCGCGGCGTCAGGCTTCCGGCAAGGTCCAAGACTGTGCCGAAGATGTCGAATGCAAGGGCCTCGGGTCGATCGGCAACGTCGAGCTGCATGGACAGTACTCCACTGAAAATTCGGGTGTACAAGTGATGTGTGGGTTCCGGACAAGACCGGTTGCCTTCGATAATATTAACCGTTAAATAACCAAAGCGGAACACGATTCTCGTCAGCCTCGGTATCATCTGGTGCGAGCCACCCCAGGGTCAATGTCCGCTGAAAAACACATTTACTGATCAGACAACAAAATGACTAGGTTACCGATCAAATGAAACGCTTTTCAGAGGCCTGTAACCGTAACCAGGCTCCGATCCTGGCGGTACTCAAAGAAGTCCTGCCGAACACAGGCAGGGTTCTTGAAATTGGCAGTGGGACGGGCCAGCACGCCGCATACTTTAGTCGTTCTTTACCGGATCTTGCCTGGCAGCCGAGTGATCTTGCTGAGGCCCTGCCCAGTATCGAAGCCTGGCGCGAGGAATCCGGTGCGCCAAATCTGAATCCCCCCATGGTGATCGACCTGCTGGGCAACAACGACACCCCGAGTAGAGTCGATGCCATCGTGTGTATCAATACTGCCCACATCGTGGCTTGGACAGGTGTTGAACGTCTGTTCAGCATCGCCGCTAACATCCTCGAACCTAAGGGAGTATTGTACTTTTACGGGCCATACCGTTATCCCGACCACGCGCTTGAACCCAGCAATGTAGCGTTTGACCGCTGGTTGAAAGAACAAAATTCCGTGAGCGGGATCAGGGATTATGCAGCTGTCGAGTCGCTGGCCGAGTCCAACGGTTTTATTCTGGGCGGTGATAGATCGATGCCGTCCAACAATCGGTCGATCTGGTGGGTTCGCCAGACAGCGGCGCAATGAAATGACCGGTAGTACCGCATGGATTCCTGAGGCCTCCTAAAAGAGGGGTGTACACGGAACTTTAGCCTTGGGTAAGGGGTAACCTGCGTCAAAGTAAAAATCGGACAAAGTTCTGAACTCGATGCGGTGGCTAGCATACTAGATGATTTTGCGAAGAGTATCGCGATTTATGTTTGCGCCGCAGATGATCACGACGACATTTCGTCCCTGGCAGTGCTGGCTGAACTGTTTCAGACCTGCAAGGGCAACACCAGCTGCGCCTTCTAGCAACATATGGTGTGCATCGATGAATTCGCGCATTGCCAAGGCGATTTCCTCTTCAGGAACTAGGGCATAGTCGTCTACGAGTTTCTGGCATAGATCAAAGGTGATTGCGCCTGCCTCGATCGCGCCAGCGGTACCGTCAGACAGCGTTGTTTCGCTGGGCATATCAAGCAATCGCCTTGCCTTAATTGACGCAGCCATGATCGGCGCCGCCGTCGGTTGACAGCCAATCACCTGCATACGCGGATTCACAGATCTGAGGAAACCAGCGACCCCGGCAATGAGACCACCACCACCAACAGCGACAAACAAAGCGTCGACATTGTTGATCTGGTTCGCAATTTCGACACCACAACTCGCCTGACCAACGATCACATCGGCATCGTTGTAGGGAGACACGTACGTCATTGCGTTATCTATCGCGTATTGGCGTGCATGCTCTTCCGTATCCAGCCCATCAGTACCAAAGTGCTGTACTTCGGCGCCAGCTCGACGTATTGCGTCTACTTTTGCAGACGATGCCCACTCAGGCACAAAGACGATACCTTTGATACCAAGCTTGTTCATCGTATAAGCGACGGCTGCACCGTGATTGCCGCTGGATGCAGCGACGCAGCCAGCGGTGGCTAGCATCAAATTTTCGGCACATTTTCAGCACACGACAAATTCGGAGCAGAAAGGGGCCAGTGAAAGTGCCCCAAAAACAGTGGAAAATGGTACGCGCGGCTGGATTTGAACCTCCGACCCCTGCCGTGTGAAGACAGAGCGCTCCCCCTGAGCTACGCGTTAACACGAGAAGAATCAACTATCTGCGTAACGTCAACTGCTGTCTAAGGTGCTCCCTTAGTCGTAATAGTTATACCCGGTGTGACACCAGTGTGACAAGGCTGTATGCATTTAAGAGCAGAGGATTTGGTGGGGAGATTGGAGTAATCCAAAACCCTTGAATCGAAAGATAGCTTGTTGATGAATGGTTGCTTCAATCTACGGTTTGGTCATGAGTTAACCACTTGGGAAACTCGGCTTCTCCTCGCGGAGAGAGCGCGTAGACACCCTTCCCCAGGCGATCGAACCAGCCGTAGACATTGTCATATAGAATTACTCTGGTTTTTGACTCGGCCAACGACCGCGCGATAACAGCTGCTTTAGTCTCACCGTGTTCTTGCAAGTACTCGGCAATAGCTAGCGCCTTCTGCCGATAGACTGTCATGATGCCGCGTCGCGCAGTGCTTCCACCAGCATTGGGGTCACCAACTCGATGCATGAATTCGCCCAATAATCGGTGCGTTCTCTGCTTCACTTGACGCGGTTTGTATTCACCAGGATCACACAAAACATCAACACTACCTATCGCTGCTGCAGGGTCTATAACCATTAGGCCGAGACCAAGCATACGCAAAAGTTTGACGACCTGTTTGCGCTGTTTTTGCAGCACGGCGATTCCCTTGGGCACACCGATATAGACAGTATCTGAAATTTGCAGCCGGTCGACTGCCTGTAACATAACAGTCAGATTGATCGATAATTTCAGTTCAACAACCACAACAGGCTCATCTCCGCGAACTGCGATCACATCACAATGCTCCACTTCACCTTTTACTTTGTAGCCTTGGTGGGTAAGGAAGTGTTTTAGAGGTGGGTATAGATCAGCTTCTTGTATGTCAAGGAACTTGGATAGGCGTTTCATGCCTCTATCTTATTCCTGTTACAGAAAGACAACCAGAGGGTAATGCTGATGCGCTATACGCATTTAAGAGCAGAGGATTTGGTGGGAGGTTGGGTTAGAGATAGGTCTGCAGAATAAACGTTTTAAGAAATTCAGAAATTCTCGATATATTAAAGACTCAATTGAGAGTCATACCGCCCAACAAATTCAAGAAGATGATGGTGATAGGTTTTAGCTATCCAAGAAGTAGATTTTCGTCAATCGGTTTGAAATACGCTGCTTCTTTTAGCAAGGAATGAGCTGTTAAAGAAGGAACGCCATATATTTCAGTGTCTGTATCGAATTTACTCTTGATCTTTTTTATCAATAAATCGAAATCACCATCGCCAGATGCCAAAACAATAATGTCGGATTCTTG
>Ga0066376_10002396_pt1 | contig 17488 bp, 14 predicted proteins | sample Knorr_S15_td_Bot_FD_77009 | JGI IMG/M metagenome (GOLD analysis project Ga0066376, IMG submission 77009) | Marine microbial communities from Southern Atlantic Ocean transect - Knorr_S15_td_Bottom_ad_5009_LV_A | ecosystem: Environmental > Aquatic > Marine > Oceanic | place: Southern Atlantic... | reverse complement strand
GTGGCAGCGGATTCGAGCGGTACCGTTCCGGGGCCGTGAGGCTCGAGAAAAGGCCAACTAGCGGGAGCCGGCGGTGTCGCCGCCGTGCTCCAGATGTTGTTTGAGGGCGTCGAGTGACGACTCCCATCCCGCCGCGATGAGCGAATAGTAGCGCTGCCATCGCGCGCCCTCGTCCGAGCCGCTCTGGCGCACCCGCACTCGGGTGGCGGGTCCTTCGACCCGACAGCTCACTTGCGCCAGAGCCTCGCTGCGTGGGCGATGGCTTGTCCCGCGCTGACGTCATCAACCAGCAGCGTACCGAATCACCTCAAAAAGTACAAGGGGCTGAACTGTTACAGAGCAGTTGTACGCCGATGACGCCGAGCGGCGTCGATGGTCACCTTGTTTGACAAGGATTCAATCCTTGCTAAAGTAAGGAGATGGCCAAGGTCACCAGCAAGCTACAGGTCACGCTTCCCAAGGCGATCGCCTCGCGGTACGGGATCGAGCCTGGGAACGAGATCGAGTTCCAGGCTGCCGGAGACGTCATCCGTGTGATTCCCCCCGGGCGACGACATCGTACGCGTCTCAGCCTGGCCGAGCGACGGCGCCTGTTCGACGAGGCCACCGCCAGACAGGAAGAGCGCAACAGACGGATCAAGGTCCGCCTGGAGCCGTCGAGCGACCGCGGTTGGCGGCGCGAGGACCTCTACACCCGTGGCGAGTCTGATTGACACCAACGTTCTGGTCTATCGTGTAGACGCGCGGTTCCCTGAGAAGCAGCGGATCGCGCGGGACGTGCTCAACGCGGGACTGGAACCGGACAGACTCGCCCTGCCCCACCAGGCCATCCTCGAATTCGTGTCTGTCGTCACACGACCGCGACGCGACCTGCAGGGCGACTCCCTCCTTTCAACGAGTGAGGCCCTACAAGAGGCCGACGTGCTGATGCGCCAGTTTCCCGTGCTCTACCCTGACGCGGAGGTGCTGACGACCGCGATCCGCGGTGCCGCGACCTATCGACTGTCCTGGTTCGACGCCCACCTGTGGGCCTACGCCGAGGTCAACGGCCTGCCCGAGATCCTGTCCGAAGACTTCTCCCACGGACAGCACTACGGCTCCGTCCGGGTCAGGAACCCCTTCCTGGCGGCGACTGGCGCCGTGCACGAGCTTCCGCCGATGTACGACCCCTGAGCGGCACGCCTACAGCGGGCTGGACCTCGGGCGGAGACCGGCGACGTGCTGTGGGAGATCAACCTCGGCTCGCCGGTCAGCGGCTTTCCGATCAGTTTCGCGGTCAATGCCTAGAGGGAGCCGGCGCGGTCGCCGCCGTGCTCCAGATGCTGCTTCAGGGCCTCCAGTGACGACTCCCATCCCGCCGCGATGAGCGCGTAGTAGCGCTGCCATCGCGCCCCCTCGTCCGAGCCGCTCTGGCGCACCCGCACTCGGGTGGCGGGTCCTTCGACCCGACAGCTCACTTCGAGCGCCATGGGGCCGAACGGCTCCGATTCCGGCGGCAGCCAATAGCAATCGGCCAGGAAGAGCTCACGCCGGGGTCGATACTCCATGACGGTGCCGTAGAACACCCCGCCCAGCGTGCCAAGAAGCTTGTCGCTGAACGGCGTGGTTTCCCACTCGATGGCGTAGATGCCAAGCGGCCGCGGCACGGTCACCGAGCGCACGGCGTCGCACCAGACCCTCAGCGCGGCTGGGTCGAAGAACGCGGACAGCACGGCATCCGGCGCCGCGGTGATCAGCACAGAGTGCTCGAAGGTGAGCGGGCGCACGGCCATGGTGATGATGATCTCCGGTCGAGACGACGGTAGCAAGGACCCGGGTCCAACGCGCTCTCAGGTCAATACAGGAGATGGGGTTCGCGCTGGGACCGGAACGCCTGGAGGTCCGTTTCCCACGATCGCGCGATGACGTCGAACGGGATGTCGTCGTCGAGCTGTCGCCGGAGCTGGTCCGACCCGGACAGGATGTCGATCGGGGGCATGACGGTTTCGTACTCATAGGGCGGCTGCCGCCAGGCGAAGTGATCTGGGGCCAGGCGCCGACACGTCTGGAGCAACGCCACCGTCGTCACCACCGGCTGAAACGCGGTCCGGTCGGTGACGTGTAGCTGACACCCGCCGCACGGCTCGCCCGCATGTTTCTGGAACGTCGGCTGAAACTCCGCCGGGCGGAAGTGGACGCCAGGGAGTTGGTGGTCGTTCATGGTACGCGCCACGGCGCGCGCGTCGAGCCAGGGCGCACCGACCAGCTCAAACGGGCGCGTCGTGCCGCGCCCCTCGGACAGGTTCGTGCCCTCGACGAGCACCTGGCCCGGATAGACGATGGTGCTGTCGATCGTCGGCAGGTTGGGAGACGGCATCACCCACGGCAACCCCGTATCGTCGTGGTACATCTGGCGGTGCCAGCCGTGGAGGGGGAGCACCTCGAGTGACGCGCCGAGGCCGAAGCCGTCGTTGCACAACCGCGCCATTTCGCCGATGGTCAGGCCGTGGCGGAGCGGAATTGGGAAGAGTCCGACGAACGATTCGAACCCCGGCGCCAGCATGGGGCCCTCGACCGTGAGCCCGCCTACCGGGTTGGGCCGATCACACACGAGTACCGGGACGCCGTGACGGGCACACGCGCGCAGACAGTTCGTCATCGTGTGGACGTAGGTATAGACGCGCGTGCCGACGTCCTGCAGGTCAATCACCAGCAGGTCGAGTGCAGCCAGCATGGCGCCGTCCGGTTCGCGCGTGTCTCCGTAGAGGGAGTAGATCGGCACCCCGAGTGCGTCGTGACGGGCGTGGTCGGTCTCGACCATGTTGTCCTGCAGGTCCGACCGGAATCCGTGCTGTGGTCCGAACAATGTCGCGAGGGTGACCCCCGAGAGAGACGCGACGAGGTCCGTCACGTGTCTGAAGTCACGGTCGACCGAGGCCGGGTTCGCGACAAGTCCGACGCGGTGACCCGCGAGGCGCGACGCCAGACTGGCCGATCCGAGGGTGACAGACACGGCCGCATTATAAGAGCGCGTTGCAGAATTACGACACCGCCTCGTACGCCGAAGCATCCCGCCTCGCGGCGTTGCTCGTCAGTCGCATGCTCCCGGCATGCTCGCTCCTCGCGCCTGGCGATCCGGGCGCCTCGGCGCCCGACGCGGCGCCGTAATTCTGCAACGCGCTCTTAGAATGCGAATCCACAGATGCCTCTCCGGTCTCTCACTTTCGCCGTCTCGGCGGTATTTCTAGAGACGACCAGAAAGAGCTATCCCTTGTCCGTGCTATCATTTGCGCGAGATCTGCCTCTTTCGGAAGCGGCCCGATATACATGCGCACCCTGGCGGTCCAGAGCCGCGCCGCGTCGAACTTGTCCGACGCTACCCAACCCGCCTTGGTCCGTCCCTTTCTGAAGTGGGCCGGCGGCAAGCGGCAGTTGTTGTCGCAACTTGCCCGGTTCCAGCCGGCGGGTTTCGGCGCCTACTGCGAGCCGTTTCTTGGGAGTGGCGCGCTGTTTTTTGATCTCCACAGCCGCGGTGTGCTTGACGGTCACCGGGTCGTGCTGATGGACAACAACTCCGATCTGATCGGCTCGTTTCTGTCCCTGCGCAACGATGCACCCCGCGTGATCCGCAGCCTCCGGCGTTTGGCCGAGGCGCATCAGGTCGACCCGAGTGGTTGCTACTACCGCGTGCGAGATCAACGATTCAATCCACTACGCCGCCGTCTCTCGGAGACCGACGGACTCCGGCGACGAAGCGAGGGGTACACGCCCGGCCTCGCCGCGATGCTGATTTACCTCAATCACACCGGCTTCAATGGCTTGTTTCGCCTGAACGCATCCGGCGGGTTCAACGTGCCGGTGGGTCGGTACGTGAATCCTCGCATTTGTGACACGGACAATCTCCGGCGAACCTCCGCCGTGCTGTCGAGACCGGGGGTGGACGTGCGCGAAGACCGATTCGAGTCGGTCTGCGAGTGGGCGATGCCTGGAGATTTTCTGTATTTCGACCCGCCCTACGCACCGGTGAGCGCGACATCATCGTTCACGGGCTATACGCCGGGCGGATTCGGATCGGATGACCAGCGGCGTCTTCAGCAGGTGGTGATCGAGCTGGCGCGCCGCGGGTGCCACGTGCTCCTGAGTAATTCAACCGCCCCGGAGATCACGGCGCTGTATGCGGACAACGTGGTGGCGCGAGCCGCCGGACTCCGAGCCTACAAGGTCACGGCCCGTCGGGCGATCAACTCGCGAGGCGCCGCTCGTGGTCTGGTGCACGAGTATCTGATCTCCAATATTTCACCTGCGACAGATTGAACCGGGGCCGATCACCGCCTCCGGACGGAGCCACCGTGTCGAACAACGAATTGCACACCGATCTACGCACTGCCGTGCGTGAGCTGTGCTCGCGCTTTCCGGACAGCTACTGGCGGGAACTCGATGCCCAAGAGGCCTACCCTGAGGAGTTCGTCAAGACGCTGACCGACGCCGGCTATCTGGCCGCGTTGATTCCGGAAGAGTTCGGTGGCTCCGGGCTTGGCATTGCCGAGGCGTCCATCATCCTCGAAGAGGTCAACCGGTCTGGCGGCAATTCGGCGGCCTGTCATGCCCAGATGTACATCATGGGCACTCTGCTTCGACACGGGTCGAAGGCCCAGCAGGCACACTATCTGCCAAAGATCGCCAGTGGCGAGCTACGGTTGCAAGCCTTTGGGGTCACCGAACCGACGACCGGGAGCGACACCACGCAGATGAAGACGATGGCGGTCCGCAAGGGAGACCGCTACGTGGTGAACGGGCAGAAAGTCTGGATTTCGCGCGTCGAGTATTCAGACCTCATGCTGCTGGTCGCGCGCACGACGCCCCTCGAAGAGGTGAAGAAAAAGACGGAAGGCCTGACGACCCTCCTGGTGGATCTCAAGCACGCCATCGGAAACGGGATGACTGTCCATCCGATTCACGCCATGATCAATCACGCGACGACGGAGATCTTCTTCGACAATCTCGAGGTGCCGGTCGAGAACCGGATTGGCGAGGAGGGGCAGGGGTTCCGCTATCTGCTCGACGGGCTGAACGCCGAGCGAATTTTGATCGCGGCCGAGTGTGTGGGCGACGGTCGCTGGTTTGTTGACCGGGCTTCCAAGTACGCCAAAGACCGGGTGGTATTCGGACGTCCGATCGGTCAGAACCAGGGAATTCAGTTCCCGATTGCGCGGGCGCACGTCAACGTCGAGGCCGCCGACCTGATGCGCATCCGCGCCGCTGACCTGTTCGACGCCGGTCAGCCCTGTGGAGCAGAAGCGAATATGGCCAAGCTGCTCGCGGCCGACGCGTCGTGGGAAGCCGCGAATGTGACCATGCAGACCTACGGTGGCTTCGGATTCGCCCAGGAATACGACGTGGAGCGTAAGTTCCGCGAGACCCGGCTCTACCAGACGGCGCCGATTTCGACCAACCTCATCCTGTCCTTCATCGGCCAGCATGTGCTGGACATGCCCCGCTCGTTCTGATGCAACCACTCGAGGGGGTCACGATCCTGTCACTCGAACAGGCGGTGGCGGCTCCGTTCGCGACCCGACAGTTGGCTGACCTGGGGGCACGCGTCATCAAGATCGAGCGTCCCGGTGTTGGCGACTTCGCCCGCGGCTACGACACGACCGTGCGGGGTGAGTCGTCGCACTTTGTCTGGCTGAACCGTTCGAAAGAGTCGTTAACGCTCGACGTCAAGCGCCCCGCCGCGGCCGAGGTGCTGCGGCGGTTGCTCGATCAGGCCGACGTCTTCGTCCAGAATCTTGCGCCGGGCGCGACGGGACGACTCGGTCTCTCGGCCCAGAGTCTGCGTGAGGCGCACCCCCGGCTGGTCGTCTGCGAGATCTCCGGCTACGGCTCGACCGGGCCCTATCGCGACCGGAAAGCGTACGACCTGCTGGTTCAGGCCGAAGCGGGCCTGTTGTCGATCACCGGCACCCCGGACGAACTGGTGAAGGTCGGGATCTCGGTGGCCGATATCGCGGCCGGCATGTATGCCTATTCCGGTATCCTGACCGCCTTGTTGATGCGGCATCGGACCGGAGAGGGCACCCGCGTGGAGGTGTCCATGCTCGAGGCGCTGAGCGAGTGGATGGGATACCCGCTGTACTACGGCGTCTACGGGGGCACACCGCCGGAGCGTTCCGGCGCGCGCCATGCCGTGATCGCACCGTATGGTCCGTTCGCCGGCGGTGACGGCGAGGTGGTGTATCTCGGTATTCAGAACGAGCGCGAGTGGCAGGCATTCTGTGTCGGTGTGCTTGACCAGCCGGATCTGGCCACCGACCCGCGATTCGTGTCGAACGCGGAACGAGTCCAGCACCGTGAGGCACTCGACGCGGAGATCGAAACGGTGTTCGGCGGGATGAACACGACAGAGATTCTTGAGCGTCTCGAGTCGGCACGTATCGCGAACGCTCGGCTCCGCACGGTGCAGCAGCTGTCTGACCATCCGCAGCTGGCCGCGCGGGAGCGGTGGCGGAACGTCGACACCCCGGCCGGATCGATCCGCGCGACCCTGCCGCCAGCGTCGATTGACGGGGTCGTGCCGGTGATGGCCCCGGTGCCGGCACTCGGAGCGCATACCGACGCCATCCTGGACGAACTGGGCTTCGACTCGACCACCGTGGCGGGTTGGCACGACGACGGGATGATTTGAACGCGCGCTCGAAGCCCGAAGCCCGAAGCCCGAAGCCCGAAGGCTGAAGTCCGAAGCCTGAAGCCCGCACCGCCGGCTGAGGGCGCGCGTCGACCGGAGACGAAGGAGCGAGACATGCCAGTCAAGGAAGGGTGGACCGGACGGGTCTACGAAGATTTCGAGGTCGGCGATATTTACGAGCACCCATTGGGTCGGACGGTGCTGGCGGCGGACAACACCTGGGCCACGTTGCTGTCGATGAATACGAATCCGATTCATTTCGATCATGCCTACGCGGCCAAGACGCCGTTCGGACGGCCCTTGGTCGACTCGACATTTACTTTGGCGGTCGTCACCGGGCAGTCGGTGATCGACCTGTCGCAGAACGCGATGGCGAATCTGGGGTGGGACGAAGTACGGCTGCCGAATCCCGTGTTCGACGGCGACACGATCTACTCGCGAAGCGAGGTGTTGGAGAAGCGAGAGTCGAAGTCGCGTCCCGCCGTGGGGATCGTGAGCGTGAAATCGACGGGGTTCAACCAGGACGGTAAGATTGTGATCACGTTCAAACGCACGTTCATGGTGTACAAGCGTGGACATGTGCCCCCGAGGTTTCGGCCGCCGTTGCCGGAGGGCGTCTGAGGCCCGCTAGGATGTCACGCATGAACCTCGAGCGAATGACAAGTCGCAGACAGTGCCGCCGCCGCGTGACGGCGACGGCGCTGGGGATGTGCTTGGTGGCCGCGGCGTGCGGGGACCCGCTCCCGGTGGTCGACGGTGACGTTGCGTTTGTCGGGGTCAACGTGCTTCCGATGCGTGGGCCCGGTGGCCCGGTCGTGCTGGAGAACCAGACCGTCGTGGTGGCGAACCGCCGCATCGCCTCCATCAATCCGACTGATACGGTCGAGGTGGCGGACGACGTCGAGGTGATCGAGGCCGAGGGGAGCTACCTCATGCCTGGGTTGGCCGAGATGCATGGACACCTGCCCGGGCGTCCGCTGTTACCGCTCGATCGCAAGAATCTCCTGTTCCTCTACGTGGCCAACGGGGTGACCACCGTACGTGGGATGCAGGGCAACCGGTCGCAGTTTACGACGCGAGACCAGATCGCCCGGGGTGAGACGATTGGTCCACGCCTGTTCATCGGGAGCACATCGATGAGCGGCGCCAGCGTGACCACCGCCGAGCAGGGTGCGCAGCTGGTGCGCGAGTATCACCAGAGCGGATACGACCTCGTCAAAATCCACGAAGGGTTGACGCGCGACGTGTTCGACGCGGTGGCGGCCACGGCCAACGAAGTGGGGATTCCGTTCGGTGGGCATGTGCCGGATGAGGTCGGACTCTTACGAGCGCTCGAAGCCGGCCAGGTATCGATCGACCACCTGGACAACTATGTCGAGGCGCTGGTGCCGGACGACGCCCCGCGAGGGGACGCGCCCGGGATCGACGGCCTCGGCGCCTTGTTGGATGTCGTCGATGAAACGCGGATCCCCGAACTCGTGCGAGCCACCCGCGCCTCCGGGGCGTGGGTTGTACCAACCATGGTGCTTTGGGAGACGGCGTTCTACGGCCAGCAGTCGTCGGCGGAGCTCCGTGGCGAGCGGCCCGAGGTGCGGTACATGCCGCCTGAAATGGTCGAGCAGTGGGACCGTGCGGTGGATGAGCGGCTCGCCGCGAGCGACCAGGCGACGAACCGTCGCATCAGCGACCTCCGACGGTCCATTTTCTCCGCGCTGCACGAGGGTGGCGTACCACTGCTGCTGGGGACCGACTCACCGCAGATCTTCAGTGTTCCTGGATTCGCGATGCACCGCGAAATGGCGTTGTGGGTCGAACTCGGCATGAGTCCGTACGAGGTCCTGGAGACCGGGACGCGCCGAGTGGCCGAGTACTTCGACGCGACCGACGACTTCGGGTCTGTCGCGGTTGGGCATCGCGCCGACCTGCTCTTGCTCAACGCGAACCCGATCGAGGACATCGCCAACGTGTCCAGCCGCGGCGGAGTCATGGTGAACGGTCGCTGGATGCCCGAGGCGCAGATTCAGGAACGCCTCGCCGCCATCGCGACGACCTACGGCAACTGAAGCGCCTCCTCGTCCCGTCGGCACGCCGTACGTAGCCGTCGGTAGGCCTTTGAACACCGCGCTCAAGGAGCATCGTTGTGACCGAAACATCAATCCCGGCCCTCACGCGATTTGGCGAGTTTGTCGCGACGAGCGTCGTCCCCTCGGCGGCCCGCGTGGCGGCGCGCGACGCCGTGCTCGACACCGTCGGGGTCACGCTGGCCGGGTCGATTGAGCCGGCCGCGAGGCTGGTGCGCGACGTGGCTCGGGCCGAGGGCGGCGCGGCCCGGTGCGCCGTGCTGGGTACGGGCGAGCGGACCAGCGCCGGCTGGGCGGCCCTCGCCAACGGCACCGCCGCGCACGCCCTGGACTTCGATGACATGTGCTTCGTGTCCATGGCGCATCCGAGCGCGCCGCTGGTCGCGGCCGGGCTGGCGGCGGCCGAGCTCGCCGACGCTGGCGGTGCCGCATTGCTCGACGCCTATTGCGTCGGCTTCGAGGTCGAGGCGGTGCTGGGTCGCGTCATGAATCCGACCCACTACGAGCGCGGCTGGCACGCGACCAGCAGTCTGGGCAGCATTGGCGCCGCGGCGACGGCGGCCCGGTTGTTGGGGCAGGACGCGGGGGCGGCGACCCGCAGCATGGCGATTGCCGCGGCCGAGGCGTCCGGACTCAAGGAGAGCTTCGGCACCATGGTGAAGCCGTTGCAGGCTGGGCTCGCCGGTCGCAACGGCGTGCTGGCGGCACTGCTGGCTGACACTGGCTTCAGTGCGTCTGAACATGCCGTCGATGGGGCGCAGGGGCTCCTGGTCGCCATGCAGTCCAGACGGGAGACGCTTGGCGACGGGGCGGCGTCCCTGGGGCACGCGTGGGAGATCGTCGACGGCGGCATCACCGTCAAGCTGTATCCGTCCTGTGCCGCGACCCATCCGACCATTGACACGCTGATCGATCTGCGCGCCGAGCATCGGTTTACGCCAGACGAGGTCGAGGCGGTCGACGTGCTGGTGGACAGTGTGACGCCGACGGTGTTGATACATGACCGGCCCACGACCGGGCTGGAGGCGAAGTTCAGCTTGCACTTTTGCGCTGCGGCCGCCCTGGCCCACGGCCGGGTGAACGTGCAGACGTTCGAGTCGCCGTGCCTGTCCGACCCGGTCATACACGCGCTCTTGCCGCGTATCACGATGCGCGTGGACCCGGGGGTGGGCGTTGGTCAGCCCACACTGACCGAGGCGGTCGTCAGGGTGCGGTTGCGGAACGGCACCTCTTTCGAGCGCCGCGTGCACGGCGCGCGCGGCTATCCGGATCGTCCGCCGACGGCGACTCAGCTGGGGGACAAGTTCCGCGCCTGCGCCGAGCGGGCCGTGTCGCCAGGGGTCGCCGCCGACCTGCTCGATTGGCTCCGTGACCTGGAGCGGCACCCACGGGTCGCGGCGTTCTCAGACGTGCTCAGCGCCGTACCCGCGTAGCGGGTCGAGGATTCTTCCTAGCGATGTCTACACGACGCGTTCGCCGTTCAGTGTTGTTCGTGCCAGCGGTCCGCCCCGACCGGTTCGCGAAAGCGGTGGCGACCGGTGCCGATGCGGTCTGTATCGACCTGGAGGACGGGGTCAGTGTCGAGCAGAAGGACGAGGCTCGCGACAACGCGCTCGCGCTGCTTGCCGAGCACCCCGCGTGTCGAGCTGAAGTGATGTTGCGAATCAACGAGCCGGGTTCTGATCTCGGAGAACGGGATCTGGCGGCGCTGGTCGGCGCCGGTGTCGCGCCAGATTCCCTGATGGTCCCGAAGGTCAGCGGTGCGGAGGCATTGACGTCGTTGGAGCGCCGACTCGGACCGGCGCTGGCGGGGTTGCCGTTGATCGTGCAGATCGAAACGGCGCGCGGGCTCGCCGCGGCGGAAACCATCGCCACGGCCTCACCGAATGTGGCCGTCCTGTTCTTCGGGGCGGTCGACCTGTCAGCGGAGCTGGGGTGTGCCATCGAGTGGGACGCGTTGCTCTACGCTCGATCCAGGGTGGTCGCGGCCGCCGCGCTGGTTGGGGTCGACGCGATGGACACGCCGTTCATGGACGTCTCGGATCCCGACCAGCTGGGCGAGGAGGCCCAGGCGGTGCAGCGTCTTGGATTCACCGGGAAGGCCGCGATTCACCCGACTCAGGTCCCAGTCATTCAGGGCGCCTTTTCGCCTGATGCGGCGGCCGTGGCCTGGGCCCGACGCATGGTGGAGGCCTACGAGGCCAATCTGGGCGGCGTCCTGCTGGTCGACGGGAAGCTGATTGAGCGCCCCGTGATCGCGTCTGCCCAGCGGATTCTCGCTATCGCCGACGCCGTCCACGCCACGACCCCGTAACGAGTCCGTTCGTTGGGCCCTCCAGCGTGCTAAACGGGGTGACGCGGTTTTCGGATGCCCCGCCCGAAAGCCTCAGGCTCGCGACAAGACGGGGCCGACGTTCGTCGGGTTCGCCACGAGCGGGAGTGGCGGGGAGGCGGGCACCGACACGGTTGTCGTCGACTGCTTCCGCCGCATCTGCCCGTTGCGATCGTGCGCGAGGGCGGTCTGGAGCAACGGTAGATAGAACACGCCGTCTCCGAGCAGCGTGATGCGGTTCTTGCCGACTTCGACCCACTCGAGATCCTCAAACGCCGTCCAGACCACGCGGTGCTCGTCGACGACATCGAGGCCGAACCGACGGTGATACGCCTCGCGGTCGACCGACATGCCTTGCAGTTCCTGGAACAGCAGGTGTAGCCGGAGATCGGCCGGCGTGTAGTGGAACCCACGCATAACGGGGAACTGCCCGTCGCGAATACAGCGGAAATATTCTTCGATGCGCACCTGGTTCATGAACGCCCAACCTGGAGACTGCGGGGTGCCGAAGAAGAACGAGATCCCAGCATATCCCCAGCCCCAGGCGTCGAAGCCGATGGGGCCCTCATCCGTCTGTTGGAACGGGTGCCGAAACAGCTCCTCGTACAAATAGGAACTTGCGAGCTCGCCATCCCGTCGTTCGAAATCGTACGGCGTCACCTGGGTGTAACCACACGACTCGAGCACCGCCTTGCCGACTCGATACATCTCCAGGTTGTCTTCAGTCGAGGGCAGCTCCCCCCGTCGGTTCCGGGAAAAATCGGTCCGGCCGGCGACGTTCAGCTCGTAATGGGTGATGTGGGTGACCCCGGTGGCGGCCATCGCTTCCAGGTCGCGCACCATGACGTCCAGGGTCTGGTTCGGCCAACCGAAGATCAGATCGACGCTGGCCGGCAACCCCAGGGCGTCGCACGATTCCAGGGTGCGGTACACCTGATCGGCTCGCTGCTTCCGTCCGCTGGCCTTGATCAACTCGTCGTCGAGCTGCTGGACCCCCATGCTGATCCGGTTCATGCCGCTCTGTTTCATACCCAGCAGCTTGTCGTGGCTGAACGTCTGGGGAATCCCCTCGAGGGTGACCTCGATGTGCGGCGGGATGTCGAAGACCCCCCGCACCACGTCCATCAGCCGTGGGTATTGGTCGGCCTTATACAGGTTGGATGTACCGCCGCCGAAGTAGATGCTGGCCAGCTCGGTGCCGGCGAAGTGATCGCGGAACAGGTCGCCCTCGCGTTCGAGGTAGCCCAGATATTCGTCGAGTTGACGGTGTCCTGTGTAGATCTCACTCGGAAACAGACAGAAACCGCATCGATCCGGGTCGGTCGGCAGGCAGTAGGGCGTGCCCACATACAGATTGACCTGTTTGCGGATGTCCCGGTTCGCCCGCTCGCGGGCCCGCAGGACATCGTCCATCACGAGGTTCTGCTCGAGCCAGTGCACGGGTGATGGATGGCCGTGCAGCACCTTGTTGCTCTGGCGCCGACGCCGGTGCTTCTCAATAAAGGCGTGAACCGCCTGTAAATCGCGCATATGGGCCGGGATCCGAACTGTCTGCTAAACGGGATCCGAACTGTCTGCTAAAAATGGTGACCGTCCGGGGGCGGGCACGCTCAGACCGTGTGAACTGTGGATTGTCGGCCGGACCGTGCGGGTTGTCAACCTACCGGACCTTGGCCAGGACTCCGTGCTCGGCGTTGAATTCGACGCGATTTGGCTTGGCGGGGAGCGGCAGCTCGACCTGCACTTCGTCCGCATCCACCCAGACCCGATGAATCATCGGCGGGCGGTCGTCAAAGGTGAGACGGATCGGCACCGGCATCTTGAACCCTTCCGACACGTTCTCCTGCCGGATGCGACCGTGTAAGACAAACGGCGCCGGGCTGTCGACTTGCGGGCTGACCTCGAGGTCTGGACGGTAGGTCGGCACCTCTACGCCATAGACCCACTGGTCGAAGAACCAGTCCATCGGTTCGCCGAAGGCGTCGGCCACCGCCGTTTCGAACGACTGCGTCGACATCGCGCCACCGACGTGGTCGGTGGCGTACCCGCGCATGAGCGCGCGGAACCGGGCGTCGTCGCCGGTCTCGGGGTCCAGCAGCATCGACCGCAGCATGTGCAGGATGTAGGCCCCCTTTTCGTAGACCACCACCCGGTAGTCGAACGGGGTGTCGGCAGTGTTCAGGCGGAAACCGACGACCAGTGCGCCCGACTCATGCGCGTCGCTGCGACGCAACACGTCCGGAGGGAATCCATAGTGCACGCCCCGGCCCTGTCCCACGTGGCCTTCGCCCAGGACATCGAGTCGCCACGCGTTGATCATCTCCAAGAACTGGTCTGGCGCATCAAGGCCGTCCCGTGTGAAGAGCGCGGCGGAGTACTGGGCAAACCCTTCTGTCATCCACTGGTCGCGATATCCGGCCCAATCGATGCCGGCGCCCCACCATTGGTGCGCCACCTCGTGCGCTCGGAACAGTTCCGATTCGCCCGTGTGCAGTTCGCCGAAGGCTTGATACGACAAGAGGACAAGCCCGGGAAACGCCTGGCCGTAGTCGGTTTGGGTCTCGGTCACCAGCAGCGAGTCGAACGGGTACGGACCGAAATAGTCGCTGTAGAACTCGATCGCACGCACGAGGTCGTCGATGGTTTTCTCCCGATTGCCGGAACCGAAGCCGAGATGGTTGTCGTTCGCGTAGACGGACACCGGGAGGCCGTCCCGTGTCACCTGTGTGATATCGAATTCTCCGTAGTGAAATGACATGCTCCGGACCGGTTCGGCCGTGGTCCAGCGCATGATGCGCGTGTCTCCAGTTACGCGCTCCTCGATCAGGGTGCCGCCGCTTGCGATCCGGTATCGCTCCGGGACTCTGAATGTGAGATCCAGTTGGCTGTACGAGCCGTCCGGGTGACGTGGACGCCAGTTCAGCGTGTCCTTGAGGATGAAATCCAGAGTCTGGCGGTGTCGCTCGACCAGCTCGCCCTCGTAGGCCACCTCGAGAATGAACCGTTCGCCCGCGGCCACCGTCCTGGGCAACGTGACGGTCACCCACGGTTCGAAACGGTCTTCCTCCAGACGCCGGTTGTGCCGCTCCTGCACGAAATGCAGCTGTTCCCCGACCAGCGACGGCGGCTGGTCCGGCTCCCTGGCGTCATCACGTTCGGGGGCGGGGCGCTCGAGGAGCGGGGTTGGAGACGTGTCGTCGTCGTCGGCTGGCCGCCAGCGTACGTCCGTCACTTCCAGCGTCGAGCTGATACGCAGCCGTAACCCCCGGGTCGGCTCCTTGGGATCGAACAGGAGCGCGGCTGTCCCGACAGCATTGCCGTCGCTGTCGAGTGCCAGGTCGACGGCCGCTCGCGGCACCGCGACACGCGGCGCGCGTCTGCGATCCGGTCTGTGCGGCCGTGCGGCCAGCCCCAGCATGTCTCCGGTGATCTCGTCGTCCTTCACAGACAACGACTCGGGGTCAACGGCGAACCCGTCCAGTACGGTCGACGCCTGGTCGGCGGGGTAGTCGCTCACCTGATGGAAATGCATCCAGGTGTCGATCACACGCCGCCGGTCGTACCGATAGAGCCACACTTCTTCAGTTTCGTTCGGCTCGATCTCGACCGTCAGCCACCCATGGTCCTTGGTGTCCAGTTCCGCGAGCAGGTAGGCGGTGTCGGGACCGAGGGTCGCGGCCTCGCGCTGCAAGAGATCCTCGAGCACCCGGCTCTCTGGGTTGTCGAGTTGCCGTTCGAGTCGGCGCTTGCGTCGAGTCTCCAGGAGTCTGTTGGCGGTATCGGTGTCGTCCTCAGAGCTGGGCGTGGCGAGTGCGCGTAACTGTTCGACGAGGTCACCGGCCGACCACACCACGAGCCGGTCGAATGCCTCTTCGACCGAATGCTCGTCCGACAGTTTCTGGAGCTGGTGGTGCTCGACCGCGTCAGGGGGATAGCCTCGGAGCACGCCGTCGCCCAGGAAGACCACCGGCGAGACAATGCCCTCGACATCGGGGGCCAGATAGAGTTCGCCGTCCATCAGCTCGACCTCGAAACGATCCAGACGCACCCGTTCGTTGCTGATCTGTCCGACGTGTACGACTTCGGCTTCCCTGAGGGCCTCGTACCGTGGCGATGGGCCAAGTCCCTCGGCGCTCTCGTCGCGTGTCTGCTCGCCGGCATGGGCCAGTGTGGGCGACATCGGGCCCGCGACGAGGCAGACGAGCCACCCGGCAAGGAGCGGACCCCCGAGGCGTCGACTGATCCTGACGCGGCTGAGTGACGGAAGAGCTCGCGGCATGGGGCCAGCTTACCATCGGGACCTGAAATTGGCGGTGCCAATCGAGCGCCGGAGCCGGGTGTTCGTCGGGGGAGGCCCGACCATGACGAGGCGTCAAGGGCGTGGAGCGCTTCGATGGGGAGAGAATGGGCCATCGGCACGCATCGCGACCGTCGCCAGTCGGGAAAAGTGGGCCGCTTTTTGACCCCGAGTTGGCGATGGAGCGGGCGTCACCGACGACCCACGTATGTAGAAACGCCGGCCGGGGCGAAAGCGTACACAAGAAAATGCAAAATATTCGTATTGGACTCTGACCGCGTGCACTGAGTGCGCTAAATGCCCGTAGAGTCCGAACCCTGGGCGTGCATTCCCGTTTCGCATACTGGATCATCAAGGCTCAATGCCCCCTACACGCACGCCTCACCCCGACCCGGCGGATCTTCTCAAACTGGCGCAGGAGAAACTCGGCCGGAAACGAACCCAGCGGGTGCTCGAGCACTGCAAGGGGTGCAAGGCGTGCGGCGACGAGCTGCTCGAACTGGTGAGCGCGCAACCGCTCCCGACGGGACGCCCGATGCTCAACAAGTGGAACTGGATATCCCTCGCCTTGCTGCTCGCCATGGTGCTGGGCGCCTTCGCGATCCTCTGGTGGGTGGCGCGCAACGCTGTGCCGCCATCGGCCGGCTTCTAGCGTCCGCGGCGGCGCGCCGCGGTCGCATCATCGATCTTCTGTCCTACCCCGACTAACGGCCCGATTGGACGCGCGTACCAAACACGCCCGCACCACACCCTAGGCCCGCACTCCCCCACATGCGATCATGGGGCCCCATGCCACAAGACAGGACATATCGAGCCGGCGGGTCAATCGAGGATTTTTGCCGTGTCTGTAAGACCGACCGGCTACACACCGTGGTTGCCGCGGACGGTGATGGTCGACCCATCCGCGTGGCGTGCGGCTATTGCCATAGCGAGCACAACTACCGCGGTGGACCCAAGATCGCGACGCTCAACGGACCGTCGGACGCGCCATCAGTACCACGGGCGAGCGGGGTGTCGTCCACCCCGTTTCCTGTCGTGAGCGCACGAGAGAGGATGGCGCCCCCCATGACCACCGACTCGGAGGATCTCGAGTTTCTGCTCCGTCGAATCATCCGTGAGGAAGCCGGTATCACCCCGGCCGTGCCCGCCGAGCGATGGCGCGGCGGCACCCTCGTGCTTCGCCCCGCCGGCGGAGGAGGGCAGGAGAAAAGCTGGCCGATCGAGACGTTCTTCCACAAGATCGTGATGGTGCGGAACCGCCTGCGAACACTCGAACAGCAGGTAAACGCCTCAGAGCTCCCGGCCGATGTGAAGGTCAAACTGCAAGGGTATGTCAGCGGCTGCTACGGGTCTCTCACGAGCTTCAATGTCTTGTTTGCGGATCCGGCCGACCAGATCAAGGGAAGCGGAGACCACGAGGAATAGTGTTCTGGTCAGTTCACCGACAGTTACCCATGACTTCTGGACACACGACGCCACCCCAGCGTTGCGATTGAGCCACCGAGCGGACTTGAATCCCGCAGCGTGTCCCTCGTCGGCGGAATCGACGATCAGAAGAGGACTCGGGCGCCATCTGGCCACTCTCGCTCTTGATCTCTGCTGACAATATTGAAATCAATACCCCAAATAGCGGCATGACCGTCGCCGGCCATCGGATGTCCTATCCCCCCAAATGTCTGTATTTGGCACAAGACGCGCCCGGCGGGCATCGACTTGCCGCCAAACGTTCGGCACGAGGCTTGCTGGTGAGTAGCATGGACAGCGTGCGCGGCTGTCCCGCGGACTGGACAGTACGGCCGGGGATGCCCCGGCCGTGCCGACCGCCTTCGGTGTCGTCGCCAGAGTTCTGCCATGAACGCCTCCCCAACTCCCGGAATCGACGATACCTCGGTCGGGGCCGTCCGCATTGAGCGCCGCCGGTCGGGGGCATCCCTGGGCCGAGCGCTTGGACCCGAGCTTAAACTGCTGGATCGGATCACCTCCTGGTTCCGCTGGAGCGGCGTGCTCATGCTGCTGCTGCTGTCGGGCGTCCATGGCGTTGCTTGCGCTGCCGATGCGAACGTGGTTCGAGTTCATGGACGAGGACACGACTTGGACCACCGTCCAAGGCCTGC
>Ga0066376_10002395_pt1 | contig 17493 bp, 15 predicted proteins | sample Knorr_S15_td_Bot_FD_77009 | JGI IMG/M metagenome (GOLD analysis project Ga0066376, IMG submission 77009) | Marine microbial communities from Southern Atlantic Ocean transect - Knorr_S15_td_Bottom_ad_5009_LV_A | ecosystem: Environmental > Aquatic > Marine > Oceanic | place: Southern Atlantic... | reverse complement strand
TCCCGGTAGCCGGCGGCCAGGCAGGCCGAGTGGAAGATTCTCTGCAGGGGCAGCCAGTCGTCCGGCTTGTGGCGGTTTATGGTTATCGGCCCGGTGGTCCCATGGAAATCACCGGCGAAGTCCAGGTCGGTCTCCAGCTTTCGGAAGTAGGGCAGCACCTTGGTGTAGGACCATTCGTCGTTGCCCAACTCAGCCCAGTGGTCGAAGTCCACCGGCAGACCCCGGAGAAATATCTGGTGGTTGATGGCGCTGGTGCCGCCAAAGACCTTGCCCCGGGCCACCGCGGCAGTTCTTTCACCTTGAGGGTCGGTGGCGCCTTCGAAGGACCAGTTGTGGGGGGCGCCGGCCTCGGACGCCCGCTGGTTCAGGTCATGTTTGATCTCGCCCGGCATCTGGTCCATATCGGGATAGTCGGGACCGGCGTCTAGGAGTAGCACCGAGCGTTGGGGGTCTTCGGACAACCGGTTGGCCAGGACGCAGCCGGCAGAACCTGCGCCAACGATGATTACGTCATATTTCATGGGAACCTCGTGGTCTTGGGTATAGCGTGGTGATTATAACTTGGGCGGAGAAGTCATTCTGGCATAGAATACGCTCAGTAAACCCGGCTGCGCCGGTAGAATGTCTGGGCATTAACTTGAGGGAGCAATAACCATGTCAACCGTGAATACAGTATTGGGGCCGGTGGATACGTCTGAGCTGGGCTTCACATTGAGCCACGAGCACCTGGCCACCAACGCCGCCGGCATCCTGAAGACCTTCCCCGAACTGGTCGACCGCGCCGGGGTCATCGAACAGGCCAACGCCACGCTGAGGGAAGCCTCCCGCGAAGGGCTCCGTACCATCATCGACGTGACCACCATCGACCTGGGGCGGGACGTGGAGATGATGAGGGAGGTCTCCCAGACTACCGGCGTGCACATAATTGCCGCCACCGGCAACCACTTGGCGGTTCCCCGCCCGTTCGCCGACCTGGCGCCCGAGGTCATCGCCGACCTTTATGTCAGGGAGATCGAGCAGGGAATAGAAGGGACTGGGATCAAGGCGGGCATCATCAAGGTTGCCAGCGATGAGGGAGGGGTGACCCGGCCCCAGGAGATCGTGCTCCGGGCCGCCGGTCAGGCTTCTGTCCGCACCGGCACTCCCATCTCGACCCACACCTGGTCGCCCGACCGTGTCGGCGACGAACAGGTCCGCATCCTTCAGGACGAGGGAGTGGACATGGACAAGGTATACATCGGCCACAGCAACGACGATATGGACATGAGTTATCTGTTGGGCCTGCTGAAGAAGGGGGTCTGGCTGGGGCTGGACCGTTTCCCTGGTGGACGCCGTCCGGGAACGCCCTACTGGGAGGAGCGCACCCAATTGGCCAAGCAACTTATAGATGCCGGCTACACCGACCGGATCATGCTCTCCCACGACCACTCGGTGCCCAAGGCCCGGTATGGGGTCGCGGTACAGGAGGAGCGCATCAAGTACAACCCCGACGGCTACAACTTCATCACCAGGAACGTGCTCCCTCGCCTGAAGGACATGGGCGTGTCCGACGATGCCATCAACCAGATCATGGTCGAGAACCCGCGCCGGTTCTTTGAGGGTAAGTAGGCGCTAGAAGTTACAATCTGACGATTATTTTCGGCTGATGCCGCTGGGTTTGTCCGCACGCTCTATTCGCGGCTTCTATTCGCGGTTTCTATTCGATGGAAGCCCGCACACGACGGTCGGTCAGACCCTCTATCAGAGGACTGATAACGCTTTTGGACTTGACGTTGATGCACGCGGGCAGGCCGCTGGCGAAGGCGCGCTCCATCGCCGGCGACAGGTCTTTTATATCTTCCACCGTTTCACCGTAGCCCCCTAGTCCGGCCACCAGCTTGTCGAAGGGTATATCCCTGAAATCCGTCTTGAACGATTGACCATTCTTGAACAGCCTCATCTGCTGTTGCTTGATCGAGCCGAAGCCCCGGTTATTGTCGACGACCACCGTTATCGGCACGTCGTTGGCGAAGGCCGCTTCTATGCTGAGCCCCCCGGCCAAGAACGCGCCGTCACCCGAGATGAGGACGACCCTGCTGTCCGGACTATCCATCTTGGCGGCGACCGAGAACGGGACACCCACACCCAATATGCTCAAAGGGCCTGGGTGCAACACCCCCCGCAACCTCTTGCCCTCCGCGGCGGCCATGTTGACCGCGATCTCAGCCCAGAAATGGGTATCGCCGCCATCTATGACCAGGTAATCGTCTTCATTCAGCGATTTCATGATCTCACGGGATATCTTGAGGGGATGCAGCGGCCCGTCGCCGTCCTCCTCCAACATCTTATTCATTCCATCCGCCCAGTCCCTCCGCCGCTGCCGGTTGGCCTCGATCCACTCAGACCCGACGTGTAATTGCTCGGCGGTTGCCATCTCGCCCAGAGCCGTCAACACCGCGCCTGGGTCGCCCAGGATGCGAACATCGGCTACATGGTTGTCGGCCAGTTCCTCGGTGGAGCCGTTGACGCATATCAATGTGGCATCCTCTGGGAACAATGGGGGATTGCCGAAGTTCAGCAGGTTGTCCAACGGACAGCCGATCACGAGTATGACATCGGCCTCGGCCAGGGCGGTTTCCGAAGGCGGGTTCAGGTGGATATCGACTATTCCCAAAGAAACTTCACTACCGATATCCAGCACCTTGTGATGGTACGGCGCGTTGTAGACTGGGATCCCAAGCTGGGCTGCCACGCTCTCCAATTGCGCCTCCGCGCCCGCCCACCAGACGCCGTTGCCAGCCACGATTACCGGCTTTTTCGCGTCCCGCATTATGCCTTCCAGTTGACGCATCTCATCGGGATTCGGCGATGGGCGGTGGACCTCACGCCGGGACAGCTTGAACGCCCGTTCACCCTCCTGAGTCCCTGGCTCATACGAAGAGTAGAGAAGGTCGACGGGAATGCTGATATGCACCGGCCCCGGATTCCCGTTAACAGCCATGTCATAGGCCTTATCCACCGCCTCCGCGATGCGCTCACCCGCGGTCACGGATATCGTGCCTTTGGTGAGCGGCTCGGCGACCCGGTTGTGATCGATCTCTTTGAACCCGCCTCTGCCATCGCGTTTCAGAGTGCTGGCGCTGGTGATGAAGATCACGGGCGACCGCTGAAAATAGGCCTCCGCCATCGCCGGGACCACGTTGGCGAACCCCTCCGGGCCAACCAGGCACACCACCGCTTTGCGGTTCAGCCGGGCCCAGGCGTCGGCCATGTTTCCCGCCACCTGCTCGTGGGGGAGGTTCATGACAGGTATGTCGTACTCCATCAAACCCTCGAGCACCGTGTTGATAAAGCCGCCGCTGAGGGTGTAGACCATTTCGATCTGCTTCTCGGCGAGCGCTTTCGCCAGCAGTATTCCGCCCCTGACCTTCGTCGATGATTCGTCTGCGTTCATTGAATCTCTTCACTCCTGGGTGATGATCATTCGACCAGCACCCTTACCTGTTGCGCCATGTTGTTGCCCATTCCTTGGGCGTTCCAGAATTGCTCCAAGGGTTGTACGTTCTCGGCGGTGTCGGTGGCCCTGACGGAGAGGGTGTGCCACCCTGGGACAGCGTCCCAATCAAATGACCAAGGCCGCCAAGCAAAGGTTGAGGATTGCTCACCCAATTCGGCGTCGGACCAGCTTGAACCGCCGTCGACGCTGACTTCCACCCTGGAAATGCCCAACCGGCCGGCCCAGGCCCTGCCAGTGAGCAACTGCCGCCCGGATGTGGCCAAACGCCCTCGTGTGGCCGTATCCGGGATGCCCGGCGGGACCATCAGCGCCCGAACCCGTATCAAGCTTACAGGCTCTCCGGGTTCGCCTTTGACCTGGGTGTAGCGGTAGGACGTGGCCATCTGATAGCCCTGGAACTTGTTGCCGATGGCCTCGATGGTCTCGAGCCATTTCACGCTGGCCATCCCGTACCATCCGGGCAATAGCAGCCGCAGCGGATATCCGTGTTGGGGTTGTAGAGGCTGACCGTTCATCTCATAGACCAGCAGCATCTCTTCCCGGTTGGCTTCCTCCAGGCTGAGACTGCGCTGATAGACCTGTAGTACGTCCCCTTGGACCCCCCTGATCGGCGCCGGAGAACACGAGGTCCACCGCATCGTCAGAAAGCCCGGCTTCATCCAAGATTCCTTTCAGGGGAGTGCCGGTCCACTCGGCCGTGCCGATGCCTTCCGTGAACCACGGCTGGCTGATGACCCGCGGACTCAGCAACGACCGGCCGTTTCCGGCGCATTCCATGGTTACCGCCATCGTGCGCGCCGGCCTTTTCTTGATGTCGTCCAGGCTTAAACTGAGCGGTTTGGAGACCAACCCGCCGACATTAAGCCGCCAGGTGTCAGCATCGACGTCAGGGATGTCGAAGTGGATGACCAGATAGTGCAAACCGGACGGAGTGATGGGATAGCGCATCGCCTCCAAGGGCATGCCCCGGTTTCGCAAGGCTAGTTGCAATTCCTCCCGGTGAAACTGGTCCACGGCGTCCCGTTCGCTGATGTCAGGGATGGATGGGAAGCGTGAGGATGGTTTTTCCTGGGTCATTTGTGCCTCGCAGTTTCAGGTTAAGGCCAGCTCCAATCAAAGGGAGCATAGTGTCCGTTCTTGCCGGTGTTGTCCCAAGTCATGCCATTATCGGTGTAGATCGCCTTGGTGCCCTTGGCGATGTAGAGGTCCCGGTTGACCGGGTGGCCGGCGTTGACCAGTTGCATAACCTCGTCCTGACCCGGCTTGGTTACGCCCTCCACGTTGAAGTCTATGATCCCTGGAATCTTGATGCTGTGCACGCGGCCCTCGGACTTGAATTCGATGGGCACGTATTTAATGCCCCTGAAATCGGTGGTTAACGCCCTCCACCTCTCGGCGGGGCCGCCCATCTCACCGGAGAGTATCTGCTCCATGGCTTCCCTTTGTTCAGTGGTGGCCGATTCGTCAACATAGTATCCGGAGGTCCAGTTGCCGTCTCCCATATTGCCGGGGGTGTAATTCGCCGCCAGGAAATTCAACCCAGCTAGAGAGACACCGTTGAGTTCGCCTTCGTCGATATGAAAGGCGAGAGCAACGTCACAGTGCCCATCGGTGGGCCGGCCGGTCCCAGGCTGCACGATGCAGGGGCAAAGGATCTCGCAGTTGCAACTTTCGAAGTATTGGCCTTTCAGCCGCCATCGGTTGGTGGTCATGGGTTCCCTCCCGGTTGTTCTTTGTAGCTTGATGCTAGCCGGTCTGCATGGGCAGCGACGAGTCGGCCGCCCATTCGGACATCGAAGCGTCGTAGACCGCCACGTTCTCGTAGCCCAGCAATGTCAGGATAAAGGCATCGTTGCTGGCGGCAATCCCGCCTCCGCAGTAAGTAATTACCCGTTCCGCTGAATCCGCGCCGACGTGGGCGAACTTCTCGGCCAATTGTTCGGCCGGAAGATAAGCATGAGTTACGGAGTCAATGAGATCTCCCGCCGGGACGTTGACGCTGTCGGCGATGCGCCCGGCCCGCCCGTAGTTGGCCCCGCCGGCGCCCAGGTGTTGTTCCTCACTGAGTGCGTTCAACACGCAGGCCGATCCATCGCCCAACGCCGCCAGCACTTCGTCCTTGTTTGCCATGAGTCCGTCCCTGGGTTTGGCGACAAATATAGTGGGCGGATAGTTCGATGGGTTGGCGTCCACCGGCCGTCCTTCCAGTTTCCATTTGTGCAGGCCGCCGTTCAGGACATAGGCGTCGTCGAAACCAATGGCCCGCAACATCCACCAGATACGCGTGGCCCATGAACCGGATGTGGAGTCGTATAGCACCGCCCGGGTGCCGGCCCCTACCCCGTAGTTCGAAAAGGCTTTGGCGAGCTGGGGCACCTGGGGCAGCATGTACCGGAACTGGGCGTCTTGGTCTGAGAGGTCTGTGACCAGGTCCGCGTGGCAGGAGCCCGGGATGTGTTCCGCGGCCCAGGAATCACGCCCGCTTTCCGCCCGGATGCCGCCGCTGCCATCGGGTCTGTTGAAGGCGGTGCAGTCCAGGACACGGATGTTACTGTCGCTGTCGTTGAGGTGGCCGGCAAGCCAGTCAGTCTCAACCAGGAATTCTGGGTATTTAAAGGGCATGATCTTGCCTCCGCTTATTACGCTACTGAGTACCCGCCATCAACCGTAAGCGTCGCCCCCGTGACGTAGTCCGACGCGGCGCTGGCTAGGAATACTGCGGCGCCGGCCAGTTCTGACGGTTCGCCCCAGCGGCCGGTGGGGATGCGGCGGCTGATGTTGTCGTAGCGGTTTGGGTCGGCGTCTTGGATGCCTCGGGTAAGGTCGGTGACTATCCAGCCGGGCAGGACGGCGTTCACCTGGATGTTGTCCTTGGCCCAGGCCACCGCCAGGCTCTTGGTCAGTTGGACCAGCCCGCCCTTGCTGGCGGCGTAGGGCGCGCCCCAGTCGCTGCCGAAGATGGAATACATGGAACCCACGTTGATGACCTTGCCGCCACCGGCGCTGACCATGTGGGAGTAGACCTCCCGGGATGCCAGGAAGGCAGCCCTCAGGTTTACATCCATCACCGAGTCCCACTGGGCGGCGGTCAGGTCTTCGGGCTGGGCCCTGACGGCGATGCCCGAGTTGTTCACCAGGATGTCCAGACGGCCCATGTGGTCGATGGTGTCGGTGACCATGCGTTGAATCGCCGGTTCCTGGGTGACATCTACGTTGACGCTATGAGCCTCGACCCCCAGCGCCCGGATGTCCTCCAGCGCCTGGGCGGTCTTCTCGACACTGCGGGCGGCCACGACGATGTTGGCCCCAGCGCCGGCCAAGCCCATGGCGATACCCAGGCCGATGCCACCGTTGCCGCCGGTGACCACGGCCACTTTGCCGGTCAGATCGAACTGCTTCTGGTTGGTCAAACTAGTCGTCCCGGAACTTGGGCATCACTTTCTCGCCGAACAGCCGCAGCGACTTCTCCACCAGCGCCGCCGGTATCTGGCCAACGTTGGGGTTCAGCAGCATGTTCCTGACGCCTGTGTCCCGCAACTCCTCCAACTTGCCTGCGACCGTGGCTGGAGTCCCGGCCAAGAAGGCATGCTCGACGATCTCACTAGCAGGCGTTGGTGTGCCGGGAGGCGGAGGTGGCGCTCCGCCGGGATTGAACCTCACTCTAGCGTCCAACAAGTGGGCCTTGTAACGGGACAGGCCTGCTTCTACTACGTCCAGCCCCTCTTGGTCGCTGTCGCAGACGAATAGTCCCCGTTGCGCCCAGGTCTGGTCCAAGGTTTTTTCTACGTGGCTCTCGCTGAATCCTGACCCTTCCAGGGCTTCCCGGTAGCGTCCGAACCGGTGGCGCAAAGTGTCGATGGTCTGGACTCCGATCAAGACCGGCCTGCCGGCCTGGCCCATGGCGACCATTGAATCCTCAGAGATGCAGGCCCGGACGATTGGTGGGTGGGGTTTCTGTACGGGACGGGGTCGCAGGCCAGGGAAGGATAGGTCCCAATACTTCCCCTTGTGGACAACATTGTCTTCGGTCCAAGCCTTTACTAAAAGTTCCTCGGCCTCGTCGAGCATATCCCGCCCTTGCTCCAAGGTTATGCCGTAGCCGATGTACTCGTACTCGTTATAGGCGGAGCCTCGGCCGGTGCCCATGATGAGCCGGCCGTTGCTCAGGTTGTCCAACAAAGCTGTCTGCACCGCCAGGCGCACGGGGTGGTGCAGGGCCATCTCGACCACTGCGAACCCGATCAGGACGCGTTTGGTGCGGGCGGCCACGGCGGCACCAAAGACCACCGGGTCGGCGTAGGCCACTGCCCCATCGAAGTGGTGCTCGGTCAGCCAGACGGCGTCGAACCCCACCTCCTCGGCGATCTCTATCTCACGGAGGGTCTGGACGATCACTTCGTGGTCGGCGTTCTGGTCGGCGCTGATCGAAAAGACGAAGCTGCCGAATCTCATATTTACTCCCGGTTAGCCTTGCTTGATCCAGTCGGCCACTCGTTCACCGATCATTATAGTCGTGCAGTTTGTGTTGGCCCGGATGCAATCGGGCATGATCGAGGCGTCGGCGACCCGCAGCCCCTGCAGTCCTTTGACATGGCCTTGCTGGTCCACCACCGCCATGGGGTCTGAGTCCGGACCCATCTTGCAGGTGCCGGATATATGCTGGGTAGTGGTCACGCTCTTTTTTAGCCACAGGTCCAACGTGTCGTCCGATACCAGGTCGGCGGGCTGGGGCTCAAGTAGCTGTTTCACGATGGACTTGTATTCGTCATGCTCCAATACCGAGACGCACTTCCGGACCGCCTCCCTGAGCCGCTCCAGGTCACGAGGGTCGTCCTGGAAGTAGTTGTAGTTCAGTTCGGGCTGAACGTTGGGGTCGGTGGAGGTGATCTTGAGGTGGCCGGAGCCGTAGGCCAGCTCCAAGATACAGGTGAACCGGATGCCCTCGGCCTCCAACGGGTCGCCGGAGATGGGCGACGAGAAGGACGACGCCATGATCTGAATGTCGTTTCGCAGGTCCGAGCCCGTGGCCGTGTAGCGCAGCGCCACCTGAGAGCGCGGGTCCTCGGGATTGAGAGGGAAATCGTCATGGACTTCTATCGGCACACGGACGTTGGGGTGGTCTCGCAGGTTCTGACCCACGCCTGGCACTTCGCGGACTACGGGAATGCCAAGTCCGTTTAGAACCTCGGCTGGGCCGACTCCGGAAAGCATCAAAAGTTGGGGCGAACCGATGGCCCCGCAGGACAAGATGATCTCCGAGCCTTCCACCACGAAACGCTCGCCGTCGCTCTCCACATCGACTCCGGTGGCCCGGTTGCCTTCGAAGATAACCCGGTGGGTTGTGACGTTGGGTTTGATGGTCAGGTTAAGCCGGTGCCGGCAGTCGGCCAGGTAGGTCAGGGCCGTGCTCATACGGATGCCATTTGGGTTGTTCATGGGTATGGGTCCGACGCCGGCGGACTCCGGGTGGTTCATGTCTGGGTCGTCTGGATGGCCCTGGGCGCGGAAGGCGGCGTAGAACGCATTCTGGGCCGGCAGCCACGTTTCCCGCTTGTGGCGGCGCACCGGGATCGGACCTTCCGAACCGTGGAAGTCATCGTGGATGTCGGTGTCGGTTTCCAGTTTTCTGAGGTAGGGCAGAACGTCGGTGAAGCCCCATTGGTCGTTGCCCATGGCGGCCCAGGCGTCGTAGTCCTCTGGGATACCCCGCAGCAGCACCTGGCCGTTGATGGCGCTGGAGCCGCCGACCACCCGGCCCCTGGGCACCGGGATGGGATTGGTCTGCTCCGGCGTGGTGTTGCCCTGGAAAGACCAGTTGTGGGGCGCGTCCACCGCCGAGGCAGTCTGGTTGTAACCGAATTTCAGGTCGTCCGGATAATGCTCGAAGTCGGGGTAATCGGGTCCCGCTTCCAGCAATAAGATCGACTTGTTGGGGTCGTCCGATAGCCTGCTGGCGATGACGCAGCCAGCGGAACCGGCGCCGACGATTATGTAGTCGTACTTCATTTAAGGTCTGCTCCTAATCTTTGATGTCTACTCCAAATCTTTGCCAAAGCTGGGGGTATTGTCCGCGGAGGCCAATTCGTGGGCAGACGGCATTATCGCATATCAGACCGGCGCAGGCATCTTGCGATCGGCGTGCTGGGAGTTAGTTGGGGATATTAAATATGAACTTGAGGTTGGAGATGTTGCGTTTCAGCGTGAAATCACGGGCGCCGAGCTCCGGGATCATGTCGTTCGCGGTCATCAGAGGGAAGTTGTTCTGGGTTTCGGCCGCCTGCAACTCCAGGGACAGCCAGACTAGGACACGCCCCATGTGGTCTTCAGCCTCTTCGTGCAGGCTCTTGGCTCGCTCCGGTGGAGACAATCGCCGCAGGTCATCGATCAATTTCTCTGTGGGCCTGACCAGGGCGGCGCGGCTGCTGATCGACTCATTGACGGTCATCGGCTCGCCGATGTTCCGCGCGCGTTGCTCCGAATTGGCGGTCTCGGCGGCCAGGACAGTGTCCAAGGCGGTCAGGTATACGGCGACCGGTCCCCGCACCGGGTCTTCCCATCCCGTCAGCCACAGTTTGAACTGGGATTCGAACTCGCTGAGCGGCAGTCCGATCAATGTGACCATAGATTCTGGCAGATTGAAACCGAGGCCGATCAGTTCCACCAGATTCTTGCCTGCCAAGGGGCCGAAGGTCTCGTTTAGAAAACGGACGGCCATGTAGGCTTTGGCGTACTGAAGGGCGAGCTCATTCTCATCGGTGCGGGAGTTCCAATCGGTCTGGCTTTCCAGGGTAGCCAGGCTGAACAAAGCGTCCCCTTGGGCAGCCGCGCGGGCCAGGTCGGAGGCCGTCATTCTCCGCAACTGTGTAGCATCCGGCTGGGGGCCTGAGAGCGCAGTCTCAAACTCGTAATATTTTGAAAGGCCCTCGGTCAGCCAGGCCGGCAATGGCCGCTCGTTGGCCAGACCGTCGAAGATGTGATGGATGTACTCGTGGGTCAGCAATCGCCGCACCTCGGTGCCCTTGAGGTCGGTCCGAATGAAGATGCCCGGACGCTCCCCGTAATTGGTGTAATACCCATCTTCTAAACCCAGATCGATACCCGTTACGGAGCTGACCAGGCTCATCAACTCGCGGTTGCCGGCCAGGTAAACGTCGGGGATGCTGCCCGGCTCGATCTGGATACTCTGCTCCAAGAGCTGGGCAGTATCGGTCAGGTGTTCTTGGAGGTCGGCGACCAAGGCCGTTGGGACCAGGTCTGAGTAGTAGATGTTGAAACCGGGGGCTGAGTGCCGGGTTAGGAGCGTGCCCAGCGATATTGTTTCAAGATCTCCGAGCGCCAGGCTGCCAAGGGTGTAGGTAGCCGTGTACACGCTGCCGGCGAATTCGATGTCAACCGACCAAGCTCCAGCATCGTCTTGGGCGCCGTACCGGGTCCAGTCCAGGTAACCCCCTTCCCGTGGGTACATCCGTATCGTGGTGGCCTCTGACCGGTCTGATTCCAACACGTGGACATCTTTCGGTGTGATCCAGAATGCGGGAACACCCTGTGGGTCTATAAATGTGATTCTGACTGGCATCCAGAGGGGGAGGCCCGACAGGGAGAAAGAAACGTTGCGGCCGGCGACGAGTTCTACGGGTGAGACGCTCAAGACGATCCCGGATCCCAGGTCTACCTGGGTTGAGTCTGGGCGTGGCGGTCTCGGTGTGGCGGTGGGCTGAGGAGTTGGCGTGGGAGGCGGCGCCGGGGTGGCCGTGGGTTGCGGGGTACGCGTGGGCGGTACGGGAGTGACGGTGGGAACGGTCGTGGCTGTGGGTATGGCGGTCGCAATCGGCAGTGGAACGACGGTTGGCGTCGGCGTACTCGTGGCAGCTACAACGGTTGGCGTCGCCGTGCTGGTGGCAGCTACAGCGGGGACAGTGGCTGCCACGGTTGCGGCCCCCGGCGTGTCTTCCACCACGGTCTGAGTGCAGCCGGCCAGGGCCAACAAAAAAACCGTCGCGGCGATTACTCCTGCAATTAGTTTGCCGGTTGAGAACGAAGGGTGGCCGCCGGGCTTCAACAAGACGGGGTCGACTTGAAAGACATCAAACTAGTCTGTCATACCCGGATTATTAAGAGCAAACGAACGCGTCTTGCTGGGCTTTCTAGTCTGGCCATGGGCCTAAACTTTAAGCACAAACTCGTGTTAGGATGTGTTTGGTTTTTGAGGCCTGCCTAGGCCTTTCCGTTTCAACACACCGTGTTTTCACAAATGGAGGATGCCATGAACGTCCAAGTTTACACGCAACCTGGTTGATTCAGCTGCCGGACTCTGGAAGAGTTCCTCAAGTCCAACGGTGTTCAGTATGAGCACCACAACGTGCTGGAAGACCAACAAGCGATGGAAGACCTGCGCAGCCGGGGCATAAAAGCTCTGCCGGTCACAATCATCGACGACACAGAAGTCATCATCGGCTATTTCCCCAAGAAGCTGATCACGGCGTTCAAACTGGACGTAAAGGTCGACCTGTCGGGTAAGACCGAATGGCTGGCCGGGAAATATGAAAAAATCTTGAGCGCCGCTTGCCGGGCCGCCGCCCAGTTCTCCCAGGAGCAATTGGACGCCGATGTGCCCTGGCGCCCTTGGACCGGACGGAAAACGGTCATGCACATCGTGTCCTTTCCCGAGGTAGCCTACCTCAGCCACAAGGTGGGCAGCATGAGCCAAGAAGACATGCGCGCCTCGGACGAGCGGCTGAAGGATATCTATACCTCCGGCGAGATGATCGAGTATGGTAATAAAGTCCGCAAGGACATAATCGCCTTCCTGAACAGCGGCAACAACGAGGCCTTCGACCGGGAGGTGCCCGCCCACTACGGAGGCGAGGTCACCGTGCTTGAGCTGCTGAACATAATCTTGAGCCACAGCACCCACCACCTGAAGCAGGTCTATCACTATATGCAGACCAACCTCGGTGTCACGCCGGAGGCCCCGGCTTCCGAGTCCGATTTCGAGGGCATTCAGACTCCCGAGGCGTTGTTCTAAAGCTCTGACCGCCGCGGACTTTGCCGGAGAGACCCGGCACGATCAAGCAAGACAGTCCTTCCATATTTGGCCATATTTGGAAGGACTGTACTTTTACCGGAGTGAACATGAAATACGACTACATCGTCCTGGGCGCCGGCTCGGCCGGTTCCATCGTCGCAACCAGGCTTTCCGAAGATTCCAGCAAGAGTATCCTGCTACTGGAGGCGGGACCGGACTACCCAGACTTCGAGCACCTGCCCGAGGAAGTGAAGTTCGGCTACGCGACCGAGATCGACATCATGGTCAGCGACCACAACTGGCAGTTCATCGGCAAAGCCACGGAGCAGTCGCCGGAGATGCTAGTGCCCCGCGGCAAGGTGACCGGAGGCTCCAGCGCCATCAACGGCCAGGTCTTCCTAAGGGGTGTGCCCGAGGATTACGACTCCTGGGCCGAGATGGGGAATACCGAGTGGAGATATCAAGACTGCCTGCCATTTTTCCGGAAGATAGAGACCGACACCGATTTCAGCGATGACTTCCACGGAACGGAGGGCCCCATCGTGATGCACCGGTTCGCCCGGGACACCTGGCACCCGGCAACCGAGGCCTTCTACCAGGCCTGCCGGTCCGCCGGATACCCGGACGCTCCCGACCATAACCACCCGGATTCCACGGGCGTTGGCCCAACACCGCTGAATAACCCCAACGGCATCCGCATGAGCACAGCCATCGGCTATCTGGACCAGATCAGGCACCGCCTCAACGTGACCATCCGGGCCAATTGCCACGTCCAGCGAATCCTTTTTGACGGGAAGCGGGCCACGGGCGTTGAGGTTGAGAGCGGCGGCGAGACCTTCACGGTGGAAGGTTCTGAGATCATCTTAAGTTCAGGGGCCATCGGCTCGCCCCATACCCTTATGCTGTCAGGCGTCGGGCCAAAGGCGCAACTTGAAGAGTTCGGCATCCCGCTCGTCCACGAAGCGCCGGGAGTCGGCCAGAACATGCGGGACCATCCATTAGTCTTCGTGACCTGGCGCACCAAGCCTGAAGTCGAACTGGACGGCAATGCCCCCCGGATGCAGGCAACGCTGCGCTACACTGCCGCCGGGTCCAACCTGCGCAACGACATGAAGGTCTCCATGCAGTCGTTCGCCACCGGACGCGTCAATCAGGGTGGAGACCGCATGATGCCTTTGGGGATACGCATGACCGGCGGCATCCAGTTGGCCGCCGGCGCCGGAGAACTTAGGCTGCAGTCCGCCGACCCCTCGGTCCAGCCGTTCTTGGACTACCGCTATCTGGAGGAAGAAGTCGACCGGGAGCGCCTACGGGAGACGGTCCGCATCTGCGTGGCACTTGGCGAAGACCCGGTATTTAAGGACATCATCGCAGAACGCATCGAGCCCACTGACGCCGAACTGGCCTCGGACGAAGCTTTGGACGAGTTCTTGTACCGGGAGGTCAGTACCTCCCAGCACATATCCTGCACCTGCAAGATGGGCCCGTCTTCAGACCCCATGGCTGTGGTCGACCAGTACGGCAAGGTCCACGGGATGGAGGGCCTGCGGGTGGTGGATGCCTCCATCATGCCCGACTGCATCCGCGCCAATACCAACGTAACCACCATGATGATCGGCGAGCGCGTCGCCGAGTGGATCAAGCAAGGGAAGTAACAGCCTCTTCCCCGCTGCCCAAGAGCAAAATCCCCTCTCCCGTCGCAACAGGAGAGGGTTAGGGTGAGGGCCTTCCTGCCGGTGGAAGTTGGTTCGTGAAGAAGCAGTCCACCCCCATTTCCGACTTCGTCGAGAGTCTCGACTTCGCCGGACCTAACCTTTCCCCTCGAGGGAAAAGGGACAATCCTTAGGGCGAAGGTATTTTCGCCGCCTAAAACACCGCCAGCGGGTTAGTCGGAGAGCCGGTGGCGTTCTTGAACCTTAACGGTGCGACTATGAACATGAACTCGTAGCGGTTCAGGCGTTCGCAGACCGCGGCCAGTTCTTCGCAGTTGCCAGCGTCGATGAGCCACAGGCCCATGCCCACGATGCCCACCCGGTGTATTGGCAGACCGATGGCCGGGTAGCCGCTGGGATCGGCGTCCTGGGAGGCGTCCCCGGCGACGACGGAGATGCCGCGTTCTTTCAGCCAGGGCAGGGTCTCGGCGTGGAGCCCGGGCCGCCCCGATTCAGGAGCGCCCTTCTCCAACCGGCGCTTGTACCAGCCCAGCCGCAGCATCAGGGCGTCGCCCTCTTCCAGCCTGACACCCTGGGCCTTCTCGGCGGCTTCCAGGTCCTCGACGAACACACCCTCGCCGGCCTCAAGCCAGTCGACTCCGCGGACCTTGGCGATGTCCAGCATGACGCCACGGGTGATGATGCCGTCTTTGGCGATGTCGATGTTCAGCACCGTGGCCTTGGACTCGCTGCCGACCAACGATGCGTCAAAGCCGTTATAGAGCTTGCCGTTCCAGGCCTGGTGGCATAGGGCGTCCAGGTGGGAGATGGTCAGGCCGTGGTAGGAGAATCCCAGGAAGTCCGAAGTCCCGCCTGGACCCTCGGCTGGCACGGTGTCGCCGGCCCGGATCATGTAATGCAGGGGCGGGATGCTGGTCACATCGGCGGCGTGCTCCGGGACGATCAGCCTGGAGCAGCTAACGCTGATGCCCTCCTTCACTAGGGCTGCGGCTTGGGCGCGCTTGGCGTCGGTGATCAGGTTCAGCGTGCCCAGTTGGTCGTCTTTGCCCCAGCGTCCCCAGTTGCTGAGCGAATCCATCCAACCGATGACTTCATCTTCCGTGGGTATCTGTCTGGTGGCCATGTTCTCTCCTGTTGGTTAATTGTTTTGGCTGATGCGAGAGGGAGTGTCTGCGGATTCAGACTGACTGGTTTTGAGGCATCGCCCCCCATCTCCGACTCCGTCGAGAGTCTCGACTTCGTCGGACCTAACCTTCCCCCGTGCGCGGGAGAAGGTTAGGATGGCTGTTAGTGGCCTTAATCCGTGGCCAGCCGGTCTACGGTGCCGTCTACGTAGAGTATCTCGATGGTCCGGGAGACGGCTTCTTCTAGTTGGGCGTGGCCGGCTTGGTCTAGGTGCGCCCCCATGCCGTCTACGATGTCGGAAACCGACTTCTGGCCATCGATCTCGGCTATCACCGCGGCGACCAGGGGGCTGCAGGGAGTGCCCTCCGGTTGGGAGACGGTGTTCAGGACGTACCCTTGCACGAACTCCCCCTCGGCCAGCACCGGTTTGCGCTGGACTTGGATGTCCTCGGCCAGCTTCGGTATGGCGTTCAGTATCTGGTTGCGCTGGGGATCTGAGCCCAGGGCGGCTAACCACTGCGACCGGGACTGGCGCTCAGACTCCACGGCCCGGACGCTTTCGACGAATTCGTCGGGCGCTTGGCCCCGGTCCAACACCACGCGTTCGTAGCCTCGGGGCGGCTGCCCAGCCACCGCCTGGATGAAACTGTGGCGCGGCGAATACTCCCCGGCGTTGGTGATGCGGCGCGCCTCCCAGAAATAGGACTCGGCGCTGAGGTTGCTGGAGTAGAAGAGCCGGGCCATCTCGCGGAACTGGTTGTACTCCTTGAGGTATAGCTCCTGATAGACCTGGCCGGCCTCATCGGCCATCAACGCGTCGTTCAGGGCCGTGGTCACGTAGGCCGCGGCCAACACCCCAGACATAAGCGCCAGATGGACTCCCGACGAGAACAATGGGTCGACGAAACAGGCGGCGTCTCCGGCCAGTATGTAGCCCGGCCCGAACAGTTTTTCAGCGGTGTAGGACCAGTCCATCACCACGGCCGGCTCCGAGTCCATCTTGGCATTCTCCAACATAGCCTTGGTGTGGCCGCTCTGGGCCAACTGGGCCTCCAAGAACGCCTTGGCGCCGTTCTGCTGGATGCCTTCCTGCCCAATGTCCGAGTCGACCACTGCGCCCACGCTGGTGCGCCCGGTGTGCAACGGGATGCTCCAGAGCCAGCCGGACCTGTAAGACTCGATGAAGATGTTGTTCTGATCGGGCTCGGGAAGGGGTTTAGCGCCGGTGAAATAGGCGTAGACGGCCAGGTTCCGGAAGAACGGGTCCCACTGCTTCGATCCCAGGTGGCGGGCCAGCAACGTCGACTGTCCGCTGGCGTCGACCACGAACCGGCATTGGGCTTCTCCGGACTCGCCTTGGGCGTTGGTGAACTCCACACCGATGGCTTCATCGCCGTCGAAGATCACCTCCGTGACCTGGTGCCCCTCCAGCACCGTGACCCCCTGGGACTTGGCGTTTTCCAGCAGTATCTGGTCGAACTGGGGACGCCATACCTGATACGAGTGGGGGTACCGCTGGCTGGTCTCTTTGAAGTACCAACTCCAAGGGGCGTCGCCGCTGCCCCAGACCATGGTCGCTCCGTGCTTGGGCAGGAATCCCGCGCTCTCGACGGCGGGCAGGGCGCCCAACTCCTCCAGGACCGGGATGGACGCCGGCAGCAGGGATTCGCCAACATGGTCCCTGGGGAACTGTTCCCGCTCTAGGACCGTCACCTGCCAACCTTTGCGGGCCAGCATGGTGGCTGCGGCGCTGCCAGCGGGGCCGCCCCCGATCACGACAACGTCGGCGCTAAAGTCTAGGTTGGAATCTGGGTTCGATTCTGTGGTCATCGCAGCATATTATGCGCCCGTGAGTGGGCGGGTGGGTAGAGTATCGCCTGAATTCAAATCCCCCAGGCCTGGTGTTAACCGGCCTAGGGGATCTATTCGGTTGCTGGTGAGCGCCGGAGGGAACTAGTCCTCTCCGTGGCCGCCTTCGGTGCTGGCGGTGTCTTGCGGGATGGGCTTGCCGGTGGCCGTGTCCACCTCAAAGGAGCTGGGCAGTTCCAGGTCCTTGGCAATCTCATGGACCGCCGGGATGACCTCTTCTCCCATCAGCCTCAGGCTGCGCATGGCGTCATCGTGGGTCATGGCGCCGTCGCCGTCCCAGAAGAACACGCTGCCGGGCCGGAGGT
>Ga0066376_10002394_pt1 | contig 17494 bp, 12 predicted proteins | sample Knorr_S15_td_Bot_FD_77009 | JGI IMG/M metagenome (GOLD analysis project Ga0066376, IMG submission 77009) | Marine microbial communities from Southern Atlantic Ocean transect - Knorr_S15_td_Bottom_ad_5009_LV_A | ecosystem: Environmental > Aquatic > Marine > Oceanic | place: Southern Atlantic... | reverse complement strand
TATGTAACGTATCTACGCGTTCAGGCTCTGCAAGCATAAGACGGATAGCCGCCAGGGCGGATGCCGTATCAGGCGGTGAAAGACCTACGCTGTATACTGATCCAGGTACTGTATATTTCAAATATTCGATTAAGGCCGGGTCACCGGCAATATACCCCCCGCAACTGGCAAACGATTTGCTCAAGGTCCCCATCCAGATATCCACGTCATGCGGATCGATATTGAAATATTCACGGATGCCGCATCCTCGTTGACCGATCGTTCCCATGGAATGCGCTTCGTCGATCATTAAAAATGTTTTATATTTCTTTTTTATTTCAATCAAACCCGGTAAATCGGGGATATCCCCGTCCATGCCATAGACCCCTTCAACCACAATCAGCACACGTTCATAGTCGGTTCGTTCGGCCTTTAACAGTTCCTCCAGGGTCGCCCAATCACTATGAGGAAACGGGAGACGCCTGGCACCCGATAGGATACAGCCCTGAATTACACTCTTATGAGATAAGGCATCATACAGGATTAAGTCTTTCGGACCAAAAAGATGACCTATCGTCGTGACATTGGTACTGAATCCCGCAACGAAAATGTGGCAATCATCCACACCGATCATCTCAGCAATGATCATTTCAAGTTCCCGGTGAAGCGGTATGCCGCCAGCCTGTATGCGGCTGGAGGAAGCAGACGTGCCGTAGTTATCTATCGCCTCTTTAGCTGCCTGAGACACCGTTGGATCGCCCGACATCCCCAGATAGTTATAACAGGCATAATTGTCACAGATCTTACCTTCAATGACCGTTTTTTCTGTAGAGACTTGTTCGTGCACGGCAAAAAATGGATTGCGAATCCGAAGTTTTACTCCGATATCGAGTTTTTGTTTGAGTTCCTGATATTCGGGGTATTGATCAAACCGGAAATACTTGGATGGGACGTTCAATTCTAACGAAGATTTCTTTTTAAACCCAAATCTGCTTGCAAATGCAGCCTTTACGGATCGACGTTTTTCTTCGTCCGATTTTTGAGGTGGGTCATGCGAAGAATGTGCCATGCTGTTTTACCTTGAAGTCACCTATTAATCTGCTACATTTGATTATTAGCAGGCATTAAACTCTCCAACAAAGCCTCTACTTCTTCCTGACTGTTCGGTTGCCCGTCTTCATCATTCATATCCTCTGGAAAATTTAATTTACCATGGAAATTCCGGACCAACTGATTGACCGAAACACCGCGCATGAGTTCCATCGGGGAAATCTCTACTCCCAGCACCGTGCGGATCACGGTGAGCAACTCAAATCCAGTCAGTGAGTCCATGCCCATATCAAGAAGTGGTTGATGGATATCCAACTTGTCCAGAGGGATTCTTAATACACGCGAGACCTGTTTGGCGATCAGGTTCTCGAGGATATTTAGTTGGTCCCCTACATCCAATTTCGCCAGAACGCTCAGCAGGCGGGTGACCTCATCATCTGCATGGCCATTGCTTTGAGTGGCCGCCAACTGATGAAATCGGGGCGACATGGAGAGGGATTGTTGTATTTGTCCCCATTGTGACCAATCTATATCTATTATCCCTACCTGTATAGGATCAGGTTCTAGAATGCGGTTTAAACCGGCCAGAGCTCGGTCAACAGGAAAGGCGTTGATACCCATTCGTTCCATAAATTCCAGCACGGCCGGTTCACGAGCGGCCATACCCACATCTTTAATGGCGCCCCAGTTGATACTGGTCGCCGGAAGCCCTTTTGAACGGCGGAAAAAGGCCAGGCCATCTAAATAGGCATTCGCGGCGGCATAATTGCCCTGGCCGATATTACCGACCAGAGCCGAGATGGAAGAGTATAGGATAAACCAATCCAACGATAAAGATTCCGTAGCCTTATGTAAATTCCATGAACCCGACACTTTAGGAGCCATAACCGTTTCGAAGGCCGCTTGATCCAGTTCCGTTAGCCGGTTATCCGCCAGTACACCCGCAGCGTGTATTACGCCTTTTAAGGGCGGCATGGTTCTCTGGATTTTCTTAATCAGCCTGTTCACCTGCCCTGGATCAGATACATCCAATCGGGCCGTATGCACCTTTGCTCCAGCGATTTCCAGGGCATTTATCAATACTTCTGAAGATTCAGGAACAGGCCCTTTTCTACTTGCCAGGACCAGGTGGCGCGCGCCTTTATCAACAAGCCATTGGGCCGTCGCCATGCCAAAACCTCCGAATCCGCCAGTGATCAAGTAAGTCCCCTCGGATGAGATTTTCGCACCTTTGGGCGGCAAAGGTTGGAGATTCAACTGTAAATTCTGCATGGAAACAATAACTTTACCGATATGTTTAGCCTGGCCCATAAAACGAAAAGCCTCGGCCACATCCGCTCCAGAGAAAACGGTGGTCGGCAAAGGTTTAAACACGCCTTTCTCCCAACCTTCATAGATCGTATTTAACATATCGACTGTAAGTTCTCTCTGTTCTACAACAATGCGGTCTAAATCGACAGCTGCAAACGATAGATTTCGGTTGAAGGCCCGCATAGGCAGGCTGTTATTCTCGTCAATATCACGTTTACCTATCTCAATGAATCGACCATAGGGCGCGAGTGCTTCGAAACTTTTTATGAGCCCTTCACCGAAAAGAGAATTCAGGACGACATCCACCCCTTGTCCATCTGTCCATTTCATTATTTCATCTGAAAATTTCAAAGATCTGGAATCCATGACATATTGAATGCCGAGGGATTTTAAATAGGCTCGCTTTTTCGGGGAACCTGCCGTCGCGAAAATCTCTGCCCCTATGGACTTAGCGTAGTTTATGGCGGCCAGACCTACGCCTCCCGTTGCGGAATGGATGAGGACACGCTCCCCGGCCTTCAATCGCGCAACATGGTGAAAACTATAATACACCGTCAGATAGGGAACCAGGATCGGCGCTTCTTGCATGGATAATGAGGCCGGTCTGGGCACAATGAAGGTTTTATCTACAGACACGGTGATATAAGACTGGAAGCAACCGTCTCCCGTTGCGACGATCACCTCATCACCCACTTCGAAACCGTCAACGCCGGGGCCCACCCCGATGATCGTTCCTGAACATTCCATGCCCAGGGTATCCCCGAAAAAAGTACCTTTCAGGATCGTTTCGGAAATTAACCCCATCACCTTCATGAGATCTTTAAAGTTCAGCGCCACGAAATGGACTTCGATTTCCACCTCTCCGGTATCGGGAGAACGGCGACGAAGCGATCGGAATTTCAGACTGTCGATTATACCCGGTTGACCGACTTCCAGTTCAACGGATACAGCGGCGTCATGATCTTTCCCCCCATTTTTTCCAGTGGGATCGCCATTGGTAGAATGAACCGGTATGGACAATTCCGCAGGTTTCAAAAGAGTAGGGTAAAGCGCTTTTCCGTTTCTAGCAACGAACTGATTTTCAGAAAGGGACTGTGAACGAACACGGGCCAGACGATGGACATATAGCACGCCCTGTCGAAAAGCCACTTCCTCTTCATTATGGTTCCCTAACAGCAAAGCAGACCATTCATCTTGATGCAAAGCCTCATGGTCAAGGTCCACCAGGCAACAGGCCAATTCCGGATATTCAGCCATCACCACCCGTCCCAGCCCCCATAATGGTGTGGCAGGCAGGGAAATCGTATCCTCACGATGGACAGGCTGGGCATTCTGAGTAATAATGGCCAGACGGAAGGTACCTTCCTGCTCTCCCATTGCCTTTATCAGAGATGTGATTCCCAGGCATTTCTGAGCACTCTCGTGAGAAAAGGAAGCCAGGTCGGTGTCGTCCAACCCCCAGAAATGCGCAACGCCTCGGAGAGACTCCATGGCCGTCATATCGATTAAATCGGCAAAGTCTTGTTCTTGAGTAGGATTAACCTGTATACGCTCCGGCGCAAGTTCTCGAAACCCTTCCCCTTTAACCACGCGGATACATTGTAATCCTGTGGCTTCAAGTATATCAGCGACCCGATCACCTATGCCCAGCTTATCGGTAAATACAAGCCACTGACCGGTCGTAAGCCATAATGACCTTTCCTCGCTAATTTCCTCCTGCCCTATCAGAGAGGATAATTCGGCCGGATGCCACTGATAATTGTAAAGAAATTGTTCAATCTGCTCATCCCTGGCCTGTCGGGCTGAAAGAAGCGCCTGAAGCCGCAACCCCTTGAGGACGAGGTATATTTCCCCTTTATCATCACAAAGAGTAATATCTCCGATAATCACATCTGACGTTTGCGACCTGAGATGGCAATAAACCCAGACATTATCGGTTGGCGTATTATAAAACTGAACCCGATCGATTTTAACCGGCATATAAACATCAATGGCCCTCCGTTTATCGACGGCAGCGAGAAGAATATGAAAAGCAGCATCTAACATCACAGGATGAAAACGATAATCCGCGACTTCCCCTACACCTTTTATATCAGCAAATGCCTCATCATCACCCTGCCAGATATGCAATCCACGTTTAAATTCAGGACCATAGTGATGGCCCCGATCATAAAGCTCTTGATATTGTGCCTCGACATCCATCGGATAAGTACATCGCTCACGGATCGCTGCCAGATCGAGTGGTTTTGCATCCAACCCCATATCCCCTTGAACAAGCCGTCCAGTACTATGCTCCGTCCAATTCGTCCGGTCACCTTCAGTCGTACTGGAGATGGTAAACGAGTGATCATGTTCATGGAATTCAACCTGCATGACATGGGATTCCTGCTCATCGATAATTAACGCCCGGTGAAATATGATATCTTCCAGGCACGTGGCTTGATCACCCTTTAGGAAATGATCAAGAGCAAGGCCTATCTCTATATATCCTGAGGCTGGAAACACGGTCGTATCATCAATCCGATGGTCATTTAGATAAGGTTGGTATTGCTGGTTGATTTCCATTTCCCAGACCTGACCCGCAACACGTAGCCGTTTCCCCAATAAGGGATGTACATGTGTTCCCAGGCGGTCTTCCTCTGCGGGGTCCGATTCAAAAAAATACGATTCCCGTTGCCAGGGATATGACGGCAGTTTTATATATTTTCCGGATTCAGATCCAAGGACGGGCCAATCCAATGAGGCGCCATGACAGTATAATTGACTCATGGTCTCCAGGAGAGCTGATCGATCTGATTTTTTAAGATGCAGCGAACTGTATATTTGTACTTCAGCCTGATGGGCTAATAATTCCTGGCGGATATAAGGACTTAAAACCGGATGGGGACCGACCTCCATATAGGTATGGTGTCCATCCTGAATCATATGATGCAGGGCGTCGGAAAATTGTACGGATTGGCGAACATTTTGCCACCAGTAAGGTGCATTGTAGGCAATTTTTTTGACTCGCTTGCCGGTTACCGTAGAATAGAGAGGTATCTTGGGGCGTTGCGGGGTCAATCCGTCCAGAACCGTTGACAACTCGGATTCCAACGGGTCCATCTGATAACTATGATAGGCCACCTGTGTGTCGAGAAATCGCTGGAAAATATCTTCCTCGTCCAGCTCGCCGGCAATTTCTTCTAATGTAACCGCGTCACCGGCCAGGACAACCGAGGTGCGGCTGTTCACACTGGCGACGGATATGAGCCCTTTTAGATCTTGAACCAGATCCAGCGCCTGATCTTCCGATAAGCCAGTGGCCAGCATACGACCCTGGCCGTTCACTGTTTGTTGCAGACGGCTCCGATGATAACTCACCAATACGGCCTGTTCCAGACTCAACACACCAGCTACATAGGCTGCGGTTACCTCGCCGACACTATGACCTACAACAGCGCTCGGCTTTATACCCCAGGATCGCCATAATTCAGTTAGGCCAAGCTGAAGAGCGAAATTCGCAGGCTGGGCAACTTCCGGTTGATCCATTTTCGATGTGACTTCCTTTTCCATCCAGGCGTCCAGCAAGGACCAGCCGGCTAACGATTTAAAAAGGATGTCAAACCGATCCACGGCATCTTTAAAAACAGGTTCCGTGGTAAGGAGTTCATGGCCCATAGCCCACCATTGCGGCCCCATACCTGTAAACACAAACACCGGTTTTTGACCATCCTGTGGTGCGATGCGATCCGTGAACAGAGTAGAAGGTGGTTCATCTATTACAAATTGATGAAGTTGTTGCCGGATGTCTTCGGTTGATGTCGTTACTATGGCCATTCGATACGCATGGTGGGATCGCCGTTGCGTCAGCGAATAATACAGATCACTCAACGACACATCGTTTTCATTCAGAAAGGAGTCATACGCTACCGCTACTGATTTAAGCGCGTCTTTACTCCTGGCAGAAAAAGGTATGATGATCGGTTTTCCCGGCGCTTCATGTTGATCCGCAGTTTCCTCAACCGGGGCATGGCCATTAACTGGTAGGGAAAAGGATTTTATATCATGATCTGGTTCATAGGCTTCCAGGATAGCATGGGCATTCGTGCCGCCATAACCAAATGAGTTGACCCCTGCCATCCTGGTCTTTTCATAAGTCGGCCAGGTTTCAAGTGTTTTGGGAACATGCAGGCCGAGGGCGCCAAAGGGTATGTCCGGATTGGGCTTTTCGTAATGCAAATGAGGAGGTAGAGCCTGGTGACGTAAGCAGAGGACGGTTTTTATCACGCCGGCGATACCAGCCGCTGCTTCGAGATGGCCGATATTGGTCTTTACTGAGCTGATGACGCAAGGCCGGTCTGTTGGACGGCCTTTACCGATCACGCGACCGATAGCACCGGCTTCAATAGTGTCACCTGCAAGCGTGCCCGTTCCATGCGCTTCAACATATTGTACTGTGCAGGGATCGATCTTCGCTTTTTTATATACCTGTTCCAGCAATAATTCCTGGGATGCTCCGTTAGGTAAAAAAATACCGGGCGTATGGCCATCCTGATTCACCCCTGTTCCTCGTATCAGCGCATAAATCGGATCTCCATCATTCAGGGCTTGTGAAAGCCGTTTAAGAATAACGACACCGGCGCCCTCTCCCCGGCCATATCCATCAGCACGTGCATCAAAAGTCTTACACCTTCCATCAGGCGCAAGAAATCTGCCTTTACTCATGACAATAGAGAATTCCGGACGAAGCATGACGTTAGCTCCGCCTGTGACCGCCAGAGCGCATTCTCCGTTTAACAGGCCCTGACAGGCATAATGTAAAGCCACCAGCGATGCGGAACAGGCCGTATCCATAGATACGCTGGGACCACAAAAATTAAATACATGGGAAATACGATTGGAAAGCAGGGTCATAGAAGCGCTGGTGGATGTATGCGAGTTAATCCAGTGGCGATTTAACATCCCCATTTGAGACAGGGTGTTATCCAGATTAAAACACCCTATATACACCCCGGTGTCCGATCCTTGTAAAGATTCTATCTGTAGGCCAGCGTCTTCTATCGCCTCCCATGTCACCTCTAACAAAAGCCGTTGCTGGGGATCAATTCGTTCTGACTCACGTGGTGATATCCCGAAAAAAGAAGCGTCAAATTCTGTAATTGGCTCCAGTAGAAAACCCGCCTGGCGAACATACATCTTGCCGGGTTTATCCGGATTTGGATCATAGAAACGGCGCCAATCCCAACGGTCTGCCGGAACGTCAATCATAGTATCTGTGCCATTCTCTAATATACTCCAGAAGGCTTCCGGTCGATTCGCCCCACCGGGAAAACGGCAACCCATACCAATAATAGCAATGGGTTCAGGTGGCATCGATGTTTTCTTTCCTGGCATCATGACCTTTCTAATACCGATAAAAATGCTCTGTGAAACGCCGTCAATAAATAGAACAACTAACTATTATTAGATACGATAGATAAAATGTACGCCGAAAGATCTGCTATATAAGACAAAATATAGTCTGGGATCAAGTGTTTTTATAATATGGAGATCTATAATTCAAGGGATATAGTTAAAAGAATTTGACTTTTAATTTGACGTGTTTAATCCACGACTTATTTTCATGATACAATGGTTATTCATATAAACACCCTCCTCTATCGAGTTCTCGAGCTGGTTTTGATTATAAGCGCCTGCTTATTGACGCCATCTCTGTCCTCAGCTCAGAACGCTGAAAAAATAGTAATATCGCGTACGAATATTGATGCGTCTCGATTCGGTCAATATAGAGGCACCGTCCAAATTCAAACGCGTATGGAGGATGTAAAGGCGCTGATCCTTGAGAGTGAGTCCTATCCGGAATGGCTGCACGGTTGTAAAAAAACCCAAATTTTGGTAGGTGACTTGTCAACGGGAAAAGCATATATATACTTTCTATATGATGCACCGAAATTACCTTGGTATCTTCGTTTTGTCCCAAGACCGAAAGATCGAGATATGGTTTTGAGGTTATTATGGGAAATTACAGACGGGAAGCTGATGGTGAATTTATCAGATGTAAACCCCCAACAAGAACCGGATCTGGAGGGCATTACTATTCCGGGGGATTCCTCTTTGACCACGGTTAAACAAGCCACTGTGTCCTGGGCTTTCGTCGCCGTCGGTCAGGATCGCATTGATGTTATACATGAAATGTACATCGATCCCAATCATAAGGGCACAGATATGGGTGTTATGAATAAGTATGTGAAAGATATGGTTAGAAAATCACTGGAAAATATCAAGACACGTTTTAATAACTGATGTTACGCAACGACCACGTGACGATACCTATCACATCTGTGATTGAAAGAGGGACATGATGGAGGATCAGGCATTTAAGGTCTTAATTATTATAGGTGATGCCACCGAAACACTCGATACGTTTTATCCTATTTTCAGGGTGCAGGAAGACGGGTTTACGCCCGTTGTAGCGGCACCCGAAAAACGAAGATACCATACGGTTTTGCATGAGGCGCCGCCCGGATGGGACATCACACAGGAGACGGCGGGATACTCGTTGGAAGCAGATATTTCTTTCAGAAACATTCAGCCGGAACAATATGTCGGTATTTTTTTCTCTGGTGGCAGAGCGCCGGAATACATCCGGGATGACCCGGATCTTATTCGTATCACCCGTTGGTTCTTCGAGCACAACAAGCCAATCGCATCCGTATGCCACGGGGTAGAAATACCTGCACGGGCCGATGTGGTCCGTGGGCGACGAATGGCTACCGTCACCAAATGCCGGTTTGATCTCGAAGTCTGTGGTGGCACATTCGTCAACGAACCCTGTGTCATCGACGGCAATCTCATCAGTGGTCGTACCTGGCATGATCATGGCCAGTACATAAAACACTGGATCCATTTACTGATAGAAGAACGTGAGAAATTACAGAGGACTTAATGCGAATTCCCCATGAACAACAGTCCATGTCCAGGGAGCCCATATCCCATTATGGTAACCTCGAGCGGATGATCAGACAGATCCGGGAACATCGGGCTCTGGATTTAAACGCAGAGACCTGGTGTGACGCCCATCCGAACGGGACATTCGAGCAGTGGGATGAACAGGCTGCTGGATGAGCACCGGATGGTCTTCTATGGCGGTAAATATCTGGCGGATGAATATGTAAAACAGGGCTATGCCGTTCTGGTCATAGATGCCCATCATTTTGGAGAAAGAGCCCCGCGTGGTTTTAATGGCATTCCGGAATCTTATGACCCGATGACACTCACCGAAGACGATGTCATAGAGGTCGACCATCTGGTCAAATCTCAGTTGTATCTCGGTATGCGTCAACTCAACTGGGCGGGGATTACCTGGATGGGGCTTAATTATTGGGATGACAGCAGATCTATTGATTATCTGCTATCACGCTCCGAAGTAGATGCGGATCGGATTGGATGTACCGGTTTATCCGGAGGCGGTTGGCGAACCAACATCCTCGCTGCGCTGGATAAACGTATAAAAGCCTCGGTCAGCGTAGGCTGGATGACTACTGGAGATTATCAGCAAATATACAATCTGGATAGTGCGATCGGTCCATACTGTCTGTTGCCCGGTGTATGGAACCGTATGGATGTACCGGACCTGACGATTTTGTCCGTTCCGCATGCCAGTATGGTGATCGTCGGCTCAGAAGATCATCTGTTTCCGACGGAAGCGCAGGTTGAAGCGGTTCGCCAGATTCAAAAAGGTTTTGAATGGGCTGGCTGTCCTGATCATTTCCGTTTTTACCATCCCCTGAAACCGCATTGTTATGACATTGATATTCAGGAAAAAGCATTCGATTGGTTCAGGCAACATCTATAATTAGGCGCACGGCGCGACGTACGCGGACAGGTGTGTAGGTGAATGGAGGACAGGTGAAAATGGCCGCCGAGGGGTATGATCCTACGGTTGAAGTGGAAGAGGTGATTACCAGGGTGTTGCCTGGTGATAACGGTGCGGGACCATTGTGGTGCTATGGATCGCCGTGCATTGTTCGGGATGGGCGGCATGTTTATGTCAGTATTTCAGAAACAGATCCGGCACTGGACCGGTTATGCAATACAAGGTGGACGGTTTGGAAGCGCGATGAAAACGCCTGGTCGATGATCTGTTACGGTGATCATTATGATGAGCGTGAACCCTGTCCATTGGCTCATTTGCCTGGAAATCGACTATTGATTTCTGTAAACCCTCTGGCAGACAGGACATCCATGACGCGAGGAGGTGCCTGTATTCCCCACATTATGGCCATTTCCCCGACTGGCGACAGGATTTCGCCCCTTCGTATGCCTGACTGGGATCAGGTCTCCGAGGCATTTACCGAACATTCATATCGCGGGCTCGGGGTTGATTATGATAATAAGGCCTTGTTGCTTTTTAACATTGATGCGCATCGGGGCTATGCATGGAGCCTGTTGGAAGAAGAAGACCTATGGGCCCATGAGGGATTTTTCAGTTTTCCTATACGCGCCTGTTATCCACAGATAGGCTTGAAAAACGGGGCCGCACATGTCATGGCTATCGGAGATATCATCGAGACCAACCCGGCATGGCGAAGATTCAAAAAAGAAAAAACGGGACATGATTGGGATTATGATTTTCGCCGTCTGTTTTACACCTGGACCCCGGATATCCGAAAGGTGCCTTTTCTCCCCAGTATAGAAATCGCCTCCTTTGAGGAAACAGCCGGATATATTAAAAATGGGGATCTGCTGATTGATGATGAAGACAATGTACACCTGTTGTTTACCACAAAAAACATCTGGCGCGATTTCATGCGCGATGCTTTTTTTTCCGATAGACCCATTATAAGCACAGTCGAATACCGGGTATTAAAAGACGGCAAACAGATACGCTCGCACACCTTAACGTCCCATGTAAAAGATAAAAATAATACCGATGAAAGCAGCCCTTTCTATACGGCAGTCGGCTTTCATGCCGATACCACAAACAGGGTATATGTCGTTTTTACCGGCGGCGGAGATGTGTATGTCATGCAGGTTTCTCCGTGGATAGGTGACACACCTTCGAAAATCCCTCTGAAAAACCCTATAAGTAACTTCATGATGCCTACCCCACGTAACGGTTCTACAATGATCGACACCATAGATATGTATGGTATAGGACCGAAGTCGGAAGATATGCATTATGTCAGGGTACGATTGGGCTCGTGAGGCGAAATATATAAGAGGTCAGAGGTAAATGATCCATTAATTCATCTCTCAAATTTCCATCGATGACCCCGGTAAGGATATTGGACTGATGGACAGGGAATGGACTAAAAACACCTTTGAACAAGATGGATATGTTCTCCTTCGTGGGTTCTTTGATGAGGATCAAACGCAGGAGGTTCGGGACAATATTATTCGATATGTACAGGATGTTGTTCCGCTTATGCCCAGGGAACAGGTGTATTATGAAGTGGCAGGAGATCGTTCGACCCTCAAACAACTTCAGATGATGCATACTTATGATCCCTTTTTTGAAACCCTTTTTCTAAGAAGTCCGCTGCGGGATCTGGCTGAATTGCTGCTCAATGGAGAAGTGACGCCGAAAAATATGCAGTATTTCAACAAACCTCCGGGCGTCGGTAAGCCTACTCCTGTTCACCAGGATGGGTACTACTTCAAAATTGAGCCGAAAGAGGCCATAACCATGTGGCTGGCTTTAGATGAGGTCAATGAAGAAAATGGTTGTCTGAGATACGTGCGCGGTGCCCATAAATACGGTGTCAGACCACACAGACGAACAGACACCCTTGGGTTTTCACAGGGTTTGATAGAGTATTGTGATGAAGATCATCAGAATGAAGTCACCATTCTCGCCTCCCCCGGCGACCTTATCGCCCATCATTGTCTCATGATCCATCGGGCTGACGGCAATGCAAGTGATCGGCATCGGCGGGCACTCGGCTTTATCTACTATTCTGCACGTGTACAGGAAAATGCAGAGGAAGTGCAAGCGTATCAGAAAAACCTGATTATTGATTTGAAAGAAAAAGGTGAGATTTAACCTTATTATGAGGCGGTTGAAATCATGGTTATCACAGACGAGCAGGTGCAGGCATATCAACGGGACGGATATACCGTGGTTCGTAGTTTGATTACAACAGGCGAAGCCGCTGCAATTCGTGCGCGTCTGATGGAAGTATTTGAGGGCAAACACGATTGGCCGTTGGTGCATTTCCAGGTGTTGAATCCAGAACATTTCAGGAATCAGGATGACAGTTTGATCCCCGTAGGCGTTCAGCAGCCGGCGCAATGTGAGGAAACATTTCGTACTATAGCTGATCATCCGCATTTACAATCAGCCATGGGACAGTTACTTGGCGGTAATGTAACCCGGTATACGGATCAGGCCCTGATCAAACATCACGACATCAGCGGACAATCTTTTTATCATCAGGACTCCTACTACTGGCGGTTGGATCCGCAACGAGGTTGTAATGCCTGGATTGCACTGGATGAGGTTGGAGCGAACGCCAGCGCCCTGGCGATTCGGCCGGGTACCCATGCATCCTGGCAACTGGCAGAGCATGAACAGTACTATGACGAACCGACTTTCCACACCGCCCGTAACGGCGATGCGTTTATGCGCTGGCGTATTCCGACGAATACCTATGACGCAAGCGATGAAACCCTGCTGCCCATGCGACCGGGGGATGCTGCGTTTTTCACCAACTACACATGGCACCGGACCGAGCCGAATCGCTCCGGTCGTGATCTTTGCGCCTATGCCATTGCATACCAACTGGCGGATTAAAATAAGATGATAATGCGGATAACATGCTGATCTGCTTTATCAGGGATACCACCCCTCACCACCTGATTTGACTCTGGACCGGATTTGTGTGTTGATCAACGCGTTTTTCTACCGGCCATGCTTTAATGTCATCCACCAGTTCCAACAAGCCCTCTACTGCCGCATTAAAAATGATCTCACCCTTCTCAGCCGTTGCGCTTGTCGGGTCTCCATGTACGCCTAATTGAGTCCATCGTCCCCAATAATCATTGAATCGTACACTGGTCGTACTATCAGATGTGACATGCCTACTGATCCGGTCATTATCCGGCGCGGCTTCTTCCATTTTTACCCGGTCTGCGGCCAGATGTAAATACAGTGAGGTCTCAAATTCATCCGCATGGGCGATTACCTCCGATTCTTTGATCTCATTAAAAGCATCCATAAGAAAGGTGAAATAATTGGAAGCAAAGCAGAGGGATTCTGTGGCGAGGACCGTTTTTCGGGCGATAAGGTCTACCAGGGGATAATTCGATCCATGGCCATTGACCAGTAATATTTTCTTGAACCCGTGATACGCCACGCTTTTAGTGATATTCAGACAGAAAGCGATAAACACTTCCGGCTCGATATGGATGGTCCCCGGAAAATCAATATGGTGCATATTCAGACCATAGGCAATCGGCGGCAGCACCAGCACCCGGTCGGCAGCACGACGCCCGACTTCAAGACATACGGATTCAGCCAGAAACACATCGGTGTCGAGAGGCAAATGCTTACCGTGTTGCTCAGTGGACCCTGTAGGCAGAATGACCACCTTCTGCATGGAAATCGCCTCATTCATTTCTGCCCAGGTTAAACGGTTATATCGGTATTCTTCACGTACACCCATAATGGCTCCTTTCTCTCTTCTGCTATATTTTAGGAAAATCAAGCGCTGATCTGCTCCCCACACTTGGGGGTCGTAGCAGATCGCGTTGCAGATCATTTTGCGCCAACGCTCTGATGGGTTCCAGGTTGTCTGCTGCAGACCAGGTGGAATGGCCTGGCGAATATTTATATAAGAGGGATCGACGTTGCTTGGACGAAGTCCACGTGGTGGTGCCGTGGACGAGGGCCTCTGTAAAAATGAGCATGTCCCCTGCACGCAGAGACGGATTTACGACGAGAGGTGAATCGACCGGCGGCTTATAGTGCATATTGGCTTTGTGGCTGCCCGGAACGCAAATAAACCCTCCATCACCGGGATTGACATCTTTGAGCGCATATATGGCTACGATCAGGCCGTTATACATGTTTCCATCGAACCATTGATACAGATGCTCTCCGTTGTCCGTCCTTGGACCACCGTGCAGATTAGGCCTGGTCTGTCCACGGTCTACCGTTCCTGTATCCATCAGTAGGCCATACGCATGATCAAGCCGCAGCCAGTCACCTATCATAGTACGGATGATTCGCAACATCCGTGGATGGGCCATCAGGTCTAAAAAGCAATGATCAAGACTAAGAAAAGAGAAGGAGTGGACATCCTGAACATCCTGTTTCTTAAATTCAGTATCAAGCAGATCGTTCATTTTTTTGACTTCACCTGCTGACAGCAAATCGCGATAGACGATATAGCCGTTCAGATCGAATTCATAGATTTCCGCTTCAGTCATGGGAACTCCAGAAAGGGACAAATGGTGATTAGGTGAATGGGTGATTTAGTGATTAAAGGCAGACATAGTCTGCGTTGTAAATGAATATTAATTTCATAGTCGACCCGAACAGACTGGCTTCGATTAGCTTGCGGCCTCACCGCTTTCTTCTTTCACGTGTAACTGCTCATCCGCCCAATCCCTTAGAGGAATATCCTCCGGCGCGGGACGCCAGTACCGTGACGCGGGATGAGCAGGATCATCATCCATATATCGAACCCCGTCTTCTGCCGAATTGGCGGCCAGCAATTGTCGCTGTATCGGGGTGCATCGGGCGAGAAGCGCCGGGTTCTGCCGATCATAGTCGCCGGGACGCATCCAACGGTAATTGTATCCGTAATAGAGACATTTTCGTGACTGATCAGATAAATTCGGTGTAAGGCAATGCCAGAGGGCGGTACGCCATAGCATGGCGGTGCCGGGCTTGACGTTGACCTCTACAATATCATTCGGATTGATCTGATAGGCCGGGTCATGAATCCGCTTAGGCGAAACTTTATGACTCCCCCGGACGAAACAAATAGCCCCACTGTTGTGCCTGGTCAAATCTGTCAGGTAATAACCGATTTTTACCTCAAATAACGGTACGGCGCCATTGGTGATCGGATAACCGAAGTCCGGCCCATCCGAATGCCAGGGGAAGAAACTACCAGAGGCGCCCAATTCCTGTTCGACATAATCATTCATCGGCGGTCGTACGTCCACATGAGACGTACGGAGTTGAATATTCACGCCCATCACATCCACCACGAGCGGCAGCATCTTCGAATAATCAATCAGCCTGAACAGTTCATCATGATAGGTCAGCGCATTACGGATCTGATAAGCCGTCTCCGGGGTGATCTCTTGTGTTTTCCGGCAGGATACATCCAGTTTATCGACGACCTCAATGAGACGGGATACGTGATCAGAAGACAGGGCATCTTCGATAATAATAAACCCATCCTCATCGAATTGTTGTTGTTGTCTCTCGGTAATAGCGATAGGCATGGTACCTCCGTTGAAAGGCGGGATGGAAGGGTGGGAGGATGGGAGGGTGGAGCGTGAATAGGATTTGGGGTTCCCCCCATCCCCCATCCCCCTCCACCCTTCCATTCCGCCCTACCCTAGCTCCAAAGCCGGTCGTGGGATCGCATGTCGTTCCATTCCTCTGTGGGTTCGAAATAGCCGGGATCTTTTCCGCTGAGGTGTTCTGTAACGACCTCTTCGTTGAGTTCGATCCCGAGTCCCGGCGTATCCGGCACCATCATGAACCCATCCTGGATGATGGGATCAGGCAGACCGGTGACGATATCATTCCACCAGGGGACGTCCACATAATGGTTTTCGAGGACCACAAAATTTTCAGTGGCGGCAGCACAGTGGACGCTGGCCATCTGTGCGACCGGCATAGCGGCCATGTGCATGGCCATAGCGATGCCGTGTTCCTGGGCGAGGTCACCGATCTTTTTGGTTTCGAGTATTCCACCGGATGTGGCCAGATCGGGGTGACATACCGAAATAGCCTGTTGCTCGAATAGATCCATAAACCCCTCTTTGAGATAGGTATCTTCACCAGTGCAAATGGGCGTATCACAGGCGTTCTTCAAACGGAGGTATTGGTCGGTAAACTGCCAGGGGATCATATCTTCATACCAGGCCAGATTATACTTATCGAGGGCTTTTCCCAACCGGATACAATCTTCCACACCGATATGCCCGAAATGGTCAGCGGCCAGGGGGATTTCATAGCCGACAATCTCTCTCACCTTACCTACATAATCAGAAAGGACACCGATGCCTTTGTCCGTTAACCGGATGCCGGTAAACGGGTGCATCACCGTGCTGGTTTCAAGCATGCCCGATGGCGCCGCCAGCGTCCCTGGAATACCTTTCAGCAGGCCTATCCCCACGTCCATTTTCAAGAAGGTGAAACCCATCTCCATGCGTTCTTTGAGACGATGCCCCATTTCTTCCGCATCGTGGGAGGTGGTGGTGTCGCAGTAAATCCGAACCCTGTCGCGAAATTTACCACCGGCCAGTTGATACGCCGGTACGCCATACGCTTTTCCGGATAGATCCATGAGCGCCATCTCGATCGCACACACGCCCCCCGCCTGTCGAGCATGATGGCCAAACTGTTTGATTCTGCGAAACACCTTGTCGATGTTGCACGGGTTCTCACCGAGGATGCGCGATTTCAGGGTCAACGCATATTCCTTGCCGGCGCCGTCTCTAACCTCGCCCAGACCATAGATATCCTGATTGGTATATATCTTGATAATCGTACAATTGCCGATGGTTACCGTCCTCATGTCTGTGATTTTGAGTTCGCTTGGACGTGAGGCTGTATTGACGTGGGATTCCGGCGAAGAGGTCATGTAGGGCCTTTCCTATCGAAATAAAAAAATGGTTCAATAAAAACGGTTTATAAGGATGGCGATTTTCCGGACGTCCGCAAAAATCGTCACGGAGTTCCGACACTTCCTATTCACTCACGGCACTTCAATGGTTATTGTCCCTTCGTTTAGCATACCATCGCTTTCCTCGATGTATCGTGAAGATAAATACAGAAATCGTTACAAAACCGATAATCAGTCCCGACTGCTGTCTCTGACGAATACTGGATATTTGAAGTAGAATTCTGAGGTCTGAATGGAACTGAGAGTATTGGGCATAATGCCGAAAACGGTTCAAACCTTCTTCGCGCCATTGTAGATGATCC
>Ga0066376_10002393_pt1 | contig 17494 bp, 15 predicted proteins | sample Knorr_S15_td_Bot_FD_77009 | JGI IMG/M metagenome (GOLD analysis project Ga0066376, IMG submission 77009) | Marine microbial communities from Southern Atlantic Ocean transect - Knorr_S15_td_Bottom_ad_5009_LV_A | ecosystem: Environmental > Aquatic > Marine > Oceanic | place: Southern Atlantic... | reverse complement strand
CTGCCCGAGGCCGTTGTCCTTATCGAGCAGTGGAGGCGCCTGTACAATACGGTCCGAGCCCACAGCGCCTACGGTGCTCGCCCCCCGGCTCCAGAGACGGTAAAACCTGCCGACTGGTTCCTTGGAATGCTCCAGCTTCTTGGACCTCAGACGCCTCAAGGTCCAGCATAGGATGTCGTACCGCACTGAGGGGCACGTCAATCATGGGAGGTCTGCGGCTCGTTGCCGCCGGAAGCGTCATCGGCCTGGTTCTGGCCTTCGCGGGTGGGCAGTTGGCCAGCCGGTTCTTGTTCGGGGTCGACGGAGCTGATCCGGTGACGTTCCTAGGCGTGCCACTCCTGCTCGGCTCGGTCGCCTTCGTCGCCGGATTTTTCCCTGCCTACCGCGCGAGCCGTGTGGACCCCGTACGGGCGTTGCGTAGCGACTGATCGCCAGCACTCCTATTCTGCGTGCCCGTGCGGAGCTACGCAGTCCTGCCATTTCCCTGAGCGCGCTTCTCCTTTTCAGGTGCAGCCGCTCATGGCACGCGCGGTCCTCCCTTGGGTACGGGGCGGCGTCCGTGTGTACAGAACCGGGGCGTGGCTGAGCGCCGATTAGCGTCCCCGAGTCTCCGGCCGAATCAAAACCTCGCCAGGCAGGTCCCCCGTGAGTCGCCCGCGGTCCAAGACGGCCCGTCCGTTAACGAACACGTACTCGATCCCCTCGTTCTCGCCGCCGGGATTCAAGATCGTGGCGTGATCCTGGACGCGGTTGTAGTCGAAGATTACGAGGTCGGCCTTCTGGCCTACGCGCACGAACCCGCGGTCGCGGAGTCCGATGATCTGAGCTGGTAGTCCCGTGGAAGAGCGCACGAAGAACGGTAGCGAGATCACGCCCTGTTCCCGGACATAGGTCGCGAGCTTGTGCGGATACGTGCCGTAGTACCGCGGGTGCCGGCCAGGGCCGGGCTCCAGAACCACCCCGCCGTCCGTACTGGTCGCCGTATACTCCTGGCGCATATAACGCTCGACATCATCGGCGTGCCCCGCGATGCCCCGGAAGCGCACGCCGGAGCGCAGCGCCGACCGGCTCTCGAGGGCGAAGGCGAGCACGAGTTCAACCGGAATCATCTCCCGCTCGACGGCGACCGCCGCGAGCGAGCGCCCTACGAGTGACTCGTCCTCGGGCGAGATCACGATGATGTGACGATCGGCTCCGCCCTGTAGTTCGAGGATGTACTCGATGTCCGTCATCAGGGCTTCGCGAAGCAGCGGATCGTCCAGATAGTCCTGGAGATTCTTCTTCGCGTCGGCCGTCAGCTCCGGCCGACTCAACCGGGGGTCGTCCAGACCCCCGCTCAGGTCCGTGCCGACCGGTGCGTAGTACCAGCGCGGAATCACCTCGACCGAGCCACCTCCGAAGGTCTCGTACGGGTATTGGTCGAGGTACACTTCGACGCCTTCCGCGCGGGCGCGGTCGATCGCCATCACGTCGACGGCCGACTGCCCCCAGGTGGCGGGGCCCTTGGCCTTGATGTGCGAGCCGACGACCCGGATGCCCGCTTCCCGTCCGATCCGGATGGTCTCCGCCATCCCGTCGGTTGCGGTCAGCCTCCACCCCTCCGGCCAGGTCGGCGGAGGCGTGTATTGGTCGACGATACTCGGCGTCAGCCAAAGCGGAAGAGGGGATTGGCTGCGTTGGTGCGAGTAGTAGAAGCCGTCGTAGTCGGCCACCACGTGCGCCAGAGCGATGATCTCTTCGGTCGTCGAAAAACGGCCGGGCCGATACTCAGGGCCCGCGCCCAAGCCCCACGCGCCCTGCTCCATACCTCGACGTACTGCGTCGGCCATGCGGCGGATCTCGTCTTCGGTCGCATGACGCTCGTAGTCGTCCCCCATTACGAAGGTGCGCACAGTCCCGTGCCCGACCATCGGGACGACGTTGGGCCCGATACCACCTGCACGGTACCCGGAGATCTCGTCCTGTAAGGGCCATGTCGGATTCCTTCCATCCGGACCGAAGACGAGCGTCGTGATGCCCTGCGCCACTAGGTTGGGCGCGCTCCTCTGCCGAGCGTTTCCAGAGAAGAGCGCCCGATCGGCGTGGGAATGCATGTCGATGAAGCCTGGTGCGACGAAGAGGCCCGATGCGTCGATCGTTCTCGTGGCCGTCGCACCGCCCAGGGCGCCTACCGCGACGATCTCGCCATTGCGGACGCCCACATCCGCTCTGACCGCCGGGTTTCCGGTGCCGTCCAGCACCATACCATCGCGCACGAGTAGATCGAACGCCTGCGCGTGGAGTTGTGAGCCGGCGAGCAAAAGAGTTGCAGCCGTGCAAAGACACGAGATAGGGAACGGACGGCGACTGATGGAAGAACTCCTGCGGCCTAGCCGGTCATTTGCGTTACCACTGCGAACATGATCGAGCTGAGCAACAGTATCGCGAAACCGTGCCAACGAGAGCCGCTCGTGCATTTCTGGACCTTGTTGCCGTATGCGTCCTTGGCCTTCGACTGGATCAGCATGGCGCCGATGGCGATTCCCAATAGTCCCCCCAATAACCCGAAGAGGTACCCGCAGAAAATCCATGCGCCCCCGAGACCGGTACATAGGCCATTGGGTGACCCAACTGACCGGGATATCCTGGCATGGGCGGGCCGTGCTGCGCCAGGGGCGCCCCATATTGCTGCTGCGGAGCCACCGATGGCTGTTGTAGTGCCCCGTATTGGGGAGGCGGCGGAGCGTATCCGGGCGGGGGCGGATATTGGGTGGGCAGGGGGGTGCGTAGCCAGAGTGCGGCGGAGGCACCTGTGCGACTTGAGTTCCGCACCGACCACAGAAAGCGTTCCCAACGGCGATTGGGCTCCCGCATTGCTGGGCGACGCATCGAAGTGCGGATCCAGGATCGACCTGTCGTCGCCACACGCGAGCAACCACTCCACCACGTCACGGTGCCTGTTCGTCGCCGCCCAGTGCAGTGCCGGGGCGCCAAAGTACCCACAGGCGTTGACGTCCGCCCCACGCTCGAGAAGGTATGCAGCGACCGAGAAGTGCCCGTTCCGACAGGCGATGTAAAAGGCATCCGACAGCGCATCACCAGTGAGAAAAGGGCCGTCCAGGGACCACCCGGTGAGATCCGCCCCCGGCGCGGGCACTCGCCCGTGACCCACGATCACGGCCTCGCCGTCGAACGACTCCTGCACGATGCCGAGCGTGCCCAGCGCCGCCGCCGTCCACAGGTTGAGTCGCAGGGCGCCCGCGTCCAGCAGGAGGCCCGCAACGCGCTCGGAACCGAGCGTGGCCGCCCACTCGAAGGGCGTGTGACCCCAGTCGGCCTCGACCTCCCGTTCGGCGTCGTAGTCGAGCAACAGCTGCGCCAAGGCCACGTCGTCCCGCTCGGCCGCCACGTGCAGCAGCCGGGCTTCCTGCTCGCCCCGAGCGTCTACGATCGCGGGGTCCGCAGAGAGCGCCGCGCGCACGACTTCGACGTCCCCCGCGCGTGCGGCCTCGAACACTGCTTCGAGCCGCATGAGTGGCCTCCTTGCTGAGGCGGTGGATCCAAGACAGTCATCTGGGTATAGTGTCCAGCCCCGCAACACTAGGCCGACCCCAGAACGGCCCACAACCCACTTGTGAGACGACAATGGAAACGCTGAAGTCGTACAATCCCGCCACGGCTGAAGTCGTGGGTGAGGTTCCCGTCACCCCGGCCTCCGAGATCCCAGCAGTCGTCGCTCGGGCGCGCGCAGCTCAGCCCGCGTGGGAAGCGCTCGGTCTGGAAGGGCGCATCGAGCTGCTCCGCAAGACTGCGGAGATCTTCGCCGAACGCGTGGATGCGCATGGCGAACTCATGACGAAGGAGATGGGCAAGCCGCTCAAGGAAGGCATCGGCGAAGCCAAGTCCCTGGGATATATCGGCCATGAACTGGACGAGATCATGGCCGCGCTTCAACCCGAGATCGTCGAGGACAAGCGCTCGCGTTCTACGGTGTACCACGACCCGCTTGGCGTCGTCGGAGCGATCACGCCGTGGAACTTCCCGATGTCGATGCCGGCTTGGATGATCTTGCCAGCGGTGGCCGCCGGAAACACGGTCGTGTTCAAGCCGTCCGAAGAGACGCCGCTCTGCGGTCAGGCATATGCGGACGTATTGAACGAGGTACTGCCCGAGGACGTGCTCATCGTGGTGCACGGTGCGGACGACCAGGGTAAGGCGATCGTGCAGTCCGACGTGGACATGATTGCATTCACGGGCTCGCGTGAGGTCGGCAAGCACATCATGCGAGAGGCGAGCGGTACGTTGAAGCGCGTGGTGCTCGAGTTGGGCGGAAAGGACCCGATGATCGTGCTCGAGGACGCAGACATCGCGCGGGCCGCCAAGTTCGCGGCACTCAACTCGTTCGGGAACGCGGGTCAGGTATGCGTTTCCACTGAGCGCATCTTCGTGCTCGATTCGGTAGCCGACGAGTTCGAGTCCGCGCTCAAGGACATCGCGTCGGCAATGACCCAGGGCGACGGCATGGAGAATCCCGACGTCGGGCCCATGGTCAACGCGGGCCAGCGCGACCACGTGCTCGCCCAGGTCGATGCCGCCGTTGCGGCGGGTGCGACCGTGCTCGCGGGAGGGGAGGGCCACCGGGACAACTTCATCGTGCCCACGGTGCTCGCCAACGTGACCGAGGAAATGGATATCGCCAGCACCGAGACCTTCGGTCCGGTGGCGTGCGTGACCCGTGTCGACTCCGTCGATGAAGCGGTCGACAGGGCGAACGACACGCACTTCGGACTCGGTGCCGTCGTCTTCGGCGGGGACGACGCAACCGGCGTGGCTCGCAGGCTCACCGCGGGCATGATCGGGGTGAACCGTGCCGCGGGCGGCGCGGCCGGCACGCCGTGGGTGGGCGCCCGCCAGTCGGGGTTCGGGTTCCACAAGTCGCCCGACGGGCACAAGCAGTTCACGCAGACCCGGGTGCTGACCACGCGGATCTGATGCGACTCGTGCTCGAGCGCCGACTCGCCCGTTTCGTGGTCTTGGGCACTCTTGCCATCGGCGCTTGCGGGCCGGAGGCTCCCGGGCACTCGATCATTCCGGTTCCGATGAGCCTGGAGCGAGGGTCGGGCAGCTTCGTGCTCGGAGCCGATACTCGCATCGCGCTCGCGGACGCGGGGGATCCCGAGCTTCGGCGCATCGCGGAGCTGTGGGCGGGCCCGACACAGGTCGCCACCGGGCTGCCGCTGACGGTGGAGGCGTCCGGAGGGATCGTGCTCGGACTCGATGCGTCCACCGGTCCCGAGGGGTACTCGCTCTCGGTTGGCGAATCGGGGATCGCGGTGCGCGGCGGCGACTACGCCGGCCTCTTCTACGGGCTGCAGACGCTGAGCCAGCTGCTGCCTCCGGGTGTGGCGGACGGAGTCGCCGACCGGGGTGCTTCGCTCGAGCTCGACGCGATCGAAGTTCGCGACGCACCGCGCTTCACCTATCGCGGCATGCACCTGGACGTGGGACGCCATTTCTTCGGTCCTTCGTTCGTGAAGCGATACATCGACATGCTCGCCCGCTACAAGATCAATCGCTTCCATTGGCACCTCACTGAGGACCAGGGTTGGCGCATCGAGATCGAGCGATACCCGCTTCTCACGGAGATCTCCGCGTTCCGCTCCGAGACGATTCTGGAGAAGAACTTCGATCCCTACGTAGGCGACGGGGAGCGGTACGGCGGCTTTTACACCAAGGCCGAGATTCGCGACATCGTGCAATACGCGGCGGACCGCTTCATCACGGTCGTCCCGGAAATAGAAATGCCGGGCCACACGCTCGCGGTGCTCGCAGCATATCCTGAGTTGGCCTGCACGGACGGGCCGTTCGAGGTGGGCACCGTGTGGGGGGTGCACTCGGACATCTTCTGTCCGAGGGAGGAGACGTTCGCGTTCCTGGAGAACGTGCTCACGGAGGTGATGGAGCTCTTCCCGGGCGAGTACATCCACATCGGTGGCGATGAAGCTCCGAAAGTCCGCTGGGAGGAAAGTGCGTTCGCTCAGGACGTAATCCGGCGGGAGGGTTTGGCGGATGAGCACGAATTGCAGAGCTGGTTCATCCAACGCATCGAGCGCTTCCTGAACGCGAACGGACGCAGGCTCATCGGGTGGGACGAGATCCTGGAGGGCGGGCTGGCGCCCGATGCGACCGTGATGTCGTGGCGCGGCACGGAGGGAGGCATCGAGGCCGCGCGTCAGGGCCACGACGTCGTCATGACGCCCACGTCCCGGCTGTACTTCGACTACTACCAGAGCGAGCAGCGCGACGACGAGCCTCTCGCAATCGGGGGGTTTCTCCCACTCGAACAGGTCTACGCCTACGAGCCGGTTCCGGAAGAGCTCACGGAAGAGGAGGCCGGCCACATCCTCGGCGCACAGGGCAACGTGTGGACCGAGTACATGAGGACCGAGCAGTACGTCGAATACATGGTCTTCCCGAGGATGTTCGCGCTCTCGGAAGTGGTCTGGTCGCCGGCGGACGCGAAGGACCTGGACGGATTCCTGGACCGGCTGCGTTGGCACCTGGAGCGATTGGACGCGTTGGGCGTGAACTACCGGGCGTTGGACGCGCGTTAAGAGCCGCCCCTCGCATCGAAGAGTGGCTCTGCGACCGTCATGTTCGCCCGGTACTGTTCAGCCGCCGCGACGACCGCGGCCAGCGCCTCCGTGCGTTCCATGGCGACGTCGAACCGCTCTGACGGGTCCTCGTCCAGATCGAACATGAGCGGCGGATCGTGGTCGGTGCGCTCGGGCGCGAGCCCGTAACGTCCTTCCGTAACGAAGTGCACCTTGTAGCGGCCCTGTCGAAACGCATACAACTCGCCCATCCGGTAGTACGCCATCACATCGCGCGGGCTCCCCCCTTCACCGAACAGCACAGGGCCCAAGTCGACGCCGTCGATCGGTCGGTCGTCTGGCACCTGCCCACCCGCCAGCGTGATGGCGGTCGTGAAGAGATCCATCGTCGAGCCGATCTCCTGCGTGACTCCCGGCTCGATGGTGCCGGGCCACCAGAAGAGCCCGGGCACGCGCATGCCGCCCTCGAACGTGGTGCCCTTGCCGTGGCGCAACAGACCGGGCGTGCCCGCATGGGTCTCGTAGCTGAGCCAGGGGCCATTGTCGCTGGTGAAGACGACGAGCGTACGCTCGGACAGGCCCGCCCGGTCGAGTGCGGCTAAGACCTGCCCGACGCTCCAATCGATCTCCTCGATGACGTCTCCATAGATCCCCGCGGTGCTGCGGCCTCGGAACTCATCGGACGCGAACAACGGGATATGCGGCATCGAGTGTGGGAGGTAGAGAAGGAAAGGACCGTCACGGTGCTCTTCGATGAACGCCACAGCTTCTTCGGTATAGCGACGAGTCAGGCTGGTCTGATCCGCTGGCCGCTCGACCTCCGTCTCGTTCCGGATCAGCGGCACCTGCCAGTATTCGATCTTCGGCTCGAAGGAAGCGGATTGGTTCGACGAGCCCTCGGGCAGATTCTGGTCCATGTCGTTCGAGTAAGGAAGCCCGAACCAGGAGTCGAAACCGTGCCGGGTAGGCAGATAGGGCGGCAGGTGTCCGAGGTGCCACTTGCCGACGATACCCGTCGCGTATCCGAGCTCCCCCAGCGCCTCGGCCAGCGTGACCTCCTCGTCCGGGAGACCGGCTCGTGAGTCTGGAAAGAACACCGCCTGACGGCGCCCGAACATCCCGCTTCTGAGGTGGACGCGACCGGTGAGCAGGGCGGCCCGACTCGGTGAGCACACCGGAGCCTGGGCGTAGAAGCTCGTCCACCGCTGCCCTTCCTGGGCCATCCGGTCGAGGTGGGGTGTCCGGATGTTCGGGTGTCCGAAGGAGCCGAGGTCACCGTAGCCCATATCGTCGGCCGTGATGATGACGATGTTGGGCGGCTGCTCCCCCGTCGCTGTCGGTGGCGCCTGCGCGCAGGCCGCCATCAGGAGGGCCAGGCTTGCGGTGGCCTTCGACCGGGGGAACTCGATCATCGTGCACCTCGACTGGAAACGGTGCGCCGGGGACACTCGACGCCCTGGGGCACAATAGGACCCCCGGCGTCGAGTCACCAACGCATTAGCCGCTGGGCCGCCGATCGTACGCGAACCGCACCTCGACTGCCCCGCCGGGACCGCCGCTGAAAGTCCGTGTGAGCACCAGTCGGTCGGCCGCCACGATCTCGTAGCGGTCCGTGATCACGCCTCCCTTGTCGAGGACCCACCGGATTCGCGGGACCCTGTCGTCCCATTGCACCTTGGCCTTCGTCGGCCAGGTCACGAATTCCAGCTCGACCTCGTCACCGTTCATCGGCACTTCGGTGCGTCTGCCTCTCGCGTAGGTAGCCGAGAAAGTCGAGTCGGTGAGCTCGAGCTCGATGCGGCCTGGACGAGCTCGCGCCAGGGTCATCGTGGCCTGCATTGCCTCCGGGTCGAATGCATCCGGCGGGACGCCGCCGCCCCGACCCCCGCCCCCACTGAAGCCGCCGAACCCGCCACCGCCACCAAAGCTGCCACCTCCGCGACCCCCGCCGCCTCCGCCGAACCCGCCTCCGCCTCGAGCTTGGCCCCGGGCGCGGGCTCCCGCCTGTCCAGCGGTGGGGATTTCTTCGCTCGCGTCTTCGTCCAACACCCACGTTCCCGAATAGTCGTCGAAGAGCACCATCGCTTCGGGGCCCTCCACGCCGGGGCCCCCTCCGGCGCAAGCCGCCAGAAGCCCCCCGACCGCGAGTGACATCGCCTGCGTAAAGCGTCTGCTACGCATTTATGACTCCAGTTCTTTGACGGGCATCTCACCAGTCCCTGAGACGTCGGGGCGGCACATCCGTGCACAGGGCGGAGCAGAGGGGCGCTCTCCTGGCGTCCCTCGACCGTCTCGTCCCTGTCACCCGACTCTTGGTCCGTCTCGCGGCACGACGACTTCACCGCTGCTTCCGGAACTGCCAGGCTCATTGTGACCCTTGTGCTCGATGATGGCACCGAGGTGCGCATGAACAGGAACTATCGGGACGCGCTGACGTTGCTAGGGGAGCCGTTCGACTGACGGCACTAGCCTGCTGGCGCATCGACGAAGACGGTATCGGCCGCCAGCTCCTCGAAGCAAAGATTGACCGTGCGCCCTTCGGTACGGGTGCGGTGAACCATGGCTGCCGGAACCGTGGCCGCTTGCCACGGCTCGAGCCGCAGCGTCCGGCCGTCGGCCAAATCGATCAGAAGGCATCCCTCGACCACCAGGAACAACTCGTCCGACGTCGGATGGTGGTGCCAAGGGTAGTCCCCCTCGAAGACGGCCAGGCGGAGACAATGTCGGTTCACGCGATTGACCACGATGTTGCTGTAACCCCCGTCGGTCTCTGCACTCTCGGTGACCAGGTCGATGACCTGTAGGGGTGGGTACCGCACCGGTTCGTTCTGGTGCGACTCGGCGGTGAAGGAAGGGTCGTTCATGTCCCTTGTGGATACGGGTCTGGGAGGGGCCGATCAGCGAATGCTGGGCGCTTCGATCCAAGCTACGGAGGCGACATCCAACTCGTCCCGAAGCACGCCCCAGATCCGCTCGGACGTAAAGCGATAGGGATCGAAGCGTTCGGGCAGGTGGATCTCCTGAGATACCCCACCAGGGGTGATTCTGAGCCAAGCGGTGCCACCTCTCAGTCCACCCATCTCGGGATCGAAAGGTTGCAGCCAGAGGGTGCCCTCTTCGCCGCAGCGCAAGTCCACGTACCTTGGTAGAACCTCCGCGATCTGGGCGGGATCCCACTCCATCTCCTGCACGGTTTCGTTGATCACCCGAATGCTGTCAGCGGCCGTGAAGCCGCCGCCGACCTGCCCCTGGACCTCGGCCATTACGAGCGCGAAGATCGCTCGTGCGAACTGCTCGGCGCTGGCTTCTGTGACACTCACGGGCGGGAGGGTGATCGCTTCCAGCTCGGTCCCATCGGCGCTGAACCCACGCATCTCGTTTCGGAAACGATCGTAAACGCGGAGCTCGCGGCCTGAGCAGACCGTCCAGAGCCGGAACCAGAGCAACACCGGAGGGAGTGCGCCCAGCGATTCGAGGTACGCCGCCGGATCCGCCAGGAGACTGCCCAGCGCCGCGACACCTCTGACCGAGTCGGTGGAGGGGTCCAGAGCGACGAGATCCGCCCCGTAGATCGTGCGCGAAAGGGAGAGAACGCCAGAGGACAGCGAGCCATTGCTTCGCGCAAGAATGATCTCTTCACCCAGGCGGGCTGTCCTCACTTGAGGACTCAGGAAGCCGAAGCCGCTCATCAAACTGCCCGGCGGCAGGACGTTCCTCGGGAGCGAGATCTCGGTGCGGGCGCTCCCGGGCCGAGAGATCTCGATCAGCGCGTGGCGTCGCGCGTCGAATATCCACGCCGCTCCGCCAATGCCTCGAGACACGAAGCCGACAGGGATTCCGAATTCCTCAGGGCCGCCGCCGCGGCTCCCGTACTCGTGGAGCACGCTGCCGTCGGGGCCGAATCCGATGAAAAAGGGCTCAACGGAGTTGAGGACCCACACGCTACCGTCGGGCAGAACCTCCAGATCTACGACGACAGCGATCGACTCGGACGTGCCGCTGACACGGACATCCGAGCGCTGCAGGACCATCGGCGCGTCCACGCCTTCCACAACGTTGCTGGGTGCGTCGTCGCAGCTCGCAAGGTTCGTCAGCGCGAAGACAACCGCCGTGAGGCCTTTGCAGATGTACCTGAGCTTCTGCCGGTTCTTCCGATGAATCTGTGACGACTTCACGACCGTCCTTTTAGGTCTTGGCTGGGTGGTTCCGATCGCGCAAAGTGCCGCGCGGGCGTTTGGCGCGCGACCCTCTCCAGTGGCGATGTCGCTTGATTGATGCCGGATCGCCAGCGTACGCTGCGGGTGACAAAGGACCAACAGAAGGTGGCGACCGGGAGGGCTATTGATAACACGAAAGGACTTCCTTGCATGCAGTGCCGCTGCGGCCGTGGTCGGTCTCGCACCCGAAAGCGTATCCAGCATACAGGAGCCGGGGATGTACGGACTAATCACCCGAATTCGAGCTACGCCAGGATGACGTGACTCCCTCGCGCCCATCTTGGTGAGCGCCAGCGCGGACATGCCGGGTTGTCTGAGCTATGTGGTGGCCCGCGACCTGGGCGATCCGGACTCGCTCTGGATCACCGAAGTCTGGCGGAACCAAACGAGCCACGAGGCGTCGCTGTCCCTCCCGGCTGTTCAAGAGGCCATGACGGCGGGGCGAGCCCTGATCGCCGACTTCCTGGAGCGCACCGTGACAGAGCCAGTTGGGGGATACGGCCTCTAGTCAGGCTGAAGTTGTGCTTGGTCACGTCGGGCCCGCTCTTCTCCGAGGGTCGCACTCGATCCCGGACGACTCCCGGATGGCGTCGAACAGCCGCGCGATGCGAAACGGCTTGTTCAGGAACGCGTCGACTCCGCTCTCGTGGGCCGCGTCGCGCTCCTCGTCGAGTACGCCTCCGCTCAGGGCGATAACGACGACGGTGTCTCCCCCGGGGAGCGCCGGAATTCGGCGGGTCGCTTCGAGCCCGTCCATTCCCGGCATGCGGACGTCCATCAAGATCACATCAGGTGACCACGCTTCGAACTCACTGATCGCTTCGTGACCGTCCCGTGCCTCTCGAGCCTGGGTCCCCGACTCTTCCAGTAGGGCCGTCAACAAGGACCTGTTGTTCTCCTTGTCGTCTACGACGAGGATTTTGGCTAGGTGGGCGCCCCCGGTTTCCCTCCCCGACGCGGGCCTCTGCCTCAGAATGCGCGGAGGCTCTGCATCGCTTTCTTTCGGTGGGACGGCAGTAGGATCGCCCACCCGCGCCGGGAACTCGAGCTTGAGAATCGCGCCGCCGCCGTCGCGGGCCGATGCAGAGAGCGCACCGCCTAAAGTTTGGGCGTACCGGTAGCTGATCGAGAGACCCAGATAGGAATCGCTCACTCCTTCGAAGTCGAAGCTACGCGCCTGGGAAGGCCATACCATGTAGAGAGCCGGCTCCGCCCCGACTGCCCTGATCTCGTCGGCGAAGAACTCGGCGTACTCCAACAACGACGGTCGACCCTCCGTGGCCGAGGGCCCCTGCTGCATGACGACGAAGTCCCACCCTCCGGCGCGCGGACCACGTCGAGTCCACCGAAAGCCCAGTGGTCCTGGAGAGCGGTGTTGCCGGCCGTCTGTTCCCACACGTAAGTCGGTCCAGCGCCGATGGAGTCGAGTAGCGCAGACACCATGCCCGTCATGTCGTTGAACTGCGTGAGGCTGTTCCCGATGAACAGGATGGAGATCTCCGCGTCCGGGTCGGGGCCCACTCCGTCGTCCCCACAGCCAGAAGCAGGAATCGCAAGGGCCAAGAGAATACAAAAACAAGCGATCAACGGGCGCATGCATCCTCCGGGCGGTTCAAGCGGTTCGGCTCCCTCATACGCCGCACCGCCCAAGCATTTCACCCGGCCGAGTGCGACGGAGCTACGCCACGCTCAGCTTCTCCAGCGCCCGACGCACATAGACAGGCACCATCGCGCGCCGCCACTCGGCGTCCACGATCATGTTCTCGAGCGGATGACATTGCTTATGCGCTCGCTGAGCGAGCTCGTCCAGAAGGTCGTCGTCGCGGGTGCGGCCGAGCGCTACGTCGCCCCAGCCAGAGAGCACGCGCGGTCGCGAACCGAGCGCCGTAACCACGCCCTCGATGGACCGCACCGTGCCGTCCCCCTCGAGGTCCGCGGCGACCGCTACCGTGAGCAGCGGGAAATCGATCGACTTCCGATACCGCAACTTGGCGTACGCCTGTTTGCGCTCGCCGGAGGCGAGGGGGATGCGTACCTCGGTCAAGATTTCGTCCGGTGCCCGACACGAATTGACGATGCCGTCCGCTACGAAAAAGTCGCGCACCGGGACCTCCCGCCGGCCCTCTGGACCGACGAGCGTCACCACGGCGTCGAGGGTCATGAGTACGGGCGGCGTGTCGGCCGAGTGGGCGGCAACGCACTTCTTGCCAACCCTCGTAACGTGGCAGACCGTGCCGTCCTTCTTGAGGCAATAACCGAGCGCACCCCGCCAGAACGCGGTCTGGTTGTAGTACGTGCAGCGCGTCTCCAGGCACAGGTTGCCGCCGATGGTGCCCGAGTTGCGAAGCTGCGGTCCCGCCACGTGCCCCGCTGCATCGGCCAGCGCCGGAAAGCGCGTGAGCACCTCCGGGTTCGCCGCGATACCAGAGAGCGTCTCCGCGGCTCCGATACGCAGGTATCCGTCGGCTACCGTGATGCCACTCATCTCTTGGATCCGCTTGAGCGCAACCAGGTGGCCGGGCTCGAAGAGGCGGTGCTTCATGTTCGGAATCAGGTCGGTGCCGCCGGCCACATACATGGCGGCACCGGAGTGTTCGCCCATGATGTCGAGCGCCCGTTCGACCGTCTCGGGTCGATGATATCGGAAGGGTGGCAACCTCAGCATGTCATCGCTCCGTCTCGTCCACGATCAAGGCGTCGATCAAGGGACGAGCCACGATAATGCCGTCCTGTCCACTGATGCGTTGGATGCGGTCCGCGAGCGACACCGCGCTGATTTGCACGGCTTCCCCGACGAGCGGCGCGTGCAGCATGTGAAGCGTTCCGTCGACCCAGAGCGCGAGCCCGGTGTGCGCCACGTCGAGGCCGGAGACCGTACTCGTCGCCGCGATGATGTCACCGTCCTGGATGCTCCCGACCACGTCCGCGATGCGCTTCTGGGGCACGAAGTAGCGTCCCGCGCCGGTGAGCCTCCGTTCGGCCTGCTCGACGAGCGCCACGAGCGCCGGGTCGGCGAGCTGCCGGTACGCTTCCGTATGCGTGCTCATGAAGTCGATGGTTTCGGTATCGAGCGCGCCTCCCAATTCCCGGCTGATGTCACGCACCAGGCCGCGCTGCGCGTTGTCGCCCACCCAGTCGCTGAAATAATGAAGGCGACTCGCGTAGCCGTCGATGCGCCCGTCCCGGTAGCGCACGGTCCTCAGCACAGACTCGTACCGCCGCTCGCTGAGTGCGCGATTGCCGAGGGACCTGATCGCATCGAGTCCGAGCGCGCCACCGATCACGCGCACGAAACTCGCGAGTGCCCACGTGTTCTCGACGAACGTCACGCAATCGAGGCCCTGGAAGTTGATGACCAGCCGTTCGGGTCCTTCAACCTCGAGCGTACCCGGCACGTAAGCCACGCCCACGAATGAACGACCCATCTCGGCCATGGCTTTGCCAAGCGGGAGCGTGTCGAGTCGCTGCTCGAGCGCCCAACGGACCCGGGAGTCGAAGATCGCCCAGTCTTCGTCGGCCCAACCCATTCCAGCGGTCTCGGTCAACTCGTCCCCCGGCGCGGTCGCCACGGGCCGGCCGTGCGGCTCGAACGGTGACCAACGAGCCGCGACCACGAAGATGGCCACCAGTACCACCGGCCCCACCAACGCGCGGTACTTGATCAAGAGGCCTACCGGCTGTCGCATCAGTCCCCCGGCACCGGTTCGGGAGCGAGCGCCGGAGCCGCGACGCCACTGGGAGCAACAGGCTTACGCAGGGTATACGCCTCCCGAGCAGCCGCGATCTCCCGCCACACGTTGGGCGGGGTAAACGGCAGCCGGTCCATGCGCACACCCACCGCATCGTAGATCGCGTTCGCGATCGCCGGGATGGACGGATGCAGCGGCCCCTCGCCGGCCTCCTTCGCGCCGTATGGACCCTCCGGGTCGATCGACTCGACGATCAGCGCCTGTAGCTCCGGAGTGTCGAGACTCGTCGGAATCCGGTAGTCGAGTAGGGAAGGGGCATCGTGCAGCCCGGCCATACCGTGATCGGCATCCTTGAAGACCTGCTCCTCCATGAGCGCCTCGCCGAAGCCCATATATGCGGAGCCCTCCATCTGGCCTTCGACCAAAACCGGATTGAGCGCTCGGCCGCAGTCGTGGGCGACCCAGATCTTCTTCACCTCGACGACGCCCGTCTCGACGTCGACCTCGACCTCGGCGACATGCGCGGTGAAGGAGTACGCGGGCGACGACCCGATCGTCCCGCCCCGATAATCTCCGTGAACGTCCTTGGGAGTGTTGTACGAGCCGGTCGATCCGAGTGTCCCGAACTTCTCTTCGGCGAGATTGAACGCCTTCTTGATGTGCATGTGTCGCTCGGTGTCGGGCGCCCACAGCGCCAGGCCCCCCGCGAGCAATACTTCTCCCGGCCTTACCTCCCAGTGCTCCGCGACAGCCTGTTGCACCATATCGCGCAGCTTGCGCGCGGCGTCGATCGCGGCGTTCCCGACCATGAAGGTCACACGGCTCGAATAGGCACCCAAGTCGACCGGCGTGAAATCGGTGTCCCCGCGCAATACGCGCACGTAGTCGAGCGGCACGCCCAACTCCTCCGCTGCGATGTACGCCACCATGGAGTCGCAGCCCTGGCCGATCTCGCTGGCTCCGCTGAATACGGAGACGCGTCCGGAACGGTCGACCTGCATCTGCACGCCGGACTGCGGCATCTCGTTCGGGTAGATCGGGTAGTTGGTACCGGTGATGTAGGTCGACCCGGCGATTCCGAGGCCGTGACCGAAGGGCAGTTTTCGAAAGCGTTCCTGCCAAGCACTCGCCCGCTCCACGGACTCGAGACACTCCATGAAGCCGTTCGAGGTCACCCGTAACTCGTTGATCGTGCGCGTGTCGGAGCCGATGAAGTTGCGCCGACGGAACTCGATCGGGTCGAGGCCGACCCTCTCGGACAACTTGTCGATCTGTACCTCGAAGGCGAAGCGGGGCTGAACCGAACCATGCCCGCGCTTGGGGCCGCACGCTGGTTTGTTGGTGTACACGCGGGTCGAATCGAAGCGGTACGCCGCCATCTGGTAGGGCGCGCACAACAGTTGGCCCGAGTAGTACGTCGTGACCAACCCGAAGGAGGCGTAGGCGCCCCCGTCCAGGAGGGTCTGCGCGTCCACAGACGTCAGCCTACCGTCCGCGGTCGCGCCGGTCCGGTACTTCATATAGAAGGGGTGTCTTCCGCGGTGCGCGTAGAAGACCTCCTCGCGTGTGTACAGGATCTTGACCGGTCGGCCCGTGATCATGGAGAGCTTCGACACGCAGAACTCGAGGTCGAACGGCTCGCTCTTGCCGCCGAAGGCTCCGCCCACCAGCGGCTGAAGCACACGCACGTGCGCCTGGTCGACGCCGAGGACACGAGCCAACTCTCGGTGCAGATAGTGCGGAACCTGGGTCGCGGACCACACCGTGAGCTTGCCCGACGACTCACCACCGGACCCCTTGAAGCCACCTCCCGCTTGCCACAGCCCGATCGCGCAATGCGGTTCGATGGGGGCGTGGGTCGTGCCCTCGAAGAAGTACTCGCCCTCGACGACGACGTCGGAGGCGTCCATCGACTCGTCGACCTCGCCGAACTCCAGGTTCACCTTCTTGGTGATGTTGCCGTTCCAGCCCTCTTTTTTCGCCGCATGCACATAGGGCGTCGAACCGTCCGCTTCGAGCGCCTTGTAGGGATCGAGGAAAGGCGGAAGCACTTCGTACTCGACGTCGATGAGCCCGAGGGCGCGGACCGCGGTGTCCTCGTCGACCGCGGCCACCGCCGCGACCCCGTCCCCGACGTACCGGACTCGGTCCACGCAGAGCGGGTATTCATCCGGAGTCCACGGGATGATGCCGTACGTGGTCGGCATATCTCGCCCCGTTACCACGCCGTGCACTCCGTCCAACGCTTCGGCCGCGTCAGTGTCGATCGATACGATGCGAGCGTGTGGGTGCGGGCTGCGGAGAATCTTGCCGTGCAGCATGCGGGGAAACACCAGATCGTCGGTGTAGAGCGCTCGACCCGTAGACTTGTCGAGCCCCTCGACCTTCCGCATGGGCGTGCCGATGAACTCCAAGTCGGACTTGGTGTTAGGAGCCATGAGCCCCATTCCGGAGCGTGGCCGCAGCGGCCTCCACGGCATCGTAGATCTTCGTATAGCCCGTACAGCGACAGAGGTTTCCAGAGAGGGCCTCGCGGATCTGCTCACGCGTCGGACTGGGCGACTTGTCGAGCAGAACGGCGGCAGAACACAGGATGCCAGGGGTACAAAAACCGCATTGGGCTGCGCCGTTGAGGTCGAACGCGTCCTGTAGCGGGTGCGGCGCGTCGGCAGAGGCCAGGCCCTCTACGGTCGTGACCTCACGCCCCTCGGCCTCCCACACGGGTGTGAGACACGACAGGGTCGGCTCCCCGTCCAGGATCACGGTACAGGCGCCGCAATCGCCTTTGTCACACCCCTGCTTCGAGCCCGTTAGGCCCATGACGTAACGTAGGGCTTCCAGCAACGTGAAGTGCGTGGGCACACCGATTTCGCGGCGGTCGCCGTTGACGGTGAGGCAGGCGATCTCTGTACTTGTGGACATGAGAAAAGGTCGCCGGAGACGAATGCTCGAGCAACATGAGGCGGAGCACGAGCCGTCCCATTCGGCTCCAGGT
>Ga0066376_10002391_pt1 | contig 17518 bp, 25 predicted proteins | sample Knorr_S15_td_Bot_FD_77009 | JGI IMG/M metagenome (GOLD analysis project Ga0066376, IMG submission 77009) | Marine microbial communities from Southern Atlantic Ocean transect - Knorr_S15_td_Bottom_ad_5009_LV_A | ecosystem: Environmental > Aquatic > Marine > Oceanic | place: Southern Atlantic... | reverse complement strand
ATTTTTTCACTCCACAAAAGGAACTCCATCCTCGGCTCCGCCCGTTTAAGCTTTATTTTAAGTGGTGCTCACAGCCTCGTTCCACATTACCACTTTAACTATTATACAACCTTTACAACTTTTGTCAATACTTTTATTCGTCTCGTATTGTATGAATAATTATAAATTTTTTATTCTGAAAATTGCAACTTGCATGTAATAAAAATTGATCCCAATAAACCAAACCGTTTTTCTTCCAGGGCAATATTCCTAGGAGTTTTATTTTGTTTAATAGATTATGATTTATATGTTCCATACCTGGTTGGAAACAACTTTCGCCCGATTTCCGATTTTTTATTAGTTCCAGTGGAGATGTTTGGACATCAGGGTTAACTGAATTTTTGGTACTCCTTACATCAAAAATAAATGTTTTTAAATCAGCATGCTCTGTTATGGGAAGTAAAATACTAAGATAGGGTTCTCCCCACCGATAAGTTTGGTAGTCATCAAAATGACAACCATAATTTTCTGTGGCTTCAGTGTAAGTTAGCATACCAATTTTCATCTTATGGAAATATTCGCCAATTGCATTTAGAATCAGTTTTTCTAGAATAGGAAAAAAATTAAAATTTTTATTGCTCACCCAAGTGTTTGCATGTACCATCGTTATTGGTGTGGCTTTATTTTTTAATGTTGTAGATAATAATTTTATGAGATTGTCGTCGATACAATTTTCTATAATACCATAATTCTGGTTTTTTACTTGTTTGTTTTCCATTTGTTTACTAATCGATCCATGAAACTGTATTTATTTGTTTGTCATTACAAAACCTCCTTAAAGTCGTTAATTACATCTACAGCATCGTTAAGTGCATTCAAACGTTCCTGCTTCGAACGCAGGTTACGACAACCTCGTAGCTCTAAGCGAGCGCCGCACAAAGCACGGTTAATAGTGCTCCACTGCTCAAATGTTAAAGTTCTTTTCCCGGTCATTTTACAATTTCCAATTAGGCAACACGGGCTTCTGCAACCTTAAAACGCTTGTTACCAACTTCTACAATGAACGGGAACTTGGATTTGCGGCTATGATACTCGATCACCTTGCCCTTCTTGCCGTCGATCATATTAATAACTTTTCCAACATATCGGGGATAAAACCGCTCGAGCGCAATAGCGCCCTTAGTCTTAACCGCGCCGTTCGAAATAACCGAACCTTCCAGCTTAAACGTAACATTGTCACCGCTAAAACGACCGGATCCTAACGTCATGCTGATTCCATATGCTGAGCCAACAGCGGCTATAGCGGCTTCAACATCATCTCGAAGCGTCTTAAGATTTGCACGGTCGAATGTAGTAATATTAGTCATTTTCTCTCCTCATTTCCTACTAGTATATTAACATTAAATGGACCTATTGTCAACCTTTTTCTGCCTTAACAACCTCTTGCTCTTAAATTAATATTTCTACGGTTGAATACGTGTTGGTCTTTGGGTCAAAATCATACTTGCAAGTGGCTTTGAATGGAACCATCATACCTAGTCCGTTCATCATCTCACCTGTGTTCTGGATTAAAACTCGGCTACGCCCTTCTGAGAAGTTCATCCAATACTTCGAAGCATTACTGCCCCAATCAAAGTCTACCTTTGTAGGGAACTTAGCTCTGTCTCGTACATCCTGTCGACATAGTGTAAAGGCCTGGCTAGTAAATGTATTAGTCTTACCTTCTGGTGTTGCTGCTGCTGCCGCGGCGTCTCTAGCGGATTGGCGCGCGGCATCGATTTTTGCTTTCTTTTCATCCATGAAATTCCCCCACGTATCACAATACTGTTTACCATGTGTTTGTATACAAGCCGCAACTTTTACTTCATCTCTGGGCCAGACTATAATACCAACACCAAGTGCAACAAATGCTACTGCTGGATAAACTACTACATACTTGCAGGCTGATTCCATGAATGACATGTTTAGTCCTTTGTTTGTGTTCTCTATCTTACACTTTATAATAACACATATATGCTCTACGTCAACTGAAAATAACGATTTTTTTTGCATTTTTTCCTTAAAAAATAGTTGACATGTAGCGTATACGTGCTATTATAGTGTTGTAAGAGAAGGAGAGAGAACAAATGGCTTATATTAGTGCAGACGAAGTTCGGGAAATCCGGAACGAATTGAAGAAAACGTTTCCTACGCTGAAGTTTAGCGTCCGGAAGGATGGTTACACGAGCGTAACGGTCTCACTCATGAAGGGTGATGTAGACTTTTCGCCTATCTTAAATGGATCGGATAATCTAGGCATTAACCACTACCATTTAAACAATTACGGCAAGTTTGCTACGCTGTTCGGTAAAATCAACGACCTAATCAAGTCGGCGCCGGCGAAGGCTAAAGACGGGCGCGTTTGGTATAACAATAGCGATGCGATGTACGATCATTTTGACACTGCATTTTACTACAACATTAGTGTTGGTAAGTGGGATAAGCCCTACGTTAAGATAGCGTAAATGAAATACACACTTAAAAGCGCCTTATCAGAAAATGTTCTCCGCGGACGCCGGACATGGTGTTACCTTATCGAGGACAGTGCCGGCGAAACTATTGGCAAGCTAAAGAAAGTCCGTGTTAGCTGGGTACTTTCGATAAAACAAAAGCAGTTTATGCCACCCCCAGGCTCTCTAGCATGGGCCGCTGGCGTTACAAATTCTCCTTTAAAGGGGTTTAAGACAGTAGCAGAAGCTCGCAAGTTTTTAAAAAATCCAACTTTTGCTGTGCCGAAATAGACAGCAATCTTGCAAGGAAAGAAAATGCCTAATTCAGTAGCTGTTACCGGCGGGACTCAGCGTCAAAAGAACTTAGCTATTCAAGTAGCTTATTTCTGTATAGGCGAGCTAATGCCTCGAGTACGCACACTCGATATTAAAATAAATCTTACTAAAATGTTTGAGAAAGGATCTTTTGCTGAATGCTGGCCTAGGGGTGATTGTCTCGGCAGCATGCGAACATTTGAAATTGACATTGATCATCGCATATATAAACCCTTTAGTAAGAACCCAGCCTTTTCAGCTGAAAAAGGATACAAGACATTTATACAAACAATATGCCATGAGATGGTGCATATTATGCAATGGGTTAGGGGTTTATTAACAGAAAGAGTGTATCCTAGGAAATTAGGATATCGCAAACTATGGAAAGGCAAAACATACAAAGATGTGTCATACAGCAAACAGCCTTGGGAAAGGCAAGCTCATGCTATGGAAAGCAAATTGTTTAAGAAATTCGAGGCAAATAAGCAGGTATAGGAGAATTAAGAAATGACATAAAATGACATATAAAATTCGATTAGGTGGAACAGGAGAATTTGTGTCGGAGATTGATCCGACATGGCCTCGCGCATGTCCGCCTGGTATCGACGAAGCCGGTGTGGGCAAGGTTGAGTTTGTTGTAGGGCGGGATAACCCTTCAGCTTTGGTCTATGAGACTTATGAAGAGGCCAAAGCGGCTTCAGATGAAGTTAGGAACATTGAGGGATTTCATACTTTGATTGAGGAAGTAAAATGACGAAAAACAGCTTGCAAGACGAACTGGTTGCACTAGCACACCAATATCTTAACGATATGCGCCACCCTGTTACGGACGCAGGGTCAATCAAGCGACGAATTGAAGCTATTAAGGAGGTGTTGAGAAAAGAATGAAAAATTTTAAAAACAAAGAAGAACTCACCGAGTGGGCGTTATATCAGCTTACAAAGTATGGGATCAGACAGCCTGACACTTATACAGCGAACGAGTTAAAGAATCTAAATCCTAGTGTTCCAGAAGATTTTATTGATCAACATGCTGTAAAAAGAGACAATGGGTCAAATGTATAATATATAGATAATAGGGGCACGTCCGCAAGGACGAAAGCTCGGGCGGTGGGCAGAACTTTACGCTAAGGGGCCTATTTTATTAATAACCTATCCAAGCATAAAAAGTTCACCCCCGCCAATTTATAAATTTAAAGGATGAAATAAGATATGTGCTCACTCGCACATATCTTAGTAATATGTACTGTGTATAGTATATTGCACGCTATATACTATAAAAGAAAGGTAACTTTATATGACCTACATCGTTAATGAATCTTGTATCAAATGCAAGTATATGGATTGTATTGAAGTATGTCCAGTTGATTGTTTTTACGTTGGCGAAAACATGCTAGTTATCCATCCCGATGAATGTATCGATTGCGGAGTTTGCGAACCGGAATGTCCAGTGGAAGCAATCCTTCCCGATACTGTAAGCGAGGCTGATGATTGGGTTGACATGAATCTCAAATATTCGGAAATGTGGCCCAATATCACCCGCAAGGGAGAACCTCCTGCTGATGCGGACGATTTCGCTGAAAAGACTGGCAAGTTTGATAAGTATTTTAGTGAAAAACCTGGCGAAGCGTGACAATGAAAGATAATAAAAGTTTTGAGGATCGATTTGGAGCAGGATGGGAAAAAGAGAGAAGGAAAAAGAGAGAAGCCTTAAGGAAACATGAAATATTATTGTTTCTTACCTTGTTTTCGTTTTTCCTTATCCTAGGATTTATCTTTGTACTATGAAGGTTGATAAAAGTTAATAAAAGTTCCGACGCTCAATTTGAATTGGGACGGTGTTCCGCGGTTTGGAGTTACCTATCACATATGTGATAATATAAAAATTTAATTATGTTAGAGCTCACGCTCGACCTTTTTATAGTCAAATTTATAACGTAAAGTATTATCTATCGGAGATCTCCACTCTCTCCAATTTCGAACTTTTAGATTATAAATTTCTGCAAAGTGTTCTGCCAGACCTGGGTTCCATCTATCAAATCGAGGCGGCATACGATGACTCGATGGATTAACCTTCATTAGAATTTGAGCGTTATCTGTAGTGTTGTTTATTACCCATTCTAACCGTTCTCTCACCCATTCATATGAATTAAAATGTAGAGAACCATAACAGATAGCAACGTCAAATTTTTCTTCTGCAGAAAAGTCCAATATATCACAAACGATATCAGCTTTATCATTTATAATATCTACACCAATCAAATTATTATGAAATTTTTTGTATGGATTATATCCACAACCCACATCAATAACAGCTATAGCATTCTTTATAATATCTACAACGTGAGGATCGATTTCTGTTTGGCGATACCGTTTACTAGAATATTTTTTCCATTCTTCCATTTTTAAATTTATATTAAAGTATTACTTTAGGCTATATAATATTTATAAAGTTGGATTAGACAATTTTAATTAACGTATAACGTATATGTGTGTTATTATAAAGTGTAAGTTAAAGAAGAAAACAAAAACATGAACAATAAATCTAAAATTACCGACATGTTAAAATGGACTGGTACAATTTGTGGAGTGGCTGGTGCTCTTTTGCTAGCCCTTAATATTTCTAACAGTGGTTGGGGATGGGTACTATTTTTCTTTTCCTCTGTATGCTGGGGAATCGCTGGAATAAAAATGAAAGAACCTAGCCTATGGGCTCTTCATGCCGTATTTACTGCGGTTAACCTATTAGGTATCTACAAGTGGTTAATATAAAGGAAAATTGTTATTATGTCTAAGAACTGCATATCTTCGCGTGATTATATTTTATTAAACGGTGCAAAACAGTTATTAAACGACCTAAAATGGAAAAATCCCGTCGTAATTACAAAAATCCAATGGAAACAAAATAAAAAAATTATCGAAGAATACTTAGAATATATTATTAATGGTATCGAGAAAAAATTATAAAATTATAACTATGCTTAAACCCGGCATTAAAGATAATGCCGGAATTGCTGTTACTAATGCATTAATATACCTAGGCTTTGACAGTGTTAAAAATGTTCGTATGGGCAAAATTTATTACATTAAATGTGAGCCAAAAAAAATAAAACCTATTGCAAAAGCTTTAGTCAATGCAGTAATGGAAGATTATAAAATTGAAAATTATTGAAGCTCTGAAAGTTGTGCGTAAAGCACAAACAGTTAACATCGAAATGGATGGTGATACCTTTGATAGCGAAAAATAAAAAAATTAAAGTAGTTGAGCCATTTGCGCTTTATAAATGGGCAAAGAACTTTAAAAGGATACAAGATAGGTTCTACAATCAGAAATACAAACTACGTAGGATTCAGCAAGTTGAAGACTTTATAACTCTGAATAATTTTAATAAAGTATATCATATAAAAGAAGTAAGGTTAGATCTTGAGCTACCAAAGACAGTTTTTATCAATGACATAAATGACGCAGATTTAATACTGGTCACACACCAGGGTTATGCTAGATACCCTTGTGAAGGGATAATCGAACAGATAGAAACATGGTTAGAACGATGTCCTAAATTATATTTGTGTCTTAACAGACATTATCTAAACATTGACAATAAGAAGATTAACCTAACTCTTCCAGAAGAATTCCAAAAAGCGATAACAAGTTGGTTGCAGCAATCGTTATCTAAACACCGTGTAATTGATTTGAGCAGGGATTACGTTGACTACGGACGACATTTTACCTGGAGTTTGCCAGATAGACACTACTTTATTGAAAAAATATGAAAAAATTAATTGAACACTTCTCTGATTATCCCATGATCAGTAATGACAAGCATGATTACATTAGATACAGGATGGGAAGAATAAAACATCAACTATGGATAAAAAATAGGAAGAATAAACACGAAATAATAATAGATACACACGACAAGTTCATATTGGATAACTTAAAGCCGGGAAAAACTTGTGTGTTTGGAAGTGCGGGATACTACCTAGAAGAGCTTGTAGAAAATCTAACAGTAGTAGAGCAATGGCCAATTGTAAAAAAGTTTTACCCTAACGCACAAATTATTGAAGATAGATCAGAGATAGCAAAAGTTAATGGAAGAATTTTTGATAATTTTGTGGTAGTAAATAACAGAGGTGACGCCATGTGCGAACTGTCTGTAGTTGAAAACTATATTTCAAAATATGTACAAACTATGAAACCGGGTTGCTTGTTCTTTTACAGTTTTAGGGACACCCAAATTGTTGGTTGGAACAGATTAACTAAGGATCACAGAAACTACTTTTTAAATTTCGCAAAACACATAGAGAATACATACTCACTAAACTTAGTGTGGCACGATATTAAGTTTGCCATAAAGGAAAAAGATGGTGCAGGTAACTATGATATACTTGAAAATCCTGACACAACAAATGGGAATATAAAATACTTGTTTGAATATAAATCAAAAACAAAAAAAATAAATGATTAAACCTATTTTGTTTCGTGGTGGAATGTGTGGCGATTTAATACTAGGAATGTTAGATCAAACTGCATTATTGTCAACAACCCACTGGCAAAAATCGTACGGTCATAGCACATGTGGAGGAAAAAGTATAAAATACACCAGAACATTTCTTAAGAAGTTTTTCCAATACACAGATCAACAGAAAACTAGGTACTATGAAACGTTTAAAAAAATAAATCAAGATGTATATTTCCTAACACACGATACGGACTTCAGCATGAACTACAAGACTGAGACTGTGCAAATAGTCTGTAGCGATATCGAGCTGATAGATCATTTTGCTAAAAGATTTCATGATCTACACAGAAAACAAGTAATAGATGAAGCAAGGAAAATGATCCAAAATAATAAAGATTTCATAAGTGATTATAAAGAATCTGTCATCCAATGGCAAAAAGTATTTACTTTCCCTCATCAATTTGATATAAAAAATATCTTTAACAAGGATCTTTTCATCCGAGACATGGATAACTTCTTCAGACTTCAAAACAAAAGTTGGGCGGAAAGCATATACACTAGACACGTTGAACTGTGGTAATAGAAGATTATAAAATTGAAGAAATAAAATAGCTTTATTTTATCTCTAATTGTGGCGCTGAACTTGTGTTATACGCTGCTTTTATTTCTCCATTTTCTCTACTTTCTAAGTTAACCTGATATCCCCACAGCCTTTTGATATGAGTTAAAACATCGCTTGTTACTTTGTTTAGTAACTTTCCGTTGTTAATATTATGATGCAAAACTAAAGTTCTATCTTCTTTAAACTTAGCATCATAGACTTGAATGTCTGGAATCATGTTTCCTACTTCGTATTGATTTGCTAATGCTTCCCTGATGTTCTTATAGCCTTTTTTATTGTGTATATGCTCAACAATGTAGTGATCTTCTTCTGTATTGTTGTTAAGTATAAATAACTTCATTTTTCTTATAAGCGTTGGGCTTAAAAATTGTCTAATAAACGACTCATCTCTATAATTAGCAACTGCATTTAAACATGTATCGAGCCAATTGGTGTTAGCAAAGTCTGGAAACCACTCTTTATCTTCTTCTGTTGGATTCTCACAAATACGCCTAATATCCTTAAACATCTCAAACCCTAGGTAATAAGGGTTAAAACCACCATACCTTTTATTATTAAAATTAGGCTGATATACAACTCCGCTGTGCATATGCAAGAATTCTAATATAGCGCCCTCTGTAATTAACTCTTTTTCGTATAACCTGTTCATGGTGTAGAAGTGAGTAAATGTTGCCCACCCTTCGTTCATTACTTTAGTTTGATACTGAGGGTAATAATATTGGTTAATTTTTCTAATAATACGAACAAGTTCCCGTTGCCATGATTTTAGTATTGGCGAATTTTTTTCAATAAAATACAGCACATTTTCTTCTGGGTCAGAGAATGCAACGTCTTTCTTTTCTTCTTCCTGTTTTTTAGTTTTTGGAACTGTTCGCCAAAGATCATTGTAAATTTTTCTTAGGTATTCTTCGCGTTCTTCTTTTTTCTCAGTTTCTTCGAATATGTTTAACTTTACAGGCCGCTTGTATCTACTAATTCCATGCCTGGCTATAGCGTGACAACTATCAATAATTTTCTCTACTATTTCTGGACCGTGTTTTTCTTCGCAATCATTTATGTAGTTTTTAGCAAAGATAAGATAATCTATTATATGTGAAGCGTCTGTCCATTGGCGGAACAGATAGTTATTTTTAAAAAAATGGTTATGGCCAAATGCAGCATGAGCTATAACCATAGTTTGCATAGTCATAGTATTTTCTTCCATTAAATAGTTAATGCAAGGGTTACTGTTAATTACAATTTCGTATGCTAATCCTGTGTAACCTTTTTTGTAATTTCTTTCCTCAATTGAAAAATGCTTTCCGTGACTCCAATGTTTATAAAGAATTGGTAGACCTGAACTCGAGTAAGCGTCAAGCATTTGTTCGGAAGAAATAATTTCCAATTGATTTGGGTATACACATAATTTTAGCTCATCAAGTGCTATTTTTTCGCACTCATTATATGCTTTCTCGAGTAAATTAAAACTCCAGTCGCTTCCTGTATATATTAACTGACCCATTATGCTGATTCCTTTCTTTTAAAGAAGAACTCTCTAAATACAGGAATAATTTGTGTAGAATTCTGAATCTTTTTACACACAAGATTAGAATATTCATGACTTAATTTCTCGTATAACTCCCACATATTATTATGCTGTTTGCCCATAACATCACTCCAAAGATCCAAAGCACGGGTATACAGATCAGATATTTCAATATACGTGTAAAATTTTACTTTTGGTAAGAGTTGATTAACTAAAATATTCTCTAGAGGTAGTTGATCTTGTATGAAATTATCACCATCACTTGCTTGTGCAATATAAGCATTCCAATCAGTTGGTGAATAACGGTCCTTAAGCACTTGATTTGCTAATTCCAACCCGCTACTTACAATAGTGCCACCTGTTTCTTTACTATGAAAAAACTCTTCCTCGTCGCACTCAATAGCTTCCGTATGGTGCCGAATAAACACTACATCGACATGTTCGTATTTTCGTTCTAAAAAAAGGTACAGCAAAAGAAAAAAGCGTTTTGATAGCTCTTTTTCTTTCTCTCCCATACTTGCACTCACATCCATTATACATATCATAACAGCAGTAGTAGTTGGAGTTGGTTCCTTAACAAAGCTGTTAAACCGCAAATCAATTGGGTCAATAAAAGGAATAGCCCTAAACTTTTTTCGCAATAATTCTATACATTTTTCAAGTTTTTTAATTTCAGCTGAAGGTCTAGGTTTCTCTTTCTCAAGCTCTGCTATTTCTTTCTCAAGCTCTGCTATTTCTTTTCTTTTAGGAAATTTTAAAGCAATACGTCTGCCAAGACTTTTAATTAAACTTTGTTTAATGTTAAGCTGGCTTGGGCTTCCATCTGTTGTGTATCCAGCTCGACGTGATTTTAAAACAACAACATCTTCTCTATTCTTTTCTTCCATATGGGGAAGTTCTAAATCTTCAAATACTATATCCATATATTCATCGCGTGTTAAACTAAATGCAAATTCGTCTTCGCCTTCACCGGAAGACGAAGCCTGACCGCCGCCACCGCCCTCACCTTCTTCTGGCTTTTTAATTTTATCTCCTGGCAGAAAATCTTTATTACCAGGCAAAACAAAATCATAGTCGCCGGTTTTAGGATCTGTTTCAAAGGTAGGTTCGCTAATGCCACCAGTGGGAATATTAACGTTCTCTTTACCTTTATCTGTAATCGATCGGTTTACTATATTTTTATGTATACGTTCTTTAAGATATTTTTTTGCACGTCTAATAAACCGTTGACGATTCGACAAACTTTTTCCGGGCGGATTAAGCCTTCTGTCAATGATATATTTTGTCATTCTTACCCACTTTTTTGAACTCTCATGAACCACTCCACAAGGCGACGCACTTGTCGATCAGTATACCCCTTTACTTGCATTCTCTTTACAAAGTTATTGTGCTTCTTTTGATCGTCTTTGTTACCTTTAGCAGTGAAACTAATAACCGGCAATAATTCCTCAGTTGAAGCGAACATTTTCTTTTCAATGACCTCGCGAAGTTTTTCATAGCTTGTCCATTTTGGGTTTCGCCCTTTACTTTGAGCCTTGACACGTATTACAAAATTTACAACCTCGCTACGGAAGTCTTTTGGATTAGTAATACCAGCTGGTTTTTCAATTTTTTCTAATTCTTCATTTAGAACGTTGCGATCAAACAAATTTCCTGTGTCTGGATCTTTGAAATCAAGATCTTGAATCCACGCATCGGCATACTCAATATACCTATCAAAAAGATTCTGACCGTAGTCGCTGTAACTTTCAAGGTATGCTTTCTGAATTTCGCTGCCGATAAATTCAGCATATTTTGGAGCTAAGTAATCTTTAATAAACTCTAGGTAAAAGTCCTCTCGTTCTTTTGGAAATTGTTCTCTTTTAATGTTATCTTCCATTACATACATTAAGTGAATTGGATCAGCAGCAATTTCCTCAGTGTCAAAGTTAAATGTTTTCGACAGAGTTTTAAACGCGAATCGAGTGCTAATTCCTTTCATGCCTTCATTAACCCCGGCAGTATCTTTGTACTCTTGTGTGCTTTTAGCCTTAGGATCTGTATCTTTAATATTTTCGCCATTGTACACTCTCATTTTACTGTACAACGAACTATTTTCATGTTCATGTAATCTTGTAAGCACAGAAAAACGAGAAAGCATATTAAGTGTTTCTGGTGAACATTTTGATATATCTAAGCCAGACACTTGAAGCATTTTTTCGTAAATTTTAACTTCTTCATCTGTCCGTAAGCAGTAAGGTACTTTAACAACGCAAATTCTATCAATAAACGCTTCATTGTTTTTATTGTTTCTAAATGTTTGCCATTCTGCTTCGTTACTATGTGCTAAAATAATTCCGTTAAATGGGATAGCACTAATGCCCTCTGTGCCTATATAATTACCTTCTTGTGTAGCAGTTAACAACGGATGAAGAACTTTAATTGGCGCTTTAAACATTTCAACAAATTCCATAATACCCTGGTTTCCTCTGCAGAGTGCGCCACTATAACTATAACTGTCTGAATCGTTTTGGCTATAATGTTCTAACATTCGAACATCTGTTTTACCGGTTAAGCAACTAATATCCTGGTTGTTTTCGTCGCCTGGTTCTGTTTTAACAATAGCAATTTGCTCTAGTTTGTTTGGATATATTCTTGCGATTGTAAACTTATCTATATCACCGCCAAATTCTTTTAACCGCTTAATAGCCCATGGGCTCATTAAACCAGTAAGGTATCTTTTCTCAATACCATAATCTTTCTTCAAAAGAGCTCCATACTTATCTGGATTAAATAGCCCAAGTGGAGACTCGAACACCGGCGATATTTTATCTTTGTGATCGCCACCTTCCGCAACAAGCGTGTATATTGGGTAAGACTGCATTAGTTCTTTTAATGTTTCAGCAATACTTGACTTGCCGCCGCCGACTGGTCCTAGTAGGTATATTATTTGCTTACGTTCTTCTAGACCTTGTGCGGCGTGCTTAAAATATCCTACAATGCGTTCTATTGTATCTTCCATACCGTAAAAATCTTTAAACGCTGGATAAATTTGGATTGTCTTATTTAAAAATATTCTCGAAAGTCTTGAATCTTTACTTGTATCAACAAGCTCTGGCTTACCAATTGCCGCTATCATTCTTTCCGCTGGCGATGAGTATGTTAAGGCATCCTTCTTACATAAACTAAAGTACTGTCTAAACGTTAAAATTTCTGTTTGGTTACTAACCTGATCTTCAAGAAATTTCTTAAAAATAGTCATCTTATTGAGGCTCCTTTGTTATATATACTATTTAACCCTTTTTAGAATTAAAAAACTAACGCTACTATTTGCTTTAACGTCAGTTCCAAATAGCGGCAAGCTTAGAAAGATTAAAAAAACTGTAAACATTAATTCAACGCTCCAACTCGGATAGCTTAAATGAAGTAAAATAGAGTAAAAACAGAACAATGCATAAATACCAGTGCATCAAGGAGTGACAATGGAAAAACGCACCGATTTTGCTACGCCTAACTCTACTAACCGGTTTGCTAATATAACACGCGACTATACTGTAGCTGATGTTAAAGCATTATCTGGTTCCCTAAAAATTGAATACACACTAGCAAAAGAAGGTGCTGAGCGCCTTTGGTATTTGTTACATAGTGAGTCACACCTAAAAACATTGGGCGCGGTTACTGGTAACCAAGCGGTTCAAATGGTAAAGGCTGGTTTAAAGGCGATTTATCTATCGGGTTGGCAAGTAGCAGCAGACAATAATACAGCAGGAACAACATATCCGGATCAAAGTTTATACCCATCGAATAGCGCCCCGGAATTAGTAAGAAAAATTAATAACGCCTTTGAACGTGCAGATCAAATCGATTGCGTAGAAGGTAATAATAATACGCATTGGTATGCACCAATTATAGCAGACGCAGAAGCAGGTTTTGGCGGCGCATTAAATGTCTTTGAAATAATGAAAGCATTTATTAGAGCCGGAGCTGCTGGTGTTCATTTTGAAGATCAGTTAGCGTCAGAAAAGAAATGCGGCCATATGGGCGGCAAAGTTCTTATACCGGTGCAACAACATATACGTACACTAAATGCAGCACGGTTAGCAGCAGATGTAATGGGCGTTACAACAATTATTCTAGCTCGTACCGATGCTGAAAGTGCAAAGCTTATAACTAGTGATGTAGACCCAAGAGATAAACCCTTCTTGAGCGGCAAACGAACCGCCGAAGGATTCTTTGAATTAACACCAGACTCATCATTCGAGCGTTGCGTAACCAGAGGACTAGCATATGCTCCTTATGCCGATTTACTTTGGATGGAAACCTCAACACCTAATTTAAAGCAGGCTCAACGTTTTGCTGATGCAATACATGAAGTATATCCTGAACAAATGCTTGCTTATAACTGTTCACCATCTTTTAACTGGAGAGCAAATCTAAGTGACAGTGATATTGCTATTTTTCAAGACGAGATAGGTAAAATGGGATACAGATATCAGTTTATTACCCTTGCTGGTTTTCATAACTTAAACTATGGAATGTTTAAGCTAGCAACTGAATATGCAAAAGAAGGAATGACAGCATATAGTAGATTGCAAGACGCTGAATTTTCAGCTGAAGACCAGGGCTATACCGCTGTTAAGCATCAACGTGAAGTTGGAGCTAGTTACTTTGATGCTGTTTCCACTGCTGTTTCCGGTGGCGCAACATCAACAACTGCTATAGCAGGCTCTACAGAAGAAGAACAATTTTAAATAAAAAAGAAAAGCTTTTCTCAGAAATTACTTGCCCTAAATGTAACTACAAGAAAACTGAAGAGATGCCTGTTGATGCATGTGTCTATTTTTATGAGTGCAATGGATGCGGAACATTATTGAAACCATTAAATGGTGATTGTTGTGTATTCTGTTCATACGGTTCAGTTAACTGCCCTATGACACCGAGGCCTTGCGGCTTTTAATAAAATTCCTTTTCAAAGAATAACACTAATTCTCCTAATTCTTGAAATTGTACGTTTGGAAAATTCTGCCAGCTAGCTGGTATTTTCCAATCTTTAATGTCTAGTTGGCAAAATACAAACTGCGTTTCTAAAAACTCTGTAAATAGCAATTCAAACTGCATAATCCAAAAACTTGGGTCTATTGCATGGTGCTTGCTGCTTTCGTAATTATGTGTATTTTTGTACAAATTATTGTGCTTATTTTTAATTCCCCAAAAGTCATGTCCAATCATAATAAGAATGTTACAGTTGTTTCTTAAAGCAAGGTAAGCACTGTGTAAACCACTGCCCCAGTGAAATGTTTGTTTCCACTTTACATCTTCTTTCCAAGAAAACGTTGGAAAAGGTTTTACCTGTGGTGTTTTAAAAAATGATAACCAGTCGAGTCTAGTATATATAATTCCTTTGTAGCTACTATCTATTGCCTCTTTAACCATACGTTTATCACTACAACAAAGATAATCAACAGGCATATCTCGATATATAGCGTTACTGCCATAAATCTTACCTATATCTCTGAGTTGCTCTAAATTATAGTTTTTTCTGCTTTCGCCGTTTCCTACACAAAAGCTAATCAATTAATATCTCCCCAGCTTGCCCACTTAATACCATCTAAACAAATCCATCCAATTGGATTGCCAACTTTTGGTTTGCTGTTTAAAACAATATCTCCTGGTTTAGCAGCAACGCCAGGCACGCTGTCACTTTCACTAATAGTCCGGCCCATTAGCTGTAGCTTATTAATTATCACAGTACCATCGGTGCAAACTGTTAAACCAACTTTATTGTTTGCACCGATATTAATGTTTTGTCTGCGCCGAGTGCCTATATAGCCTTCTTGTGTTTTATGCTTACCAATAACTACTTCGGCTTCTTGATCCCAAACTGTAAGAGCATCACTTGGTTCTGTAGTATTAATACCAACACGCTTATTACCAGGAGCAGTATAAAGCACATTACTTAGTAACACCTCGCCTGAAACTTCTAGGTTCTTTAAGTATTCTTTATTTTTTTGTATGTTAGAAATCTTAGTTTCTAACTCCTCAATTTTGTGATCGTATAAAGGTGGGCTTGGTATGCTTGTCACGATACCGTCTTTTAACTCGCGATACCATGTGCTGTCTGTATTAATAGTATTTTTAATAATTAATGTATCAACTTCTACAACATCTGTTTTTATATTTTTACTAACTAATTCGCCTTCTACAACTACAGCATCGTTCATAATAGTAAGCTGAACTTGCTCGCTAACATCTTCAATTCCTGGAGTATTTTTAATTCCTTCAACCTGATCTATAGATATTTTAAAGTTACTCCAATCAATGGCACTAGGTTTGATACTTGCCTCTGGAAACTCTACTGTAGTAATGTACTGATTAATAGTTTGCGTAAGTATAGCATCTACACGATCTTTCGCTAATTGCTGTATTCGCGCAATATGTGGCTCTAACAGTACTCGTGCATGAACGTCCATGCTTTTTGCAGCAAGACCACCTATCTTTAAATTGCCTACGTGATATTCAACCTGGTCTGTCAGATATTTCTGAAAACTTTGGTTCTCTAGTTTTTGTTTTATACATTCGGCCACTTGCCCTGGAACATCAAGTTGGTTAAATGACTTTTTTACTGCACTAATTAAAAGGTCAGCAATTTGTTGCTCTACTACTTCTTGAGCTGCTGCTCGCAGTTTATCCATCGATAGCTCCTAACTTAGAAGCTGATGTGTATTACATATTCAAAACTTTTTGAAAATACAGGTTTATACATCAACTTCTTTTCTACTTGAAAATTTATAGCGCCTGCGTCGATACTAAATTTTGCTAATTGCTTAAAATACATTGTTCGACGATCCTTGGGTTCACATACTTCAAGGTTATCTTTATGAATAATATATGTGCGATCTATCCAACACTGTCGTTCTTGCCTATTCCAGTCTCGCTTGCGTATAACAATAGCACTTCCGTTATTACTTTTTAATTCGAAAGGTTCTTGGAAATATCGCTGGCCTATATGCATATTTTTATAATCTTTTAATGTTGTATAAAAACCTTTATTGGCTATACGACTAATTTGGTCAATTACTAACAATTGCTCTTTTTCTGTTTTATAATAGGTTAACAATTCGTCTGGCGCAATAACATAATCAAACTTTGTTTCTTGCGCTATTAAATCTCCTAATTCAACATCGTCATCATACTTATCACAGCTAAGATCTCCAAAGTTTGGCAGTCCTTGTAGTGATTTAACATGCGTGTAACCTAACTTAGTAAGGCCGTAGCCTATTAGGTTCTTTCCAATTACTAGGTAAGTGTCTTCGTTGTCTGGAGAATGGTTTACATTAAACGATTCTAAAAAACTCTTAACCTTAATTAAACTTAAATTGCTAAAGCTACGATTTACATCAATCAGCTTCACCAAATAATCGATACAATCCATAATTAAACGTTATTCCTTACTAAGTTATTTATTGTCTAATTAGATCTAAGGTAACACAATGATGCCCGCCGCCTAGAGTTCTACTGTGACGTAAGTCTATCCCATGGCTATCTATGTGATGCTTATCTAGTTGTCTACGTAATTCTATTTGTTTTGGATCACATATAACGCTATTAGAATCTACTACAAGAAAATTCATACCAATTGAGTTACTCGCATATGGAAACTCGTAAAATGATTGTTCTATAAATTCATACATCCAAATTTTATCCCAGCTTTTTAGAACTGTTGGAATATTATCCAAATTTACTCTATTGCCGTTTAACACAACTAACCCTTCGCGCACAGGAACCATTGTACTATCGATATGTACACCACTATAAAGATTATCAACTATATGCACGCGATATTGGTTGCCTAAATAAGATTGTAACCATTCAGCGCCAGCGCAATCGCCTGTTTCACTTACTAGATACAATAAATCATTATTTAACTTACATATATTAGCTGCATCCCATATGCCTTCTGCTTTTACAAACTTACATTCAAGAAACTTATATGCCTCGAGTTCCATTTGCCGGCATTTATAAGCCATTGGAGCGTTAATAACAGTTTCGCCTATAATTAGCAATCTGTCACGTGGGCAGTAATTATAGAACCCATCGTGTTTTACAAAATCTAAGTCTGTGGGTCGATATACTTTAACACCAATATT
>Ga0066376_10002390_pt1 | contig 17520 bp, 21 predicted proteins | sample Knorr_S15_td_Bot_FD_77009 | JGI IMG/M metagenome (GOLD analysis project Ga0066376, IMG submission 77009) | Marine microbial communities from Southern Atlantic Ocean transect - Knorr_S15_td_Bottom_ad_5009_LV_A | ecosystem: Environmental > Aquatic > Marine > Oceanic | place: Southern Atlantic... | reverse complement strand
GCCCCTCGGCAGGCTGTCGCGGTTGTGTCGTGCGTTGCGGTGTTGCTCGTCGTAAAGTCCTGTGGATTTTAATTCTGGTTCCTCTCGCAATCATCTTGTCTCTTACTGCTTGAGCTTCCTTGGGTTGCAGTGCTGGTTGCTCCATTTGTCAGTGCATCACTACGGGTGTTTTGTGGTCCGGCAAACAAGAACTCTTCATTTGCCCCCCAATCACTACGGCTGAGGATCTTCGGAGATCTATAAAATTGCCGTGCAGCGAGCTGGTACTTCACTGGCTCTTTACTAATACGAATAGGATGCAGCTCTATTCCATCAATCTGGCCACGCAGTACGATCTTTCTAACGGACTCTGGAAACATCACCATATCACTTTCCATCATCATCGGATCAAATTCTTTTTCGATAGCGAAACGATGCCAACCATCAGAAGTTTCAATCATGACCTGAGTACTATCATGTGGTAGACGAATACTGAGTGCATCAATGGGTTCGTCAAAGGTGAATGTTTGCTGAGAAGCAATCGATCCTGATACCAGTAGTGTCAGTAAAAACGTTTTTTGCACGGAGGCATTCTACACGCTCAGCACGCTCTCGTAATTGTTGACCATTATTTCAATCGTAAACATCTCTAGGGCTGCTTTTCGGCCAGCAGAACCAATGTGCTCTCTTGTATCCGCATCCTGCATCCGGTTTAGCGCTTTGGCTAGGGCTACATTGTCATCTGCAGGAACGATCAATGCATTGAGTCCCTCGTCTAAGTATCCTGCAATGCCACACGCATCCGTGCAGATGGTCGGGATGCTACGCAGCATTGCCTCGGCGATCACCAACCCAAATGGATCTTCTTTTCGCGACGGGAGAACGAGGACATCAATCTGCCGGTATACGTCATCAATATCCGAAACGTTTGCTTTCAATGTGACAGTTGCAGAACTTGGAATATGCATATTCCCTTTACCATTAATCAGCAGTGTTGCATTCTCCACAGATCGCATCGCTTCAACGAGCACATCGACACCCTTCTCCTCAGATAGTCTCGCTATGCATCCGACGCGTAACGTTTCATCAAAATCATGCTTCACAAAATCTTCTGGGGGATGCTTTACCCCATTGGGTATTGCCTTAACGTTTTTGTAGCCAAGATCGCAAAAAATATCCGCACTCAAATCCGAAACACAAATAGTAGTCACGTTTGCACTCATCTTTAACAGCAAATGCAGCGAAGGGTTTTTGGCTAGCCAATCAGCCACAGTGTCATGCTCTATCCACACAACCTTGATCCCCTTTGCAAGGGCGATAGGGGTCAGCAGAATCTTCTCACTCAGACTCAACATGCAAATGGCATCTACAGATCCCATCTGTTCAAGTGCCTTCTGTAACTTCCGTTTCATCGCGATCTTTCTCCATGTAAAACTAATCGCATCCCATTTCGTCACAGGCGGATTGCCAACTGCCAACTGCCAACTGCCAACTGCCAACCGGTCACATCGCTCTAAAAGCACAGGGCAACTTCCCAAAAAATTCACGGTGTGCCCCCGATGCATTAAACCATCCATCAGACTCATGGTCTGATTTTCTGCACCGCCATTGGCAGATGTGAATGGAAAGCGGGTAAATAAAATATTCATGCTCTTATGATAACGTAGAACAAAGAAGCAAATTTTCTAATTTGTCTCTAATCTCTCTATTAACAGTTGGAGCTTCTCCATTTGTAATCGCATTGCCTCCATCTCTCCTTCCATACGCTCCTTTTCTGCATTGGCAGAATCCATGGTAATAGAGCTACCGATAGCCTTATGAACAGAGCCAAACATACTCTGCCACGACGTAGCTACAGGAAGCATGAGAGCAACTCCAATAGTGAGGGCTATAGCCTTTGGGACGGAACGCTTATGTGCCATGGCGAAGGATTTTGTGTACGAGTATTATTATAACATAATTACCAAAACTTAGCAATTATTATAATTTCCACTCTTCCAGTGTATCCATCACCTTCTCCACAACATCCTCCTCCTCAAATGACGTACAAATGTAGGATAAAGCTCCTGCAGCCTCTGCGTCTGCATGGTATTCACTGGAGTTACTCGAACTCACCATAGCAACCTTTGCTGAGGGTACGTTTGTAAGTAGATAGGCGATAACAGCAGGACCGTCTTCTGAGGGCATTTCATAGTCTATAAAAGCACCTTCTGGCTTCCGGGAATCAATAAGCTCTTTCGCCTCCTCTGTCGTACGAGCACGAATCACTGCTTCAGCAATACCGGACTTCTCCACCATGGCCTCAAGCCAGTTCGCCTTCGCATCATTATCGTCGGCGATGAGGAAGATCATTTACGCAGGGGTTGCTTGAATAATATCGTTGAGGAATTTACAGACCTCAACCATAGACTTCTCGCTGCTGTTTATGACGTGATCAAAGCCATCTGCCTCACCTTCTAGTCCGAGAAATACACTCACAATAGGCTCCTCAATCTCATTGTAGATACCTTCTAACATCTCTGTTTCTGGGCAGGTAATCAAAATGCGGTGTCCTTTTGCCCTCGCTTCTTTGGCACATTCACATGCAACCATCGTCATAAAAGCCATTTGAAATCCGAAAACATCTTCTTCATTCATCTCCATACCCTCTTCCATCTCTATATCTTGTTCTTGAATATCTTCCAGTGCCAAGTGTCGCCAGTCATCATGGTTTCCAAGGAACTCATCAACGATGAGCGCCCGGGCCATTTCGGTAGATCCTGCGAGAAGGAGAAACATGAGTTGGTAGAAAAGTATGTATCTGAATAGTATAGCATAGAAACAGATTCCCTTGAAGAGTCAAGAATTGGCTTACATAAGCCAAAGCTTATTCTCCAATCACTTCCTGACCGCTCATATAGGACCTTAAGACTTCCGGAACAGTAATAGTACCATCGGCATTCTGATAGATCTCGATGATAGGGATCAAGATCCTCGGGCTAGCGATACAGGTGTTATTGAGGGTGTGACAGAACTTCTTCTCTCCTCCGTCGTCGTAGCGAATATTGAGTCTGCGCGCTTGGAAGTCTCCGAGGTAGCTGCAACTGTGTGTTTCCCCGTACGAGTCACGGCTGGGCATCCATGTTTCGATGTCCTGCATAAATACCTTGGCTTTACCCATGTCTCCGGTACACACATCGATCACACGGTACGGGAGTTTAAGTGCTTGCAACACTTCTTCGGCATTATTACGGATCTCCTCAAACAGCTTCAGCGCTTCCTCTTGATCTGCTCTGCAGAGCACCACCTGTTCTACTTTTTCAAACTGATGCACACGATAGAGGCCCTTTGTATCCTTTCCATACGTTCCAGCCTCTCTACGGAAACATGCACTGTACCCTGCGTAACGCATCGGTAGATCTTTAGTCTCCACTATCTCATCTTTGTGATAACTACAGACTGTCACTTCAGATGTTCCGATCAAATAGAGGTCGTCACTTTCGAGTGCACCATCATCGTTTTTACCACCGACAACGTAAATCTGATTCTCGTCCGCTCCCGGAAAGAATCCTGTTCCCATAAAGCAGTCGTACGTTGCCATGAGTGGCGGACAGAATAAGGTGAATCCTTTTGCATGCAAATGGTCCATTGTAAAACGCATCACTGCTTGTTGCAGTCTTGCACCGTCACCCTTCAGAAAGTAATTCCGTGCACCACTGACCTTTGCCCCGCGAGGGAGATCAATAATATCTAGCGCTTCACCAAGCGTAACGTGATCTTTTGGCTCGAAATCAAACGTCGGCAGCTCTCCAACTTTTCGCACTTCAGTGTTTCCTCCCTCGTCTTTGCCTACGGGCACACTATCCAGTGGTACAGAGGGAAACATCAGTTGCATATCCTTCCACTCAACTTCGACTTCTTTCAGGGCAGCTTCTGCTTTCTTCAAGCCATCACTCAGTGTTTTCATCTCACTCAGGAGTGCTTCTTTTTCTTTGCCCTTCATATTCGGGATCTGCTTACTCGCTTCATTTTGCTTCGCACGCTTATCTTCCACAGCGGGGATCAACTCTTTGCGCTTATTGTCCAACTTCAAAAACGCATCGAAATCAATCGTGAGGTTTTTATCCTTCGCCGCCTTCTTGTAGGCGTCTGGCCGAGTGCGCAGATCTTGGAGGTCAATCATTGCTACTAGAGTACCGGTATTCGTCTAAATTTCCACATTTTCCCCAAGGAACCATGGTCTAGAGCTCAGCCATATGCTGGCCACTCAGTATCTAGCTCTTTTCCTGTTAAAGTTTTATATCCTATTTTTGCGGCCTCTTCTATCATCTGTTGATCTGCGGCGACTGTCGCATAATCACGATTATTGCGTTCGGCCAGTACGGCCGCTTTTCGAAATTCTTTCGCAAAGCGTAGGTAATATTCTACGTAGTTCCGGAAGTTATCCGGTTGTAGCAGTTTGATTATGCGTAACGCTAATGCAGGACTGAGGTATGAAGTTTCCCGTACAAGGTGTTCGTGTTCAATTTCCACACCATGTGTTAACTCTCGCGTCTGTTCTACGACGATAGCGATTCCCGGGACTATTTCGTAATATGGCTCAGTGTGTTCGTTATTTGGACCTGGATCCAGGACATCAAGGGATACTGGTAATAACATCTTTGCTGCCGGATCATTCTTTGGAAACGTGTCCTGACCGTCAAATAATGCTTTGAGATCTCGGCGTAGACGCATCAGTATTGTATACATATCAATTTGTATACTTTCGAATTCTGCTCGTTCTTGCTTCTCTACCTCAGAGAGAGCTGGAAGCTGCTCGTCGTTGTTATTAAGAGAAGGCATAAAGCGGGTAGACTATTTGATCATACATCAAGCCTCTGTACAATACATCGACATGCCAAAAGACATTCCTTTCCGGCTCGTATCAGATTTCAAACCCACTGGAGATCAACCAGAGGCTATCAAGAAACTACTTAAAACCATCAAAGCAGGAGAGAAGCACCAAATTCTCCTCGGGGCTACCGGAACAGGAAAGACTTTTACCGTAGCAAACATCATTCAGGAACTACAAAGGCCGACGATCGTTCTTGCACACAACAAAACCTTAGCTGCACAGCTGTGCTCGGAGTTTCAAGGGTTCTTCCCCGATAACGCCGTTTCCTACTTCGTCTCCTACTATGACTACTACCAACCAGAGGCATACATGCCAGCGACCGATACCTACATCGAGAAAGATGCATCCATCAACGACGAAATCAACAAGTATCGTCACGCAGCAACGCACAATCTTCTCACACGTAAGGATGTTATCATCGTGGCTTCCGTTAGCTGTATTTACGGTTTGGGTAATGTCGCAGACTACGAAGCTCTCGCCATGACGCTCGAACGAGGACAGCAGATCCAACGCGATACATTGCTGCGGCAACTCACAGACATTCAGTACACCCGTAGCGGTATCGAGTTCCGTCAGTCACAGTTTCACGTCCTCGGAGACACCGTAGAAATTTTCCCTCCGGGTGGAGACACGGTGTTTCGCATCGAAATGCCGTTCGATGAAATTGAAACTATTCAAGAGGTCGATAGTTTCACCGGTGAACTCATTACCGATCTGCAAAAAGTTGTTGTGTTTCCTGCAGCGCACAACGTAACGACGAAAGAAAAGATCGATCAAGCGATAGAGGGTATCAAACGGGATCTCGACATCAGAGAAAAGCAACTCTCCGATGCAGGAGAACTCGCCAAAGCAGAACGCATCAGAACACGCACAGAGTATGACATCGAAATGATGATGGAGACGGGCTATTGCACCGGAATCGAAAACTACATGCGCTACTTAAACAACAATGGCTTACCAGATCTGCCCCCTAGTACTCTCCTCGATTACTTCCCGGATGATTTCCTGATGTTCATCGATGAGTCGCACATTTCGGTCCCCCAAGTTGGAGGAATGTACGAAGGAAACCGCTCGCGCAAACAGACGCTCATTGAATATGGTTTCCGCCTCCCGAGTGCACACGACAACCGCCCACTAAAGTTTGAGGAATTCGAAGCGCGCACGCATCAAAAAATCTACACCTCAGCAACACCCGGAAAGTACGAGTATAAAAACACGGATAAGAAAAACATCGTCGAGCAAATCATTCGTCCAACGGGACTGCTTGATCCTATCGTCACTGTCAAACCGACCAAGAACCAGATCGATGACATCACCAAAGAGCTTAACGAAACTATCGCACGAGGAGAGCGCATCCTTCTGACCACACTTACCAAAAAGTCTGCAGAGCAACTCGATGAATACCTGCGCGATCAAGGTTATAACGTTCGGTATCTGCACAGTGATATCGATACCTTCGAACGTATCGAAATCCTCAGACTACTGCGACTTGGAGAGATCGATATCATCGTGGGTATCAATCTGTTACGCGAAGGACTCGACCTCCCGGAGGTGAGCTTCATCGCCATTCTCGATGCCGACAAACAAGGGTTCCTCCGCTCGCGCGATGCACTCATCCAAACCATTGGTCGTGCAGCACGAAACATCAACGGACATGTCACGCTGTATGCGGATAAAGAAACGGATGCGATAAGGGGTGCTTTGGACGAAACGAATCGTCGTCGAGAAATTCAAGATGCCCATAACAAGAAGCACGGCATTACCCCGAAGACCATCATCAAAGCCATTCACGATATTGCCGATGGCGAAAAAGCCCTCGAGCTTCGTCGTCCCAAGCGTGACCACACCAGGATACCCAAAGACGAGAAGAAGCGCCTTATTGAGGAGATGGAAAGCCAAATGGCCCTCGCAGCCAGAAACTATGAGTTCGAGAAAGCCGCAGACTTGCGCGATGAGATTGATCTACTCAAGAAAGAACTTTAGTTGGTTCTGCTTCTGTAATAACACTTCGCCTGTCTGCGACCACTGAAGATACTACAGTCAACATTATCCATTTCGCTGTATCGTTTAATTTGCGTATCAACAATTCGCTTGCGGTAGGCCGCTGCACGTGCACGTTTATCAGCTGTGGTTTGCTTACTATAATTTCTTGGACTGGAAATCGCCCGTAATCGCAGACCACCACGCTCTGCACGGCGAATCCTACGGAGTATAGAATCTTGTGCGCGATTATCACTGTTTCTGTATTTTGAATCAGCACGACTTATTCCGGTGTAGCCTCGAGCATCCAAGTCCTCTTGAATACGCCGCCGTTGTGTATCTCGCAGATAGTTCTGCCTCCTTTCGAAGGTGCTCTCTGTACCGAGTGGATCGGTAAATCGGTCTCTATCTCTGCGCTCCAACGACCTCTTATTACGACGATACTTCTCCATGATTCCTACAGGCCTTCGGAAGTTGCGTTGCGGTAGGCGACGAATGGCGTTGGGGTCTGTGCCCGAAAGTGCGTAAGCAGAATCTACTACTGCAAAAGAGATCAGTAGAGAAAGAACAGTCGCAGAGGCGAGGAGTATTTTGCGATTCATAAGGGAGGGTACAGGGAAGTATACGCGTAGTTCTTTGAAATTGCGAAATGGAAAAGAAATCAGCTTGGATATTTGTTACTTTTCCGATGGAAAGTAACCAAAAATCTTTGCCACACTACAGTGGCAGACTGCCTGTCTGAGGGCGAAGAACGCTACCAAGCGAGCAGTATTATTGCTTCGCACGAGTCCAGTCTGCCTTGATTTTTTCGTCCCTTTTTATCGTAAGGGTGGTATGAGCTTTAATATCAATGCTCGTTACGCTGGATGGCGTGGATATCAAGACCCTATCCGTGCACACAGCTTAAGTCCTGATACCTATGTATGAACTTCTCCTACGCAAGGCTAGGAGGTACACACGGTATGCCTTACGGATACCAGTGCTTCTAAGAGAAGAACCATACGTATAGCTTGCTTGACGTCTCTGAAGCGTGATACGTTGTTTCTCCTATGCGATATGCGAACGCGAATCATTTCAGCTGTGGCCATTGCCTTCATTCTCGTTGCCGCGCACCCCGTAGAGGCAGCGAGTTTCTTCGAGCATGTGCGCTACACCCGTAGTGGCCAGAGTAATCTTCGCCACCTCACTGCCAGTGCCAGTTACTCTCGGGCACCTTCGAGGAGTTGTCTGTATTACAATGCACAGGGTATTTGTATGATCGAGCAGTTTATTGACCCGAGTAACTTTAACCCAGACCGCCTGCGTGCGTACTACCCAACGTACAGTCGCAACTATCAGTCACGAGAGAGGAGATATAGCAATCGGGACGATGACGACGATGACGACGATTGATTATCCAAGCACTCCAAGCACTTGCACTGCGTGCACGTATCCTTCTGGCGTACCGGTATCCAGTCTTGTCCCTTCACATTCCAGTCCGTGAATGGGGATAGAACCTAGTTGAGATTTAAGTGCATCTATCAGTCGGATTTCTTGGTTTCCTGCAGCAAGTAATCTTTCAGCCGCTCCCTGTGAGTGGGATTCGTCATACCCCACTGCAACCGTAGGCAACACATCAAATGTGGACCGAGGAATAATATAACGGCCAACGATCCCTAAACTACTTGGGGCGTCTTCGGGCTTCGGCTTTTCGACGAGTCCTTTGATGGATTTCAGGTTTGCAATCGTTGGGTGGTTGCTCTCAATTTCCACAATACCCTTTTGGCTGATCGCTTCTTTTGGCAGATCCTCCAGAGACACCATCGCACCGCGCTCATCCTCTGCAAGTTGTTCGTAGGCGTCTATCAATTGTTGCAATCCACTCCGAGCTCCCGTGAACAGGTCATCACCAAAGAGCACAGCAACAGGGTCACTGCTCACCCAGTCAGCAGCTTGCAAAATAGCATGCCCATCTCCGAGTTGCTCTTCTTGATACACGACGTGGAAGTTTGCCTTGTCGTATTTTCGCAGATGTTCAAGCTGTTCCAATTTTCCACGCTTCTCCAGTTCTGCTTCCAGCTCTGGATGTTCGTAGAAGAATTGTGGAATCATTTCCTTACCATGCGATATCACGAAACAAATATCCATGATTCCTGCATCCATACACTCATCAACAATGCGTGCGATAATCGGCTGATTCCCAATAGGAAGCATCTCTTTTGGCACAGATTTTGTCCATGGAAGGAAGCGAGTTCCAAGACCTGCGACCGGTAATATTGCTTGTGTAATGGCCATATCGCGATCGAGTGTATCAGAAGTTTTGGAAGAAGATTCTAAATTTTGCGGTAAAACAGGCATTTTACAAAGATACGAAGTACGAAAATTCCTTGAAATAGTCAAAAAACCCCAAATTTTTCTTTGTTTTTGCGTTTTAGGTAGTAAAGTTCCCGTCCTTTAACGAGGTTTAACTGCATCAGAATTGACTTCTTGGCCAATCTTGGCTACAATAATCTGATTTTCCTACTTCAATTGCTATGTCATCAAAGAAAGAAACAGCCCTGAACAAAGTACAAAACCTCTACCTCATGCAGGTGGAACTCTGGAACTTTCTTGATGGTTCAAGTACGGATGCCAATAAAGTCAAAAGTGCACAGAAAACACTCAGAGAGTTTAAGGCACTTCTCAAAGAAGTAGACTGGCAGGTCATGGGTGGAGAGGACGTTCTGGAGAGTCTGCAAATGATTCCAACAGAGGTGAATGCAAAGCTCAAAAAGACTCCAATCAAAAAAACAGCTGTTGCAAAGAAGACGGCAAAGAAGGTAACAGCACAGAAGTCGAAGAAGAAATAATCAACTATCCCTCAGAGATTCTCACGATCTTTACCTTCTCTTCTTTCGGGATGATCACTTTCAAGATCGCATCTTTACTAAATGTTGCTTTTACTTTTTTAGGATCGATAGATATCGGCAGCGTAATACTTCTCTCAAAATCTCCCCAGAAACATTCCTGCAAGTAGTACTGATCTTGCGGAATGTCATCGTTCGGACTTCTTGTTCCACGAATGGTGAGTATTTTGTCATCTACTTCAATATCAATATCACTCAACTTTACACCAGCAATAGGTGCACGAATGATGTAGTACGTGTCTAGTTCGTAAATATCCACTGCAATTTGCCCAGTCTGTGTTCCACCAGTTGGATGGATGACCGCCTCTTGTACATGCTCTTTTCCCGCATGCACCGGAGGCGCATCGGAAGTAGGAGTGGACTGCTCTTGTCCAAACGCACTGAAGATTCCTTGGAAGGGGGAAGGAGTCATTTCGTTGAATGTTACAGGTGAGTAATACTTTTGTGCAAATAGAGTATGTTGCCGAAGGTCGATGAGTGTAGTATTCCCCGCGATGTTATACGCGCTTATCGAATGGCTGACACAGACAATTGGCACTCTTGGCTACCCAGGAATTGTTCTTCTAATGGGTCTCGAAAGTTCGTTCTTCCCTTTTCCTTCCGAGGTGGTCATGGTGCCTGCAGGGTACCTTGCCAGTCAGGGACAGATGGATCTCAGTGTCGTCATTGTTTGTGGAATAACAGGATCACTTCTCGGTGCGTGGCTCAATTACTGCATCGCACTCAAGGCAGGACGTGCAGCACTCCTTAAGTGGGGGCACCTCATCTTTCTTCCAGAGGCAAAGTTTCTGTTGGTAGAGACGTATCTTAAAGAGCATGGAGAAATTGGAACATTTATCGGACGTCTCATTCCGGTGATCCGTCAGTACATTTCTTTTCCCGCAGGTGTTATTCGAATGAACTTCTTCAAGTTCAGTTTGTTTACCGCACTCGGTGCAGGTCTCTGGGTGACGATACTCACGTTTATAGGATTCTATGTTGGAGAGAATGCAGAAATGGTATCGCAATGGTCTCAACAAGCTCTCTTCTGGGTGATACTTGGCTGCGGATTACTTGTCGTAGTGTATTGGAAGCTTAAGAAGAAGTGATATACTGATACCATATGAAACGCTCTACTATCATCATCATTGCTGTCGTTGTCCTGCTCGTCGGATGGGTATGGTCAGGGTACAACGGATTTATTACTGCACACGAAGCTGTGGATGGCTCGTGGGCTCAGGTCGAAACACAGTACCAAAGACGTGTCGACCTTATTCCAAATCTCGTCTCCTCTGTCAAAGGTGCAGCAGAATTCGAGAGAGGTACGTTTGTCGAAATCACAGAAGCAAGAACGAAATGGATGAATGCAGGAAATCGAACAGAGAAGGTCAGTGCTGCCAATGGTATGGAAGGAGCGCTTGGCAGGTTGATGCTGACATTCGAAAACTATCCTACTCTTCAGGCGACGCAGGCCTACCGAGATCTCATGACACAGCTCGAGGGCACCGAGAACCGCATCGCCGTTTCTCGTCGTGATTACAATGATATTGTGCGTATCTACAATGTCCGTGTAAAACGCTTCCCAGCGGTCCTCCTCGCTGGAGCCTTTGGATTTGCCGCAGAGGAATTCTTTGCAGCTGAAGAAGGTGCTGAGGATGCCCCCGAAGTGAACTTCGAATGAAACATCTTCTCTTTGTCCTACTCCTAACACTCACGCCAAACGTGTATGCGTTTGAAGTGCCATCACCTGATGGTTTTGTCACAGACATTGCCGGAGTACTTTCTGCAGAGGAGGAACGGAGTCTCGAAATAGATTTGCAAAACTATCGTGGAGAAACCAGCAACGAGATTGCCATACTCATCGTCAATACTTTAGATGGAGAAGACATTAACACTGTTGCCGTAGACGTTGGTCGACAGTGGGGTGTGGGTTCGAAGGAGAATGACAACGGCTTACTCCTCCTCATTGCGATAGAAGATCGCGAACTCTATATTGCAACAGGCTACGGTCTGGAGGGTGCAATGCCAGACCTCGCCGCCAAGCAAATCATCGACCGTGACATCGTTCCCTATTTCAAAAGTGGTGATTACAGTGGAGGGATTGTATCAGGAGTGGCAGCAATCAAAAGTCAGATCGGTGGAGAGTACATTGCATCGGATAGCGTGAGTAGTGGTATCCCAAAAGGGGTATGGTTTTTTCTCTCGATCTTTGGATTCTTTTTCTTCTTTCTCTTCTACCAGTTTATTGTGGGCGTTCTCATTACCATATCCCCAAGCAGATCGTGGTGGGAGGGAGGGTTCCTCGGTGGGATGTTTGGGTTCTTCTTCGGAGGACTGGTTGGGCTCGTTGTCCTTGGTATCATCGGAGCGACGACAGACTTTCTGGCATCCTATCTGTACGCAAACTACTCCCCGTTTAGAAACTTCTTAAAGAAGTCGAAGAAAAAAATGAAAAACAGAGAGGGTATCTGGTTTATTGGAGGTGGTGGCAGAGGTGGCAGAGGTGGCAGAGGTGGCAGAGGTGGAGGTGGTGGATTTGGTGGAGGAAGTTTTGGTGGAGGGGGTGCAGGGGGTTCTTGGTAAAAATGACAAACGGAAAACGGAAAACGGCAAATGCATTTTCCACTTTACACTTTACACTTTACACTTAGGTTGATGACTCTTCTTCAAGCGCTCTTCCTCGGAACCCTACAGGGAATTACAGAGTTCTTACCTGTAAGTAGCTCCGGTCACCTTGTTCTTGCGGAGCTGCTATTTAATATTTCTATCGATCCAAAAGACATGCAGGGTCTCAATACACTTCTGCACGCAGGAACCTTGCTCGCATTGCTCATCGTCTACGCCGAGTCGTGGATCAATTTGATGATGGCACCATTCAGAAAAGATGAGAAGCATTCTGCCATGCTCGTTCTCCTCGTCATCGCGACTATTCCAGGCGCACTGGCCGGCTTCTTTATGGAGGACATTATAGCTCTGCACTTACAGAGTCTCCTCAGCCTCGGTCTTGCCTTTGGTGTAACGGGACTTATTTTACTACTGGGAGAGTTCACTCCACACAAGAAGCAAAGTCTCAGGCATCGCCTGCTACATCCAACGCAATCAGAGCCACGCACACTTACAACACGGTCCGTGTTCTTTGTAGGATTTGCACAAGCGCTCGCTCTTGTTCCGGGACTTTCTCGCAGTGGTCTCACCATCTCTGCTGGACGCATGATGGGGCTCGACCGCAAAGATGCACTCGATTTCTCATTCCTGATGGCAGTACCTATTATTGCAGGCGCATCAGTTCTTGCAGTCTTGGATATCTTCACTGGACAGTTACTTCTTCCATCATTGCAGATTATCTCTGTTGCAGTGGCCACCTCATTTGTGTCGAGCTGTATCGCCATTATCTTCCTGCGCAAGTTTGTTATAGGAAGAAGTTTGGCATGGTTTGCACCGTACCTCTTTGTTATTTCTGCAGTCACCATTTTTCTTGCGATAGAATAAAGTTGCACAATTAAAAATGTTTGCAACGTGAAATAAAATTCACAGCCACTTTTCTCTTGAAAACAAAAAAAGAGTCAGTACAATCTACGAACCTAAGGGAAACAATTTTTTACTTTTCATTTTCCACTCACACTCATGCCAACAGCCGTTCTCAAAAATAGTATCCGCCGACTCCGATTCGAAAAGTCTATGACACAAGAGGAGCTCGCACTTCGAACGGGTGTTAGTCGCCAGACCATTATGAGCATAGAACGTGGAGACACGAATCCGTCTGTCCTTCTCGCATTTAAAATTTCTGCAGCCCTCGAAAATCCTATTGTTGATGTATTTGTGATGGAGGGGACGCTTGTACCTGTTTAGGCACAAGAAAAAAGCAAATCTGAAATACTGAAAATATGAAAGGAGTTTTTCAGATAATGCAGTGTTGTATTTTCAACTTTTCAACTTTGCTTCATTTCAACTTTATTTATTACTGATTTCGCTTCAGCTAAATCAGTAATAAAGATCTGCGGCTCTTTTTTCCCACGCCACTCATCAACACCCACACGCGCAACGACGTCAAACTTTTTACTACTGTCGGTGAGATGAGCCAGTCCAAAACCGATAGATTTTATACCACTGATTCGTGTTTGAAGATGCGTAAGGTCTTTGCCACAAGATCTCGCATCTTGCAGAGAAACATTACGTAATAAAAATAACGGTTCGGCATTTCCTTGTCCATAGGGTTCAAGCATCCGTAACTTTTCACAGAAGTGTGCGGTGATATCTTTTGCATCAAGCACTGCATCGATGTACAAGGTGGGAACAAGCAACTGCTCATCAACATGTTTGCAAATGTCTTCGGTCAATCGCTTGCAGAGCGCGTCAAAATTTTTCGTAGTAAACGTGCACCCTGCAGCTTGTGCATGTCCACCAAAGCTGATGAGCAGATCGCTAACGCGCCCAAGGCCCTCCGCAATGTTATAGCACGCAGGACTGCGCAGAGATGCTGTACAGGTTCTGCCATCCGTATGCGCAACGAGGCTGGGCTTACCAAAGTGTTCCGTAAGTTTTCCAGCAATCAGTCCCACAATGCCGTGTGGGTAGTCTCCACTTATCGCACTCAGTAGTGGGGGCATGGCATCGCCTGTGCACTCCTCTACCACTTCCTGAAGGAGTGTACGGGTGATGTCTTGACGCTCCTCATTTAACCGATCGAGCTGTGCAAGCGCTTCTCCACCATCAATCAGAGCGTGCAGAGCAATGTCTGCCTCTGTCATGCGACCGGCAGCGTTAATGCGCGGTGCGACTCGAAAGGCAATATCTGTTGCAGTCATGGGCGCATCTTTCGATCGACATCGCTCACGTAACTGTCCTATTGGCCCACCATCTAGTGCATCGAATGCTTTCAGGCCCAGTTGCACAAGTGTGCGGTTGCCACCCTGCAATGGCACCAAGTCCCCCACTGTGCCGAACATTGCAAGGGCGATATCGTCGTGTATACCATCCCAGTTCCCATCCTCCAAGGCGCTAATCAGCGCAAACACGACACCAGCCCCAGAGGGGTGCGGTAATGGATACGTGCAGAGAGCAGGATGAATCAATGCGAACGCTTGTGGTAATTCTTCGTGCACACTGTGATGGTCGGTAACGATGACATCGATACCTTTCTCCGAAAGCATGGCAATTTCTGATACGGATGCAATGCCCGTATCACATGTGATGAGTAGTTGCACACCTGCATCAATAATTTCTTGTGCAACAGAAGGTTTCAATCCATAGCCATCACGCACACGATGAGGAAGACGTACGTACGGTTCCACCCCCTTTCTGCGGAAGTACCGCACCAGTTGTGCAGTGGCGGTGACACCATCGCAATCATAGTCTCCAAAAATACCGATACGCTCGGTATTTGCTATCGCAGATTGAATACGTTTAACCACTCTTTGCATATCTGGATACACAGAAGGTGATATCAACGTAGCATCGTCCTCTATACCACGTTCTTTGAGCAGTCGTAGCAGTACATGAGAGGCATTCAGAGCTTCTGTATGATCGGGGAGGATCCAATGCTTGCCAGTGAGTGAAAGCGGTCTCATAGGCAACTACAGTACCAAAAAAAAGAGCCGGATGGAGGGGTTGGGTACTTTCTAAAGACTGAACACGATAAAAATGGCTTCAGTTAGGGCTCAAATCCGTTCTGTTCTTCTTTAGAACGTACGGGTCTGAGCTCCAGATTTCTTTGCTCTTCGCAGGACGTACACCACTGCACCTAGCATGAGCAAAGCCGCAGCGATACTACCGGCACCCGTAGGAGCGAGGTCGTCTGCAGAGGACTGTAATATCTGTTGCAGCTGAGTAACAGCTTGATTTTGATTGATACGAGAGAGGAGACGCATAGTCCGGAGTAATTCAAGGTTTGCACTGTCACCCAAACCACTAGTACCAGATGCTGCACCAAAGATACCCGGAGGAAGTCCTTGTGCACCTGTTGGGATAACGTAGTAGCCGCCTGGAGGAAAGCCAAATTGCTGAGTAGGTTCTGGAGTAGCGGCCAATACTGGCTCTTGCACAACGGGGTGTTGCAATGCAAATGCACGTTGCTGTTCCCTCTCACGACGTGCAGCAGATTCTCCAGATTGCAAAAGAGTGCGCATCTGTCCTTCACGTGCTGAAGGAGGAAGGAATAACTCACGGCTCAGTAGCACTTCATCGGGGTTCAAGTACGCGAGTGCAGACGCAGGAGCTACCAGAATTGCGAGGGCCACTATGAGTGTGAGTTTTGTTGTCATCGAATTATTATACAGGAATTATTGGTTTTTAACAATCATCACCACCAGCGAGAACACACAGGAATACCTCATGTTCGTCAAGTATACCATCGCCGTCACTATCAACCTTTCTAGGGTCATATTCGCCTTGATCAGGCTCGTAGATACCGTTGAGGTTCTTATCTTCTCCACGAAGATCCTGCCCTTTGTTCACCTTACACAAACCATCACAGAGACCATCGCGGTCGGTATCCCATTCGGTAGGATTGGTCTCACCTGGGTCGAAGCGACCGTTACGGTTGGCATCCTCAATACCATCAATGATGCCATCACCATCAGAGTCACGCTTGGTAGGGTGGCTTTTGAGGCGGAACACTTCCAGTCCATCCAAAATACCATCTCCATCGGTATCAGGATTTTTACTATCCGATCCATACCCACGTTCGAGTGAGTTATTCAGTCCGTCACCATCCGGGTCTGCTCCAATAGGAATAGACTTCTCTGTCATGATGTAGCATGTAGTTCCACCCGTAAAGATTTCTACCTGATGACGAATACGGGACTGCAGTCTATTTTGCGTTTCATTTAGATCTTTCGCAGTGAGATTTCTAAAGATAGAGAATGTGCGACGACGCTGCTGTATCAGCTTCATACGGCGATAGGCACGTTCTGCTTCCGATAGGAATAAGTCTCCAGGGAATCCTCTGCGTACCTTGTTGGCGGAGTCGTGAATGTTCTGTGGGAAACAGTATCCCCAGTAGCGAACGGTATCCCCCTTTCGTCCAAACAGCACCTTGCGCGTAATGCGCGTAATTTCTTCGGGAACATGAAAAATCACATTTTTATCTGGGGGAATTGTACTTCCAGACAGAATTTTTTGCGCAGTAATCGTCACCCACTCTGTTTGGTGTGTGATATTTTTCGGTAGCATACGCGCTTGAAATCCTGCAAATCCCTCTTCAGAAAATCCGATCACCATCAGTGCCAATGACAGTCCACCAAGCACTATAGTAGCGCATTGGAGAGCTTGTCTTGTTATGTGTGTATTGAGGGATATCATCAGGATATTATAGCAGATTTTTAGGGTTTTTGCTCGTGTTTATATGTATTTAAACTATATTAAGTAAAATTTGACAAGTGACTCGTGGTGAGAAAATACCAATCACAAATCACTAATCACCAATCACATTTTCCAGTATCCTCTCCCATAGCTCATGTCCAAAGATTACTACAACATCCTCGGTATCGAAAAATCCGCAAACGATGCAGATATCAAGAAAGCCTATCGCAAGCTTTCGAAGGAGTGGCACCCTGATAAGCACAAGGGCGATAAGTCCGCAGAGAACAAGTTTAAGGAGATTAACGAGGCGTACGAAGTGATAGGAAACGCAAAGCGCAGGCAGCAGTACGATACGTTTGGTTCTGCAGGAGGTCCAAGCGGAGGAGGGTTTGGTGGATTTGATTTCTCTGGATTTCAACAGGGTGACATGGGAGACCTCGGAGATATCTTCTCCAGCTTCTTCGGTGGCGCTGGAGGACGTGGTCGCAAGCCGAGCAATAGAGGGTCCGATCTTCAGGTCCGTAT
>Ga0066376_10002387_pt1 | contig 17532 bp, 19 predicted proteins | sample Knorr_S15_td_Bot_FD_77009 | JGI IMG/M metagenome (GOLD analysis project Ga0066376, IMG submission 77009) | Marine microbial communities from Southern Atlantic Ocean transect - Knorr_S15_td_Bottom_ad_5009_LV_A | ecosystem: Environmental > Aquatic > Marine > Oceanic | place: Southern Atlantic... | reverse complement strand
TAGGCACGAACGACTCGGCAGTGGAGGCATGAGGGTCATGGTGAAACGGTTACTGGCCCAGGCCGGTCTGACCGGCTTCACCGGCCACAATATGAGGGACACCTTCGCCACACTCGTGGAGCGTAAGGCCGGTGATCTCACGGTCTCCATGGCTTTGATCAGGGACAAGGTCCCGGGTGTGGCGTCCAGGTACGTTACGAGAGATCTACCGTCTCTCTTAGAGAATCACTCCCCGCTACGGCAGATCGAGGGAGAGCTCTCCCCTGGTCTGACAGAACGGGGAGAGCCCGGGCCAGAAGACGAAAAAAGAGGCGCCCCGGGCTCAGTTGAGCCTGAAAACGCCTCTTTAAGTGTTTCTGGTGGAGACGGGGGAGAGTTGAACTCCCCGTCCAGAAGAGACCATAGATCGGATGTACTACAAGCTTGTTCGGTGGTTCAATCCTCGCCCTTTAGAGGCACCACCGACGGAGCCTCATGAGGGACAGCCGGTTTTTCTTAGGCCGCTTTTACCGGCGTAGGGCGGTCCGCATCCCGGATTTATGGCGCCTGACCCCTCCGACTCCAGGAATACCGGAGGGCAGACGAAGCCGCTTTAGGCGACTAGAGCGAATTCACGTTCGCCAGTTGTTTTTGCTACCGGATTTACGAGGGAGATAGCATCCTCGGCTTGCAATCCGCTACGGAACGCCCCTGTCGAACCCGCGCGTCCCCTTGCTGCTTCTATTGTCCCACAGCGATCTCCAATGGGTCAACGAATCACTGTCCATCTAACGCCAAGCCCGGTGACTTCGCTGCCTTGCCCAGCCGCATGACGCATCCTTACATTTTACAATTCTATGACTATAAGGGAGCAGGAAATGCATTTGAGGAAGCGCTGGAGATTGCAAGGACCGGCGCCTCATGAGACTTAATCTAAGGCGGGGCGACCGGGTCAAGATCAAGGGCGGGCGGTATGACGGCGCGGTTGGAACGGTGGACAGCGTGGTCTTTCAGCGAACTGAGGACCAGCCCAACGAGCTCCAACACGGCTACCACGTGATATTGGACTCCGGCCGGGTTGTAACGGTCAACAAGAGTCAGGTGGCCTGATGCCCCAGATCCCTTCAGGCGCCTCTAGGCCTCTCAGGCCCAATCCATGACCCCTCCAATGCTCAATGATGGGCCAGTTACCTGGGCCGCCAAGAACTTATAACAAACCGGTTAATGCCGAATAATACGGTTAACCTACGTGAAATCCGTACCCCAGAACCGGACCCTCTGCTTCCATAAAGAGAACTTGACCTATGAATATGTTAGATTTCTTCTTGATCGTCGTTGTCGGCATAAGCGCCTTCATGGGTCTTAAGATCGGCCTGATCCGGGCTGGATTCACCGCCCTGGGGATATTTGCCGGCAGCGTCCTTGGCGGCCAGCTCAGCGATGACATCGGCCGTCTTTTCTCGGGCATAGACTCGGATAGCGCCGTTGCCACAGTTATCGCCTACGCCATCATCATCACCGTCTGCGTGACAGTCGCGGCCGTAGCGTCGGTTGTCGTTCGCAAGGTCTTGAACCTGCTTCTGATGGGTTGGGCGGACAAACTCGCCGGCGGAGCGCTGGGGGTAGCCGCCGGAGCGGTCATCGCGTCCGGCATCATCATGGGGATGGCGAATTTGACCTACGGCGCTGAAGTGGGCGACGACCTCGCAACCAAAGTGCTGAATTCCACCTTGGACTCGGACAAAGCCAAGAAGCGGCTGGAGGGCGGGCTGACCCACTCTTCTTTCGTGAAGACGTTCCTCGATATCGTCGAGGTCGTCCCATCCAGTGCATTGTGGTTCGTTCCATCCAATTTCAGGGACTCCCTGGACGTTTTGAACCAACGGAGATCAGTAGTCGGAGGCTGAACCCGCTACGGCGGCCCACAGGTCTCTAGCTAAGTGATAGGGCGCCTCTGCGTTGAGTGGTGAGATCGCGAAAAAATCCGCATACCGGAGTAGTGCATCTAATCTTCTAAAGACCGCTCAGCCTCGATGGCTCTTTATGGAGTAGCGATTTGACCCTGGTTGAACCAGCCAGTTCCATTACGGACTTTGCCCTGGGAATATTGGCGCTCATGATCGCCGGAAGGCTCCGGCCCAAAGAAACCACCGATGCCCATTGGCGTTGGTTCTTTGTGTGGATCGGCATCGCCGGGCTGTGGGGCGGGTTTCACCACGGGTTCATCGTAGGTCATGAAACCGCCGCGGCGTTCAGTTGGCCGGCCATCAGCCTGATCGTGGCGATCGCTATCTCTTACCTGCTGGCGGCGTCGGTCAACACGGTTCTCGGCAAGGGCCACGGCCATCCCTTCTTGGCGGTCCGGGCCATCAGTTTGGCCGTTTTCTTCTCCTTGGTAGTCTCAGGAAACGCCACCGTAATCACCCTGATGCTGACCGAGGACCTGGCCATGGCCTTGGTGATCGGACTATGGCTGCACGCCTGGCAGAAAGACCAACCCGCGGTTGGACTGGTCCTGGCCGCCATCGTTGCCAGCGGGCTTGCCGCCGCATTGAAGGCCTCCGGCCTCCAGTTCAACATGGGTGGCTGGGAATTCGACCCTAACTCCCTCTATCACGTGGCCCAGATGCCTGGCCTGTTGCTCTTGCTGGCCGCCATCCAGCGCAGGGCCGATGCTACCGGCGGCCAGACCCTCAGACGCGGCGCAAACGTGGCGGCCCCGGTCTGATCTGAGCTATCATTGCTCGGGCAACCGGCCGCCTCGGCAATCTTTCTTTTTCCGGTCCGTTGCTTTCATCATCAATGCCCAGGAGCAACGACGTGACCGATTGGAACCCCGCCCAATACCTACGCTACGGTAGCGAACGGCTAAGACCGGCCCTTGACCTGATGTCCCGCATCCAAGTCGATTCTCCCGCTACCGTGTACGACCTTGGCTGTGGCACCGGGACTATCACCGGGATATTGAAAGAGCGGTGGCCCGATGCCCACGTCACCGGGGTCGACTCGTCGGCCAGCATGTTGGAGCGTACGACCGACGTTGAGACCGGCGTCAACTGGCAGCACGCCGATCTGAACGACTGGCAACCGGAGAGCCCAGCCGACGTCGTCTACTCCAACGCGGCGCTGCATTGGTTGGACGACCACGGCCAGCTATTCCCCCGGCTGATGGAAGCTGTTAAACCGGGTGGGGTACTGGCGGTGCAGATGCCGGAGAATTGGGGCGCGCCCAGTCACACATCCATCGCTGATACGGTCCGGGAAGGCGCCTGGAGGGAGCGTTTGGCGCCCTTCCAACGGGAGAACCCTGTGGCCGAGCCATCTTTCTATTACGACCTGATCAGCAGGCTCTCCAGCTCCATCGACATGTGGGAGACGACCTACATGCACATCCTAGAGGGAGAGGACCCGGTGGTTGAGTGGACCAAGGGCACCATGCTGCGCCCGCTGCTGGACAACCTGAACGACGAAGAGGGCGCCGCGTTCCTGGAGTCGTACACCGAGAAAGTGGCGAAGGCTTATCCCCACAGCGCAGACGGCAAAACGGTGTTGCCCTTCAAGCGGCTGTTTATCGTGGCTGTTAAGTAGCAAGCGAAAGAAATAACGGCAAAACAAGAAAGGCCCCACTCTTTTGAAGAGTGGGGCCTTTCTTAATATCCGGGTTTGGAGTTTTTGTTGGGCAAAAAAATTCGCCTCAAAATTCGTCTTTGAAGCGCTTCAGCTATCCTAGCATGCCGGAGCCTGAGTTGTCAAGTGTTTACGCCTAGATCCATGAAATACCCCACAAACACCGCATACGCCCGAAGCAGTATGGGCGTACTTCCCATCGTCATGTAGAATGTCTGTGCCCAATCCTAGGCTCCCCTAAGAGTCTGAATCTCCCACGGAGGATTTCCATGCCAGACCTAACTTCCCTCGCCGCACCGGCCGCGGCGCTACTGAAAGAACGCGGCCAGAGCATCGCTGTAGCCGATTCGTCCTGCGGCGGTCTCATCTCCGCGGCATTGGTGTCGATCCCCGGCGCGTCCGACTACTACGTGGGCGGCAGCACCATCTACACCCGCGTGGCGCAGAAGGGTCTGCTGCTGGTCCCTGACGAGACCATGGAAGGCATGCGGGCCAGCAGCGAACCGTACGCCCTGCTCAACGCCCGCACCATCCGCGAAGCCCTGGGCACCGTGTGGGGTTTGGCCGAGACCGGCGCCAGCGGTCCCACTGGCAACCGCTATGGAGACTCCTCCGGCCACGCCTGTTTCGCCGTTACGGGCCCCGTGGAGAAGGTGATCACTCTGGAGACCGGCGACACCGACCGCGAGAAGAACATGTGGGTGTTCGCCAAGAGGGCGTTGGACCTTCTGGTCGAATGCGTGAATGAGTCCAAATAGTTTGAAGGCGATGAGGAGCGATCGATGACTGTCGTGGAGTCCAGACTGGCCGAACTGGGATACGCCCTTCCCACGCCTCCAGAGCCCATCGGCAACTATCTCTCCGCCTCGCGCAGCGGGAGAATCATGTGGATGGCCGGGGTGGGCTCACGCCGGGCCGACGGGTCACGCATCAGCGGCAAGCTGGGGGCCGACCTAACGGTGGAGCAGGGTTACGAGGCCGCCCGGTGGTGCGCGTTGAACCTGCTGGCCCGAATGAAGTTGGAACTTGGCGACCTGGACCGTGTCACCGGCATCCTTAAGGTTGTGGGCATGGTCAATAGCTCCCCAGACTTCGAGGAACAAGCCAAAGTGGTCGATGGGGCGTCGGACCTGTTCGTGGAACTCTTCGGCGAGGCTGGGCGGCACAGCAGATCGGCGCCGGGGATGGCCGTCCTCCCGGGGAACACGGCGGTGATCGTCGACTGCGTTATTGAGATAGCAGAGGGTTAGCGCCCAGATCACGGGGTTTAAAAGCTGGTCAGATACAGCATTACGCCCAAAAAACTACACGCCCTCAGCGGTAACCCGCCAAGGGCGTGTTTGTATTCTATTGTACTTTGTGGTGCGCTTAGGGACAGGTCAGCGTCCCCAAAGAAAGCGTTGGCTTAGTAGCGTCCGCCGCCGCCGCCGCCTGCACCGCCACCCTGCCGGCTGAAGCAATCGCTACAGTAGACGGGGCGGTCGCCACGAGGGCGGAACGGAACCGAGGCTTCGTTGCCACACTCCGCGCAGACCACCGTGTGCATCTCGCGGGGACCCCGGTCAAAACCGAAGCCGTCGGAGGAACGGTTCGCACGCCTTGCCTGACGGCAAGAGGGGCAACGCTTGGGCTCATTCGTGTAACCCTTCTCGGCATGATACGACTGATCGTCGGCCGAGAAGATGAACGATTGTCCACACTCCACGCATGTAAGATTTCTTTCCTGGTAGCTCATAGATGACTTCCCTGTTCGTGTAGAGTTGGCAAAAGTCTGGTCACCGAGACGAAAAGACGCGGAACGTTAGAAGAGGACCCGGAGGGACGAAACGCCCGAGGATACCCGTAGACCGATCTAGTATGCCTATAGTTAGACACAGATTAATACCACCGCACAGGAGTATAACATATATCACCATGCGTGGCAGGCTCAAAATGTCGCGGGATACCCAAACACGGACCAGGCACTAACCAGTGGCCCCCAAGATAACCAATATGACCCCCACAACGCTGACCATGGTGCCTACAGCCAATAACATATCGATGGTCTCCAGCCGCCTCAAGAAGATGTGGGCCAAGATCAGGGTGATCAACGGTTGAGTGGCGTAGATCGGGCTCACCACGGTCACCGGCGCCCGGCTCAGGGCCTGGAACAAGGATGCGACCGCCAGTCCCTGGAACACCCCGGCTAGGATGCAGAGCAGCAGGTAGTTCCTGGGCAATGACCCGATGGTCGTGACAACCTGCCGGGACAGAATGGCGCCGAGGATGACACCGCCGACGGTCAACGCGAGACCGGCTGACACCAAGGGGTCTATCAACTCAGAAACCACGTGCCTGCTGATGACATCCCTGCTGGCGAACGTAGCCGCGGCGGCGATGGCAAGCACGTAGCCGAAGCGCCTCACGTTCCCTGCCGCATCGCCGGTCGCCGCGTTCTTTCTTGGCATGACCACAAAGAACAATCCGGCGACGATGACCGGCGTGCCGACGATCACCAATAGATCGGGCCGCTCCCCTAGTAGGATCACGCCCAAGGTGAAGGCGATGACGGGCTGAAGTCCGGCCATGGGCACGGCTCGGGTTGCTCCGACCATGGAGATGGCGGTGATGATGAAGAGGCGGGCCATGGGGTAGCCCATGATGCCCAGGACCAAGATCCACCCCATGGCCTCGGTGGACAGAGATGTTATCTCGTCCAGGTTGAGCGCCAAAGCCAAGCCGCCCACGACCACCACGCCACTGAGCACCGTCAGCAGCGCCGCGGTGGGCGCGGGCACTTTCTGGGTGCCTACCCTAACAAGAACGTTGCCGCTGGCGAATCCGCAGGCCGCCAGGAACGCAAAGGCGACTGCTACCGCCAATGACCCCTCCAGACTTTCCTGTTGTTATCTCAGTAAATTATTCAGTAGGCAAAATGGGCTGGTTAAATCTAGGCTGCCCACTCCCCGACGCGCTCGCCGATCATGATGGCGGTGGCATTGGCGTTGGCTCTTGGCACCTGGGGCATGACCGAAGAATCGGCAACCCACAGGCCTTGGAACCCCTTCACCCGGCATCGCTGGTCCACCACGGCCATAGGGTCAGAATCGGGGCCGATCTTGCAGGTCCCGGACACATGCCTAGCCGAGCCCACCGTTTGCCTGATCCACAGGTCCAAGGCATCATCGTCACCCAGGATATCCTCGGTGGGTGACACTCGTTCTTCGGAGACGTCTTTATAAGCGTCGGTTTCCAGGAGTTTCACCGCCAGGCGAATTCCATCCCGCATGCGGCGCATATCCTCCGGATGGCTGAAGTAGCGGTAATCGAACTTGGGCTGGACCGCGGGGTCGGAAGATGCCAGCCGCACGAACCCGGCCCCCGCCGGAAGCTCGATCACGCAGGAAATTCGGCCGATGCGGTCGGGCAGGGTTTCACCGGTGAAGGGACTGAACAACGAGCTGGTGGTCATCATCATGTCGTTGGTTTCTTTCTTGGTGCCCTGGGAGGTGTACCGGAGGGCGGTTCGCACGCCTGAAGCGTCGGGCTGCAGTTTTACGCCCTCTTTCACCTTGAAGGATATGGGCGATATGGGGTGGTTGCGCAGATTGGCGCCCACCCCGGGGGTGTCCTGTAATACCTCGATGCCGAACTCCTCTAGCTGGTCTTTGGGGCCGATGCCCGAGAGCATCAGGATGTGGGGCGATTTCAAGGCTCCGGCGGAGAGCACTACCTTGTCGCTCTCCAGTGTGAACACCTCGCCGCCGCACTCGGCCTGGACCCCGGTTACCTTGCCATTCTCAATTAGCACCTTCTGTACGAACACGTTGCCTCTAACGGTGAGGTTCAGGCGGTGGCGCATGGGTGATAGGTGGGTGATGGCGGTGCTCATACGGACGCCGTTCTGGTTGTTCATGGGAACGACGCCTACGCCGGTTGGGTTGACGCCGTTCATGTCCTCGGTGACGTCAAACCCGTTCTGCAGGCAGGCCGTGTGGAACGCCGACTGGATAACCGGCCAGGTCTCGCCTACCTTCCGGCTGACTGGGAGCGGGCCGTCCGTCCCATGGAAGTCGTCCTTGATGTCCATGTCGGTTTCTTGCTTCCGGAAATAGGGCAGCACCTTGGTGTAGGACCATTCGTCGTTGCCCCAAGATGCCCAGTCGTCGAAGTCCTGGGGGATTCCTCGTAGATAGACCTGCCCGTTGATGGAACTGCCGCCGCCGAGAACCTTGCCCTGGGCAACATGAATCTCGCCCTGCTCCTCCGTGATGGTGCCCCGCAAGGCCCAGTTGTGCTCGGAGTCCGGCTCTTCGGAGGCACGGGTGTGGCCGTATTGGATGTGGTAGGGGAGGTTGGTGATGTCGGGATAGTCATTGCCCGCTTCCAGCAGCAGGACGTTGGTGTTGGCGTTTTCCACCAACCTGGCGGCGACCACTGATCCGGCGGCCCCTCCGCCGACGACGATGACATCGTATTTCATGTTGCCTCTCCGGTTTTTCCCCTGTGAGTTCTTTAGCAGTTTCTAGATGGCGTTCAAGAGTTCCTGGGCGCTCACGACCGTGCCCATCCGCGGGTAGACCTTCTCGGTCAGGACCCGGTGCACCTCGGGGTCGCCGTCGGAACAGGCGTCCGAGACCACGATGAACTTGTAATTCACATCAACGGCCCAGCGGGTGCAGGACAGCACACAGCCGCTGGTGGAGACGCCCATGATCACGATGGTTTCAATGCCCCGCTCCCGCAGCGCTACGTCCAGGTTGGTGGTGGAGAAGGGGCCCGGCCTGGTCTTGGTGATCACCATCTCGCCATCGGCCGGGGGCACTCCCTCGTGGAGTTCCACGTCGGGGGCATACTCTGTCAGGGCCCCGCCCCGGTGAATCACATAGATGACGGGGATGCCGGCGCTCCGCGCGCCCTGAAGGACCGCCGACGCCTGTTTCACCACGTTCTCGGGCTCACTGGCGTTGTTGGCGATGATTCGTTGCTGGAAGTCCATTATCACGACCGCTGTCTTGTCGCGGTCGATCTTTAATGATTGAGTCATGAGAGAGGATTCCTCACTTGATTAACGTTTTGAGATACAGCCGGAAAGGCCTGCCCAGCCGTGGGATGGCCGCGGGCTATTATAAGCGCAATCCGCGTTTCGAGGGTACTTTGGGTTTACTGGCCGGGAACGATTCCAACAGTTGTGCCGTCTAGCAGGTATGAAACGTATCAATCACCCAGGGGCGTCACCATGAAAAATATTCTTTTAGCCGTAGCCGGTCTGGCTATCGCTCTGACCGTGGCCTGCTCAGGCGATACATCGGGGACAACCACGGCCCCTACGGAGGCTCCCACGGGAGTCCCTGCTACGCAGACGCCCACCCAAACACCCATGCCGGTTCAGGAATGGGAGCTTCAGAAGATCGTGGTAGATAGGACCACAGTCACAGTTTCGTTGCATGTGTTCGCCGGGGTAGACGTAGGAGTGACCATCAACGGGAATAAACCCACTCGCGTCGAGCCCGCGATGGCCGTGATCAATTTCGTATTCGAAGACGTGGCCATCGGCGAGCATCCAGTGACCATCTCAGGCGTGGTGGGGCACAGCGAAACAGCCTCGGTCACAATAGAGCCGCCGCCCATGGTCGACGCCCTACTTCCGCTCTGGCTGGACGAATGGGTGGTAAGTTTGGACGCTGGAGAAGTGGAATTTCCACCACGATCCATCACCAGATACGTGCATCAGGGTGAAGAGGTCTACTACGTGGTGAAAGAGTGCTGCGACCAGTTCAGCGACCTGTTGGACGCCGACGGCAACCTTATCGGCCATCCCGACGGCGGGATCACCGGCAGAGGCGATGGCGTGACCAAGTTCTCGCCTATGGGACTGCAGGGCGATCTAATCTGGCCGTGGCCCTAGCCGCCGTTGACCCAGGCGGTGATCAGATGATGGGCGATGGCTATGGGCTGGGGGACGTTCAGGGAGTCATTCTTGCCCTGTAGCGCTGAAGAGACCTCGCCGCGGGAGAACCACCTGACGTCGTTCATCTCTTCGGCGTCGAAGTTGATCTCATTGGTCGCGGCGTCGGCGTGACATCCGATCATCAGCGACGACGGGAACGGCCAGGGTTGGGACGAGTGGTAACGGACCTGGCCCACCTGAATGCCGGCCTCCTCCATCACCTCCCGCGCCACGGCTTCTTCGATGGACTCACCCTGGTCCACGAACCCGGCCAGCGCCGAATAGGTGTTGGTGCGGTTCAGCCGGCCCCGGCGTGACTGGCCCAGCAGGCAGCGGTCGCCGTCGGACACCACGACGATGATCACCGGGTCAGTACGCGGGTAGTTCTCTTTCTCGCACTTGGAGCATTTCCGCACCTGCCCGCCGCGTATCATCAAGGTCTCGCCGCCGCAGATGGAGCAGAAACCGTTCACGTTATGCCAGTTGATCTGGGCCCTGGCCTGGGCGACGATGCCCGAGTCGGGGCCGCTGAGTATCTCGGTTACAGACCTCGCGTCCACGAACCGGAACCCGTTCCCTTCGCTGAGCTCGGCCACGGCCTTGTCCTGGCCCGATATATCTACGGTGAAGTGGGCGGTGTCGTCCAGGAGCCCTAGGAACACCGGGATGGCATCTACTCCCAAGCGTTCCAGATCGGCTACTCCAACCCAGCCCAGGCCGTCTGCGCCGTTGTCAGTAACCAGAACATTGAGGTCCCGGAGGGGCAGGTACTTGCTGGTTGAGTCCTTGGCCTTGCCGGCCAGCCACTCGTCGTCGCGGCGGACAGTCTCGCCCCGGTCAACTGGGTTTCCGGAATAAACGTGAGTGAAGTTCAACTGTGTGTCCCCTAGCGCGTGTTGATTTGCCGTATTCTATTCGCCCGTATTCTATTCAATTGTACCAACAATAGGCATACGCCTGAGCGTATCTTGCCCTGGACATGGTTCCTGGTTATCATGCGGCCAAAGTCAGCAACTAGCAGGGAGGGACCAGATGGCAAGAACACCCACGGTTACACGAGACCAGGTGCCCGAGAAGTACCGCGAGGCCTTCGACCATGAAGTGGCGATCAGCCAGAACGCAATGGAGAACGGGCCGGGCTCGGTGATGATCAACAGCCCGGAGATGCGGAAGCGGGCCAACCACCTGGTTTTCTACTTCCGGGAGGAGTCGGAACTGCCCCAGAATATCCAAGAGATGGCCATGATCATGACCGCCCGGGCCAAGGACTGCCAGTACATCTGGTTCGCCCACGCCGCCAGGGCCCGTGAGCAGGGGATCCCGGACGCCTTCGTGGACGCGCTGCGCGACAAGAAGCCACTGCCCAAACTCTCGGGCGCGGAACAGATCGTTGTGGACTACGCCACTGAGTTGTTCGGCACAAACCGGGTGAGCGCCGGCACGTTCAAAGCAGCGCTGGACCATTTCGGCGCCTTATTGCTGACCGAGTTGACCACCATGATGGGCTACTACTCCATGCTGGCCCTGAACGTGAACGCCTTTGAGGTAGACGTTCCCACCGGAGGCGAGGCGCCGTTGGTGGTTTAGGACGCGTCGCCTCGATGTACCACGTAGGGGCAGGTTTCTAACCTGCCCTGCTCTAGGAATAGTAATCCGCCGGAAGAAACCAGCACGGTCTAATACCCAGGAAGCAACCTCCGGATTTGGACAGCGGTTTACCAGAAGCCGGGCGGGTTGGAAACCCGCCCCTACGAACAATGACAGCAATAGTTTGAAAGTTTCTTGAGGCCGGGCATCGCCAGAATGACGGATGGAAATAAAAAGGCCCCACTCCAATGTTGGAGCGGGGCCTTTTAGTTACTCTGGGAACTGGATGCTCGCTAGAGGTTTAGCGAGTGCTCCTCGTAGTCCTTGACCTTGTCATAGACTTGCAGGCGGTGGCGGGCGGTTTCTAGGATGAAGATGCTGTCGTTGGCATCGACGTTGACCGCCACGGGGCGGCGGAAACGCCATTCTGGCTCCATGTTCGCCCGGCGCCGGGCCTTGACGATGTCGGGGTTGGCGTCGATGTAGGTCTGGGTCCAGGGTGACGGCCATTGGGCGTCGCCAACCAAGGTGGTGACGAAATGGCCATCCGCGCCATATATCTGCACCCGGTGGTTGCCCCAGTCTGTTACGTAAACGTCGCCCTCAGAGTCGATCGCAACGCCCGTGGGGCCGTGTAGGTCTCCGACACCGTTCTCGGCGCCCTGGAACATGACCTGGAACCGGCCTTCCGAGTCGAACTTCTGCACGCGATTGTTCTTCCAGTCGGCCACGTAGACCCCGCCGTCCGGGCCCACGCAGATGCCCCAAGGCAGGTTCAGTTCACCATCGCCTTGGCCCTCCTGCCCGAAGCTGCCGATGAAGGAGCCGTCTTTGGTGAACTTCTGGATGCGGTTGTTGGCGCTGTCGACGACAAAGATGTTGTCGTCGCTGTCAAAGGCGATGCCCGATGGTCCGTTCAGTTCTCCCTCTTTGCTGCCGTTGGCGCCCCAGGATGACAAGAACGCGCCGTCTTTGTCGAAGACGGAGATGCGGTGCAGGAAGTCATCGGACGCGTAGACGTTGCCTTCGCTGTCCAGGTCGATGGACCTGGGCCAGACGAACTGGCCGTCTCCCCGGCCGGATGAGCCGAATTGCCCCAGGAACTCGTGGTCACGGGTCACGCGGGTTATGCGCTGGCCGATCTCTTCGACTCCCCGGCTGATGACGTATATCAGGTCTCCGGGCCCAAAGACGAAGTCCTGGGGCGACCAGAAACCCTGCCCCGACATGCCGTACATGCCGATGCAGTAGTTGTAATCAAACACGCGCCCTGCGGCGACGGTGGTCAACATTCGGTTTCTCCTAGCTGTTATTGAGAATTCAGGTTAGACCCTTCATCGGGTCCTTCGACGGGCTTAGGACGAACGGTGGGAACGCCTTTTCCGCTCATGGTGAGCTCCGGCTGAAGGCCGAGAGTCTCGATGCGATCGGACCTGTCGAACCACTGGTTCGAGTCAGTCATTTCCAGCAAAGCCATGACTTGTGCGGTCCTTCGACCGGCTCAGGACGAGCGGAAAAGACAACCACTCCGCTGATGATGAGCTTCGTTGGACCACAAACTGGTCGGTCTAGACGAATTGAATCTGCTCGAATGTGCCGCCTACGATAGGCACCGGATCCAGGCCCAGCCACTGGTCTACCACGCTAGAATAAAAACCCCGGAAATCGTAATTGGGATCAAGGTCGCCCTGGTTCAGGTCTTCGGGCTTGAGAGACGGATAGGTCCCGTACATGCCACCCTTGACCTGGTCGCCAATGATGAACGCGCCGCCGGCGGCTCCGTGGTCGGTGCCGGTGCCGTTGTCGCGGACGCGGCGGCCGAACTCGGTGAAGATCATCATGATCAGGTTGTCGGCGGCATCGTGCTCACGCAGGTCGTCGAAGAAATCGGTGATGGCACCGGATACCTCGCCCCAAAGCCTGGCGTGCATGGGAGGCTGGTTGAAATGGGTATCGAAAGGACCGTGGGCGGTGTAGAAGACCTGGGTGCCCAGGTTGGCCGTGTGCACCCGCGCCACGTCTCTAAGCGACTTGGCGATGCCGTTGTCGGCGTACTCGATGGTGGACGTGTAATTATCTGGTGCGGCCTTGATGATGTCCGCGCCCTTCAGGGCGTCGCGGCCGGTCTGGCCCAGGTAGTCCATGGTGGCGCCGGTGCCGATGGCCGGGGCGTACATGCGGGCGAAGCGCTCCAATAACTGGTTCCGCTCCTCCTCGCTGGAGATGCCCGGCACACTGGACATGACGCCGTAGGACTCCAGGTTGGACACCGATGTGATGGGCACGCCGCGCAGAGCCAAAGCCCTGGGCAGGCCCTGCCCGAAGTTCACGCACTTGACCACGTTCTCGCCCTGGGGGTCTAGGTCGCGGACGACCTTGGCCACCCAACCCTCGGTGCCGACAATCTCCGGCTCACAGGTGTGCCAGATATCCATGGCCCTGAAATGGGACCGAGGCGAGTTCTCGAACCCGATGCCGTGGATGATGGCCATCTTGCCGTCGTCGTATATCTTCTTCAACGGCGCCAGATTGGGGTTGAAGGCCAATTCATCGTCGATGGGCAGGACCGTGTCCTGAGGAATACTGACCTTCGGCCGGTTGTCATAGTACTGGCCGTTGGTATAGGGAATTATCGTGTTGAGGATATCGTTGGCTCCGGTGAGTTGGAGTATCACCACCACCGGATCTTTCTTGGTTGCCGTCATGTCCGCACCTCGTCCTGATTTTTAAGGAATCGGATGGGTCTTAACTTGTTTCTTTGGGCATCAGGCGAATTGGAAATCTCTGGATGCGGCGATCAAGGCCAGCATCACACCAATCTTCCGCTCTGATCTTTCGGAATCGTCTTCGGTGTCCCAGTTCAGGGCGCCGTCTTCAGCGGCCTGGTCCAAGAGCTCGGAGCGGGTGGCCTCGCTGAATTCCAACGGGCCCACGATGTCCAAGCAGGCATCGACTAACTCTTCGGGGGCGGAGACGCCGCTATCACGAAGGTTGGCGATTATGGCCTTCACTCCCGGCAATGACGTATCGCCCAGGAGTCCGGCGGCGAAGTTGACCCGGCGCACCAGCGCGCCGCCGTCGATCCACTCACTGCCGGTGTGCCAGCTTTCCACGCTGGGCGGGTTGAGCAGCTCCTGGCCCTGCCAGTTGCACTCCATGGCCAGCATGTTGAAGCCGGGACGCGGGCCCTGGTAGTTGCCGGCCAACCGCACAGTGCTGACCACCAACTCCGCCGGGCTCTTTACCCTAGCGAAACGGGCGTTCTTGAAGAAATCGGAGTTGAACAGCAGCCGCATCATCGCCCGCAGGCTGCCGTCGGACTCGTCATAAGCCGCGACCAACTGGTCGATGGCGTCTGGGTCGTTGGGCGGGTTGATGTTCCAACTCGGGACCTGCGGCTCATCGGCCACGAAGAAGTTGTACATGTGTCGGGCCAAGAACTTGGCGGTTGCCGGTTGCTTGACCACGATGTCGATGATGTCCTCCCCGTTGAAGCGGCCGCTTTGGCCCAGGAAGCTCTTCTCGCCGTCGTCGTGGTCCTCGGGCCGGTACTCGAAGTTCCAGTAGAAGCGGCCCAGGGGATTGCGGGGTATCTTCGGCTCGATGGTCCAGCCGGTGAACGCCCGGGAGGCGTCCTTGATATCATCTTCGGAATAGTTGCCAACGCCCATGGAGAAGAGCTCCAGCAACTCGCGGCCCCAGTTCTCGTTGATGGCCCCGTTGTGGTTGCCGTTGTTGTCCAGCCACCAGATCATGGCCGGGTTCTTGGCCAGCTCGACCAACAGGTCGCGGAAGCTGCCCAGGGCTTGACGCCGGAACATGGCGATCTGCTGGGTGATCTCTGGCGGGTTGTCCACCTTGGAGTTGCCGGTGGCGAACAGTTGGTGCCAGAACAGGGCCAGCTTCTCTTCCAAGGGACGCTGGGTGTTTACCATGCGGTACACCCACTCAGCCTGGTTGATGGGAGGGCCCAAGGCGCCCTCGTAGCCGGGCAGGTACCGGAACAGCATGTCGTCGTCGATGGCCGGTTGCTCTTCGGGATAAAGCAACTCCTCCACCGTAGCCTCGTAGCCGATCGCGGCTCTATCTTCCAACTCTTGGCGTGACGCGCCGAATCCAGCCCGCCGCATGAGATGTGCTATCAGAGCGATGTCTTCTTTGTTTGGCATCGATTACCCCCTTAAATTTTTGAAACCAAGGGATTCCGATATGCTAATTAACTTTTTAATTGGCTATATGCTACGTAGAGATAAACAGGGTGTCAAGGATAGCAAACACGCTGAATAGCGCCGAAATTCGTCGAATATCGATTCTAAGTTGCTGAAACGTTAAACGCCTAGCCCGGCCAGATACAACCGCCGGTCGAGTGCGTGTTAAGCCAACCGGTAGACCCCGGCTGCGGTGTCGTGGAACAGGGAGGCCTGCTCGCTGGGAGAGAAGTTGCGGGCCAGGCGCTAGAAGGCGTTCCACAGGACGGTGCACGAGCAGGCAATCTTGTCCACCGGGAAGTTGCTCTCGAACATGCACCGCTCCGGGCCAAACTCCTCGATGCAATGTAGATAGTACGGCGCGGTTGCCTGGGCCAGTTCTCCGGAGGCCACCGGCATCGGACGCCCACGCCAGTCCGTCCCGCAGACCGGCATGACCAGTCCACCCACCTTGACCACCACATTGGGGGGCGCGGCCACGGCCGTCATGCTTTCTTTCCACTCTTGGAATATCTGGTCCTGCTTGCCGGCGTAGGGCCCGACGCCCAGGGGGCCGCCAACGTGGTTCAGGATGATGGTCACGCCGGGAAAGGCGTTGGCCAGGTCGGCGATCTCGGGCAGTTGGGGGTGGTACAGGTAGGCGTCAAAGCTGAGGCCCAGCTTGTCCAACACCGCGAACCCCTCACGGAACTTGGCGTCACCCAGCAGACCCTCGGGAAAGGGCGGGGCCGGAGCACATCCGGGCTGGCGTCGAAGGCAGTGATGTGCCTTACCCCTCGGAACCGCGGCGTGGCGGTTAAATGGGCTTCGAGTACCCGCTCGACTTGGGCACCCAAGGCCAGGTCGGCGAAACCCACGATGCCGGCGGCGACGTTGGTCTCGCCGTACTGCCCGCTGTTGTTCTGGGCCACTAGCCCTTGCACGAACTCGGTCTGGCCGAGGGTCTTCATCTCCTCCGGGCCGTCTCGGCGGTACATCGCCTGGCATTCGATGAATAGTGCTCACGATGTTGTGCCCGCCGCCCAGGTCGCTGTACAGGTCGTCCAGGAAATAGCGATCGTTGGGCCGGTCCCAGAAGTGGTGGTGGGGGTCGCAGATGGGTAGGCCCGGCAACAGGGCGTCCTCAACGGTCAGGTCCAGCCATCTGTGGTGTTCGGCGTTGGTGGTCATTATCGCTCCTGATGGGCGCGCCATCTAGCCTGGTCGGACTAAATTAGCACTTTCATCTGCCGTCCGCCATCAGAGATTGAGTAGATTCCAGAGATATTTGATAAAATCCGCGGATGATTACGCTTCCTAAGGGGGTTTTGAGTGTTTTTGCGATTGCGATGGTCTTTGTAGTTGCGTGCGATTCGGAGAGCGCGGCTGTCCCTTCCTTGAGCGAAGCTGGTCAGACGTCCGACTGCCCGGGTTGTCTTCTACGGGAGCGGGTAGCGTCGGCCCAACCCGGAGACACCATATATATCGCAGACGGCGTTTACGCCATGACCGGTGGGGAGCTGGTTATCGACAAGGACCTGACGCTGGTCGGAGCCGGGGCCGAGAAAACGGTGATCCAAGCAGCCGATTCCTTGGATGTGGCCGTACACCGGGTGATTCGGATCACCGAAGAAAGCATTGTGTCCATCTCCGGGGTGACCATCCGATACGGCAGCGAAACGTCGACCGAAGTGCGCATGATTCCTTTCCATTCCAAAGCCGTGGGGATGCCCGAAAGCGGCATAGAGGCGATCAGGGCTGAATTTGGCGGCGGCATCTACAACCAGGGGACCCTCACCCTGACCGATTCCATCGTCTCCGAGAATTACGCCGGTGGCGGCGCCGGCATCTTTAACGGCGCCAAGGTCATCACCAAGAACAGCGTCATCCGGGGGAACCGGACGCCAGGGTACGGGGCGGGCATCTTCAACGGCGGCATCCTCTTGGGGTCGAACCTGTTGATCGAAGGCAACGCGGCAGGCGGCGGCGCCGGGCTGAGCAACTGGGGAGAGGCTTCTTTGGTAACGACCACCATCAATGGCAACCGTTCCAAGAGCAGCGGCGGCGGGTTCCACAACAACAGCATCGGAATCATGACGCTGGACGCGTCAACGGTCAGTAACAATGAATCTGCCCTGGCGGGCGGGATCAACAACTGGGGCCGTCTGTGGGTGATCAACAGCACCATCAGCCACAACGCGGCATCGTTCGCCGCCGGCATCG
>Ga0066376_10002385_pt1 | contig 17535 bp, 14 predicted proteins | sample Knorr_S15_td_Bot_FD_77009 | JGI IMG/M metagenome (GOLD analysis project Ga0066376, IMG submission 77009) | Marine microbial communities from Southern Atlantic Ocean transect - Knorr_S15_td_Bottom_ad_5009_LV_A | ecosystem: Environmental > Aquatic > Marine > Oceanic | place: Southern Atlantic... | reverse complement strand
CCGGTCGCTTCACCGAGAAGATTCTGGACGCGTGGAACATCGACTACTTCCTGGTGGAGACCGACTCCGACGTAGGTCGCATCTCAGAGGCCTTCGCGTTGGCGGAGAAGACTCAGAAGCCCGTGGCATGCCTGATGGGAGCGGAGTACGTATAACTATGATGAATCAAAAAGACGCACTGACACTTATTGAGAAAATTCGCAGCGACGCCATAGTCGTACCCACCATGACAGGCCGCACGACCTGGTCTGAAATCAGCAAAGACGACAGCGTCGAGGTACCTCTACGAGGCGCCATGGGCAAGGCCGCTTCGGTAGCCCTGGGCCTCGCGATATCCCAGCCAAATCGCAAGGTAATAATCATCGACGGCGACGGCAGCCTGCTGATGAATCTGGGCACCACCGTCACGATAGGTGGCAAGAAGCCAGCCAACCTCTACCACTTCGTCATCGACAACGGCGTTTACGGAGTCACAGGTGGACAGCCGGTCCCTAACGCCAATGGCTTCAGCTTCAAAGGCATCGCGGAGTCATCGGGCTACACCGCGGGCTTCGAGTTCAGCGATCTTGAGGACTTTGCTACGAGGCTTGACGACGTGATGAGCACTCAAGGTCCTGTGCTCATCTCGCTGAAGGTTGTCGCTGAGTTGGAAGACGAGTCTGCCATGACTCTTGGCACGGGCAAGAGCGTGGGTCAGTCCTTCCGGGATGCCAAGAAGAACCTGGAGTAGATTTTCATATAGGCCAAATTGAAACGGGCGTCCCGATGCGGGACGCCCGTTTTTTATACGATTTATACCCGAATCAAGGGTGCCGCTGAAAGACAGAGCAATCTGCACTTATACATGCTCCACCGGCAGTCTTGACTGCGAACTAACTCTCTCCCTCTATGCCGTATTAATGGGCCGTACCAATGGACTCAAGAATGAATTCCAAAGATTTTTCGATTCATGGCCGAAATATGCTCATCTGAGGAGGCGGCGGAAAGACCACTCTGGCCAAGGCCCTAAGCAAAAAGTTAGGTCTTCCTTTCGTTGAACTCGACGCGCTTTACTGGCTTCCCGACTGGGGGGAACGGCCAGATGAAGAATTTACGCAGATCGTTGACGAAACCCTGGCAGACCTTGAGAACGGATGGGTCGTTGACGGTCAGTATGGCGGGCACCTCGGCCCTTTGGTGCTGAAGAAGGCCGACACGCTCATATGGCTACGATTATCGGGGCGGGTCATTTTCTGGCGCATCTTCCGACGTTCCATTCGCCGAGCCCGTGACAAGAGGCTTATCTGCGGTGAGAACGTCGAGTCGTGGCGGAACACCTTTTTCAGTCCGAAGTCCCTGCTCTGGTGGTATATCAAACTTCTTCTTGGAGGCGGCTACAAGAAGTCGATAGCCAGACGCGAACAGCAAGTTCGTAAATACGGAGGCCACGCGACGGTCATCTACCTCACTTCAGCACGCCAACTGGAGGAGTTCTACGCCGCTCATGAACTGATACGTGCCGCCGACTAAAACTCCGCCTCCATGGCCAGCACCTTGTCCAGACGGCGTTGGTGCCGCTCTTCGCCGCTGAACTTGGCAGATGCAAAGGACTGGGCGATCTCCCTCACCAGCTCCTCGCCAATGATCCTCGCGCCCATGCAAAGCACGTTCATATCGTCATGCTCCACGCCCTGATGCGCAGAGTAGGTGTCGTGGCAGACGCTGGCCCTCACGCCCTTGACCTTGTTCGCGGCCACCGACGCGCCTACACCACTGCCGCACAGCATGATGCCCCTGTCGGCCTTACCCGAGGCAACAGTCTCAGCAAGCACCTTGGTGATGTCCGGATAGTCGTCCAGCGGGTCTATATCGTGTGCCCCTACGTCTATCACTTCGTGGCCCAAGCTCTCTAACAGCGCCTTGGTTGGCTCCTTCGCCACGTAACCAGCGTGATCCGCACCTACAGCAAATTTCATATGAAACGCCCTTCGTATCAGGTCATTCTTTAGAAAGAAGTGTAGTTACCCAGAGGCAGATGCGTCAAGAATTGTTTTCATATAGCAACCAGCGATGATTAATCGGCTGCATCTGGAATAATTTAGATATGGCAGCCAGCGCCTATTAATCGGCAGGAATTAGTATTTAATACCAGCTGAGGCCTCTGTGCGACGTACTCTGACGCCTTTAACTCGAACCGCAGTCGGCCGTCAACTTTACTCATGAATTTCGATGAGTAGACAGTAATGGTCAGGTCGAATGGGCCGCCTAATTGAGGCTGTCCGGAGTGGATAATCGTCCAGCGGTCTGGTGCCGTTTGTATCACATCAGGAGCAACGGCGCTGCCCATAGTGCTCTTGCACGTCTACAGTGACACTGCCTGGAGCCTCTACGGTGAGCTCAGCTGACTGGTGGACCTCGGAGGCGTTATGGCGGGCGATGTAGATTTCGTAGCTATCGCCGGGCTGCATACTGCTACTCACATTGAATCCCATGCCATCTGGCGCAATCGTCGAAGCATGATCTATGTCCGGTATTACCACCAGCGACTTTATAGTCAAGAACTGGCTCTCCCCCAGCGGCAGATCACCCAGATAGCCTGTAGCACCACCGAGTACGTACCCGGTGTACGTGTCGCGAGAAAAAGCGCTGACAACAGCATCATCGGTTGACGAAGGGGCCTAAGCGTTGTGTGCCAGTGCTAAAGCGAAGACGCCAAGGGCTGCCAGTACAAACACTGCCATAATTCCAAGCCTGCTCCGCATTTGCCGCTCCGTGATAACTCAAAAACCAACCTGCCCTCTATACTCATTTAGTCTGAAACGGCCCAGGATAAACCTTTTTCTGTACAGTTTTGGTAGACAATTAAAGCTCCTTAAAATTCACGCTGTAACCAGACCATATGCCCACAACCAACGGTTGATGTTAGAATCGCTCCGGAGCAGAAAACAAAAACAATTAACCAACATTCATAAGACGCCAACGACAAAAATTTGCCACGCTGCCGAGCCAGCCAAAAGGAGACCTAATTGCCTGTAATCGATATGGAGATAATCAAACAGTTCCCCTACGCCGACGGCGAGTCCTTTGGCCGTGTGGGTCAGTACAATCAGATAGAAGGCACACTGCATTACGCTGTTGACCCTATGCACGAAGCCAACAAGGCCATCGTCGATCTTGAATTAGCGCCCAAAGATGCCGATGGCAAAGTACGATTCTCAGCAGACTTCGTTATGCTGCAGCCAGCAGACCCAGAGCGAGGAAACGGCGTGCTGCTTTACGACGTAGTAAATCGAGGCGGCAAGACTGTGAACAGATTCAACAGCCCGCCTCGCAGCTTCGACCCCACTGCGCCTATTCATCCAGGCAACGGCTACCTGATGCGACAAGGGTACACGGTGCTATTCGGCGGCTGGCAGACTGACATGTCCTCGGTTCCAGGACTAATCGGCCTTCACGTGCCGGAGGCCTTGGACGAGGGCGGGGAGCCTGTGGTGGGCCGAATGCTTTGCCAGTTTCAGGCCAACGAGGCCACTCAGCTCTTCCAGCTTGCCCACAGATCGCATCTCCCCCATCCACCAGCAGACGCCGACGACCCCGACGTGACGCTTACAGTCCGCGATCACCCTAATGACGCGCCCACGCCTATTAGCCGCGACCAGTTCTCCTTTGTCAGAGTAGAGGACCAGATGGAGGATGCCGATGGTATCCCTCAACACTTATACATGCCATCGGGATTCGAACCCGGTCGTATCTACCAGCTTGTGTACACAACCAGAGGCAGCGCCATCGTCGGGCTAGGGTTCGCGGCCGTTAGAGACGCGGCATCCTTTTTCAAGTACAGCGACACGATTCCAAGAGGAGGAGGCCTGCAGCACGCCTATGCATATGGCAGTTCCCAGTGCGGCAGGTTCCTACGACAGTACATCCACGCAGGCGTGAACACGGATGAACAGGGGCGCATGGCCGTGGACGGCCTCATCGCGCACATTGGCGGTGCCATGCGCGGAGAGTTCAACATGCGCTTCGGACAGCCTTCTCAAGACATGTCAAACATTTTGCCCGAGCGATTCCCCTTCACTGACACGGTGCAGACCGACCCAGTCACAGGAGGCACCGATTCGCTGCTAGGCCGTTTCAAGGAGCAGGGTCAGATGCCCAAGATCATGTTCACCAACACGTCCGCGGAGTATTGGCGCGGCGACGCGGCTCTCATTCACACTAACCTGGAGTCTCTACAGGACTCCGAGGAATACTCAGACTCCGTACGAAAATACCATTTCACGGGGACGCAACACGGCATCGGAATCTTCCCTCCAGAAGAGGTAAGACCTAACGACGGCGTGCGCGGCCAGTTGCCCTTCAACAGCGTAGACTACTCTCCCCTGCAAAGGGCGGCCTTGGACAATCTGCACAGGTGGGTGACAGAGGGTAAAGCTCCCCCACCTAGCCGACATCCCAGTCTGGACCAGGGCACCGCTGTGGAATCGACGTCCCTGTTAGACCAGTTGAATACACTGCCCGGAGTAACCGCTCCAAACCCGCCATTGCGGATCAAGCGGCTTGACCACGGGCCAGAAACGCACCTGGGTCGGACCGTTACGCTTCCCGCCATTGAAGACGTGGAGTACCCGGCGTTGGTTTCGAACATCGATGAAGACTGCAATGAGGTCGCCGGCGTATCCCTGCCGGACATCACCGTGCCTCTGGCCACCTATACGGGCTGGAACCTGCGCCATTCAGACATCGGAAACACGGGACTGGTCATCGGCCTTACGGGCGGCCTAGCTGGCTGGACTCTGCCGTTCGGTCAGACCCACCGCGATCGAACAGCAGCAAACGACCCCCGGCGATCCATCGAGGAACGGTACCGGACGAAGGACATCTATCTGGAAAAGGTATTGGACGCCGCGGAGGAACTGGTGAAAGAGGGTTACCTGCTGGAGGAGGATGTAGACTGGGTAATGGAACGCTCCAGCATCAAGTACGACTTTTTCATGGACCCCGCATTTATTGAATAGAGAACTAAGGGTTAACGCTGCCAATTGTCGATTGAATGGTAGTGGTTTAATGCCCGCGACCTAGGTAAATTGGATTGAAGGCGTCGGCCTTATACCGGTGAAACTTGAATGATGGGCAGTGGTCGTAGTGTCCGCAACTTGGGCAGAACTGACTATTGGAATTTCACTATGACTCTACAAACGGACTAAAATTGTCTACTCAAGTGAGCGAACGTCACTCGACAAGTAAGGCGCGTATGCTTCGGCTCTTAACAGAGGTTGAAGAGGGCGACTGGTGTCGTCGTTCCGTTTACCTGAAGCCCGCCACGATTGCCTCATTCGCAAAGAACGGGGTTGATGGGCTGGGAGACGCTGAAAGACAGGTTCTGGCCGACGTTTTGGAGGAGGTTGGCCCGTCCGATACCGGGGCTGCACTATTCATGGGCGATAACAGGGTTACTGCGGTCCTGCCTCCCTTTCCTCTGATCGCCGACTCCCTGCACGAAGGCGCGAGCACTACAGAACTGCGAGAGCTTCTGGAGAGCCAGGTCGTGACCGGCGTGGTCCTTCTGCGCATGGGCCGCTACGGTGTGGCCGTCCTCAGAGGCGAGTTCCTGTCTGCCACAAAGACCGACACCCGCCATGTAAAGAATCGGCATCGCGCGGGAGGGTCGTCCCAGCGGCGTTTCATGCGCAGTCGAGACCGCCTTATTCGAGAGCTGTTCGACAAGACTTGCGAGGTCGTAGCGACTGTATTTGAGCCTTTCCGCAAGGATATCGACTACGTGCTGCTGGGCGGCGAGAGGAACGCACTGCGGGCATTCAGGGAGCGCTGCCGTCTCATGCAAGACCTGGAGCCCAAAATCCTCAATCGCACCCTGCAGATGGACAAGCCCAACCATGCCACGCTGGAGAGCATAGCCTTCGAGGTGTGGAAGAGCCGCGTTCTGACTTTTGAGTTGAAGTAGACCTACTGGGCCGTGTAGCCGCCATCCACTATTAGCGGCGAGCCTGTCACGTAGGACGCGTCGTCAGAAGCCAAGAACAGCGCCGCCTTGGCAATCTCGTCAGGCCGACCTAGCCTGCCCATGGGATGCAAAGCCTCCAGAGCGGACCTGCTCTCCGGGTCCTCAGTCAGCCGAGTTATGAGATTGGTATCTACATAGCCCGGGCACAGGCAGTTCACGCGTATATTCTTTTTGGCGCAGGCTAAGGCGAGATTCCTGGTGAACTGCAAGACGCCGCCCTTGGAAGGTCCATAGGGATTGAAGCCGTCGCCCATGCCCTCTGGATAACCCACCATGCTCATTATTGAAGCCAGATTGACTATCGAACCGCCGCCGGACCTCTCCATCTCAGGCACGGCATGCCAGGACACCAGGTAAGTGCCCTTCAAGTTCACGTCGATAACCTTGTCCCAGATGTCCTCCGCCGAAGCGCCTTCCGGCAAGGCGTTGCGGGCGCTTATGCCGGCGCTATTCACCAGCACATCCAGTCGACCGAAAGTATCATGGGCCTTTTGCACCATCTGCTCGGCCTGCATGCTGTTGGTAACGTCGCCAGTGACAAAGGTCGCCTCTCCGCCCTGCCCCTCGATCTCTTTCACGATCTCCAGTGCGGTGCTCTCGTTCATATCAGAGACCACAATCTTGGCCCCTTCTTGAGCGAACAGCAGCGACGACGCCCGCCCAATACCTGAGCCAGCGCCAGTGATGAGGGCAACCTTACTTTCCAGCCGCATTACTTATCTCCTGCTTTTCGATAGTGCTGTCCCTGAGTCGAGTAACAAAATATCACAGCGTGCCGCCTTAGAGCGGCCGGACGGGAACCTTGTGTCCGTCACGCCACTGAATCACGGGCATGACGTGGCCTTCCTGTCGTCCCGTTTGCGCATTGATGCGGAATCTGCCGTAGAAGGTCGTGGTGTCCAGGCGGCCTGCTGTTGCCCACAGCGTCTTGGGATCCAGCGACGCGGCTGTCTCAATGCAGCGCTGCGCCACCAGACAGCCAGCAAAGGCCTGCGCCCCCGGGTAGTCGACAATGCTTTGCCCCACTCCGGTCAACTCTTCGACTACCTCTGCAGGCGCAGGGCCGTATTCAGGAACGAAGTCCACACCCGGCTCCCACTGGCTCGGGCCGAGAATGCCATCGGCTGCTTCGCCCAACTCCTCGCCAAAAAAAGTCAGCGGCGCGGCGATTACCCCTACGAATTCGATGCCCAGTTCCGCCTGATGCAGTTGCCGAACGAATTCGACATCATCCTCGATGCGGCCGACCACAAGCAGCAGTTCGGGACGCTGTTCGCGCAGGTGTTCGAGGATGGTATCAAACCTCTTCGTGTCGGCAGCGTAGGTGAGAACAGAGGGCAAAGGCAGCCGTCTCTCGCTGCAATATTCTAACGAACCAGCCGCCAATTGCCGGGGGAATTCGCCTGCAGAGGAATGGACAATGGTAACTTCCACAAGGTTGGGGCTGCGACTCAGCGCGTAGTCTATAACGCCGTGGAAATACGAAGATGCAGGACTGAGGATGTCTACTACTTTGCCCTGCGCCTTGGAACCCAGCGCTCCCCCATGATTCCACAAAATTTGACCACTATCGTTGGCCACCTTTGCGGCGCGAATCGTGAGCCCGCTGGAATACGGCCCCATGAGCACATCAACCTCGTCCGTACTTATGAGCCGTCGGGTAAGCTCCTCGCATCGCTGGGGTCGGCTTGAGTCGTCGTAATGGAACAGCTCCACTGGACGACGTTCATCTCCCAGGGCAAGTCCGCCGAGGCGATTCACATATTTGACCCAGCCCTCCACGCCCGCGAACGCCTGCTTGCCTGGATATGCATACCTGCCTGTCAAAGACACGGTCATGCCTACCCGAATTAGTTTGATATCAGACTCAGAATCCAGCAACGTACTCCTAACTCAGATTAAAGGTTTCGCCAGCAGCGTAGCTTTGCCATTTCCCATTCTTGTACACAGTAACCTTGCCCCCGCCAAGAACCGTCCACCCGTCGGGACCGCTCAGACATCCTGTTGCGCCGTCGATACCCAGCGCCCACAGGTCGGCATGGCCGCTGGAGGCTAGCTCCTCAGACGTCTCCTCAGGTTTGCTGCGCTCGTGGTGTGGCAGTGCAACGATCCCTGGCACTATACCCAGGGTCTCGCTCCATTTACGGAAACGCATCCAGGAGCCCATTACCATGGCCCCGGCGCTGGACCCTGCCAGGATGGCGTCTCGCTGGAGCAGCTCTTTTATCTTCTGCAGAAGGAGTGAGTCTTTTATTTCATCGAACAGTTTGGCCGGGTTGCCGCCTGTGAAGTAGACGATGTCAGCGCTGTCCACCTGAGATACCAGGGCCTCGTCGTTGGCCTCGTCAGCCGTCGTCACCAATAGAGGAGCAGCGTCGGCACCCAGATCGAGGAAGTGCGTCACGCCGTTGTTCGACGCCAGAACCGCGTTGTGCTCCGATGCCGTGGGAATAACCAGCAGCCTGGGATTGGATTTGCCCGTCGCTCGCAGCAGTTCGATGTCCATCTCCCTGCATGAGGGGCCAAACTCGTCTCCACCAACCAGCGCGATTCTACCTGCCATAATGTATCTCCACTGTTCTTTTTATGATTTAACCCATTCTAACAAAGCGGTGGCTTTAGCTTACTTCGTCTGCCCTTCCCGCTCTCACGGTGGTCAAGAATACAACAAAAGCGAATGCCAGCAGCGTGGCGCCGCCCAGGTAAACGAATACGAAGGACGACGTTGTGTACTCCAACACCGCGAAGACGATCAGCGGTCCCAGGGCCGAGCCTGAGTCTTGCCACGTGGCGTAACGGCTCATGATCTGCGCACGCCTGCGCTCGGGGGCCAGGCCGCCTACCAGGGAGTCCAATGCCGTAATAGAGGCGGCGGTTGCGACGAAGGCCACCGGTAGCCATGCCACTATGAGCCAAAGCGACGGGGAGAACGCCAGCAATAGCAAGGCGACCAGGCAAATAGGTATCGACACCGCTAGAATTCGAGTACGACCATACTTGTCGCCGACGTGTCCAAAATACGGTGCGGACAGCCCTGAAATCCAGCGGGTGGATATGAGCATACCGTTCAGTGTCGCTATGCCTATCACCATACCTGCTATGGCCGCACCGGCTCCCAGCCGCAGATTCAAAAAGTAACCCAGTGAAGATATGAGCACGCCGTTCATGACCAGTTGGAAGCAGAAAAAGGTAAAATTGGCCGTCAGAATCATCCGGCGCTGCCGAAATGAGAGTTCCGGCGCCTTGGAGATCAACACATCCCAGATTTTTTCAGATAGAGTTGCAGGACCACTTGGCCGTACGGAAGTCAAACTGGTGGCAGATGAAGAATGATCAGGGCTTTCTGTTTGAATGGGATTTTCACTGGCCTTTTGTGAAATCGCTGGCGATTGTGTGGAATCGGTGTGCGGCAAATCCTTACCTGCGCCATCTGCAGAAGGAGCGCTTTCGATCACGGCTGCGTGGCCGCTCTTGAGCAGAGCTAATGCTGCAGGCAAACCAACCAGTCCAATAGCAGCTATCACCAGAAAGCTTACCGTGCGTCCAGTGACATCAAAAAGAAGCCCACCCAGCAGCACACCAATAATGCTTCCAATACGCATTCCGCTGGTGAAGAAGCCCATGAGCCTGCCCCGGGAGCCGTCACTACTCTCCTCCAGCACCACCAGGTAGCCGCTGAGTCTAAACACGGAGAAGGTCATGCCCCAGACCAGTCGGGCCACCAACAGCACGCTGAACCACGGGGCCGTGCCGTACGCTACAGTTGTGCCCAGCGCGAGAAATCCGCTGGCCAGCAGCGGCCCACGCATTCCTAAGCGCTCCATGGCCCATGCGGCGACCAGGTTGGACACCAGCCGGACCAGCCTATTAGCGCTAAGAAGCACGCCGACCAGCCCTACCGAAATGCCAAAAGCATCCACCTGGGAGGGCAGCACGTTGTATAGCATGGAGTCGCCCATGATTGTGGCAGCAGCCACTGCCGTCACCAGCATCACACGACGAGGCGCTAATCTAGTTAAGGATGAGACTTTCAGCAAAGAGTAGGCGACCTAGTAGCTCGGGTCACGCCACTCGAATGCCAGCGTCGCGTAGCGCACGAACACTGCCCCACCGGGCGCAGCCAGAGGTCCGTTGGCGGCCAGCAGTGCGATGGTGTGCTTGTCGCCGGGCTTGGGCTCGGCGCTGAGCACCACTCTCTGCGGGACGTTGAATCCCTGCACAGCCCCTCGGTCGCGATCACACTCGCCGTCGATCCAGATCTCACCGTAGTCGTCGATACAGGTCTCAATCAGGCAGCGGGAGCCGCCGATGCTCCTGCCGCCGACGGTCTCCGGAAGCGTCACGCTGATGCGGTACCAGACGAATGACACACCATGTGAGTGCCACTCTGCGATGTCGTTGGTTATCTCCCAGCCTGAGTCGTCGTAGTCCGGCAGACGCGCTGGGCTGCCCTCCATCTGGGCGACCAGCCCTTCGTTGGGCTCGCCCGGCACCAGTCCAATGGCGTAGCGCCACTGTCCTCCTACCGCTTCCAGGTCTGCTGGATTTTGTAAATCTAAAATTGCTCTGGGCATTTTTTGGCTCCTCAGCAAAAAGGATTTTTCATATTACCCGCGAAATGGCGTGGATCGGGGCCAAGCCTATTTTTCTGCTTCGGCTAAAGACCCTGTATCTTGGGCGGCCATGATTATAACACCGGTGCACGTCTGGGCTACCAGTGCTAAACTTTCCTCGCTAGAACAGTGGTCCAACGTTTCCGAACGGCGACCACGTTACAAGGGGGCCCAGAGCAGATGGCGACAACGGCAGACGCGGTGATCATAGGCGGCGGCATCATGGGCTGCAGCATCCTGTACAACCTGGCCGCCCTGGGCATGACCAATACGCTCCTTCTTGAGAAGGACGTGCTGGGCTCAGGCTCCACCAGCCGCTCGCAGGCCATTCTTCGCATGCACTACTCCAACGAGGTTACGTCGCTGCTGGCCTGGAAGAGCCTTGAGGTGATAAAGAACTTCGAGGAGCTAATCGGCACACCTTCGGGATACACCAAGTCAGGCTATTTCTTGATTGTGGCAGACGAAGCAGACAAGCAGGCCATGCGCGACAACGTGGCCATGCACAAGAGCCTTGGCATCGCTACCAGCGAGGTTACGCTGGATGAAGCCAGGGAGATTGCGCCCATGCTCAGCTTCCAGGACAACGAAGCCTTCGCCTACGAGCCCGAATCTGGCTATGCCGATCCCTATTCCATGACAACGGGCTACGCCAGTCGCGCCAAGGACATGGGGGCGCGCATCAAGGACGGCACGACGGTAACGGCCATCGAGATGGAGGGCGGCAAGATTACGGCCGTGGTCACGCAAGACGAGCGCATCGAGACGGGCATCGTGGTAGTGGCAGCAGGGCCTTGGAGCAGGCCGATTCTGCGAACTATTGGCGTGGACCTTCCTCTGGGAACCGTGCGGCACCAGATCATCAACCTGCGCAGGCCCAATGACCTGCCAGAGCATCCCGCCATCGGCGACATAGCCAACGATTTCTCGTCGCGCCCGGATATCGGCTTTCGAACGCTGCTTGGCGTTGGCGAAGAGGAGAGTCCCGGCCCCGACTCCTACAACCAGGGTCTGGACATGCCCGACGTCGAGAGCGGTCTGAAGAGGCTGGTTAAGAGGATACCTGCCATGTCGCAGGCGCTGTTCCAAGGCGGATGGTCCGGCCTCTTCACAACCACTCCCGACTGGCACCAGATTCTTGACGGGGTTGAGGGCATCGACGGCCTCTACTGCGCCGTGGGCTTCAGTGGGCACGGGTTCAAGGAGTCTCCGATGATCGGCCTCACCATGGCCGAGCTAATCACCCAGGGCAAGGCATCGACCATCGACATCTCCATGCTTAACATGGCGCGATTCAACAACGGCAAGCTGTTGCGCTCAAGGTACACCATGCAGGTGCTTGCGTAGGCGCTGCCGGTACCTTATCGTTGTTTCTAGAGACGTGTCCTTCGACAAGTCCCGACTTTGTCGAGGGTGCTCGATGCAATCGGCACTCAGGACGAACGGAAACCTATATTAACGTTCGTGGTGAGCCTGTCGAACCATAGGCTCTATAATGACTTTCCCACTCAGAACCGAGGCAAAATCATGGCAACGGCGGACCCGTCCACTTCAACGGACTTCATTAGGCAGGCCATAACTGAGGACACGCAGTCCGACCGGTTTGACGGACGGGTACACACGCGCTTCCCACCGGAACCCAATGGCTACCTGCACATTGGGCACGCCACCTCCATCTGCCTCAATTTCGGCATAGCGAAGGACTTCGACGGCCTGTGCAACCTGCGCTACGACGACACCAACCCCGCCAAAGAAGAGGAAGAGTACGTCGAATCACAGCGGAAGGACATCCACTGGCTTGGCTTTGACTGGGGCGACCGCGAGTTCTACGCGTCCGACTACTTCGACCAGATTTACGAGTACGCGCAGAAGCTCATTCGCGATGGGAAGGCCTACGTAGACAGCCTGAGCCAGGAGGAGATGCGCGAGCACCGGGGTACGCTGACAAAACCAGGCACCGACAGTCCGCACCGGAACAGGTCTGCTGAAGAGAACCTGGACATGCTGGAACGCATGCGACAGGGAGAGTTCGAGGAGGGCGAGGCGGTTTTAAGGGCCAAGATCGACATGGCGTCACCCAATCTGAACCTACGGGACCCTGTTCTATATCGCATCATCAAGACCTCGCACATACGCACCGACGACAAGTGGTGCATCTACCCGATGTACGACTTCGCCCACGGTCAGTCGGACTCGCTGGAAGGCATAACGCACTCGCTGTGCACCATGGAGTATGAAGACCACAGGCCGCTATACGACTGGTTCCTGGACGAGCTAGGCCTGTACCACCCCAGGCAAATCGAGTTCGCTCGCATCAACCTGAGCCATACCATGCTCAGCAAGCGCATGTTGCTGCAGCTTGTGAACGAAGGCCACGTCTCTGGATGGACCGACCCACGGATGCCAACGCTGGCCGGTATGCGGCGGCGCGGCTATCCACCAGAGGCCATACGAGACTTCTGCGACACAATAGGCGTTACCAAGAACAATGCCGTAACGGATATTGCCGTGTTGCAGCACTGCGTTCGCGACCGGCTCAACAAGACAGCCCAGCGCGTCATGGGCGTAATCAATCCGCTAAAAGTTGTCATCGAGAACATGCCGGAGGGCGAGGTAGACTGGCTGGACGCGATAAATAACCCTGAGAACCCAGAAGCGGGCAGTCGCAAGGTGCCCTTTTCACGAGAGCTATACATAGAGCAAGACGACTTCATGGAGGACCCGCCCCGCAAGTTCTTCAGGCTGGGTCCTGGTCGCGAGGTGCGCCTGCGCTACGGCTACTTCATCAAGTGCGAGAGCGTAGTCAAAGACGACGCTGGCAATATCACGGAGTTGCGCTGCACGTACGACCCGGAGACTCGCGGCGGTTCAGCACCCGACGGCCGCAAGGTGAAGGCCACGCTGCACTGGGTGTCGGCCAGCCATGCCATCAACGCCGAGGTGCGCCTGTACGACCACATGTTCACCGAGTGGGACCCGACAGACGGTCCAAAAGGCTCAGACTGGAAGGATGTTACGAATCCAGAGTCGCTGGTCACGGTTGCTGAGGCCAAGCTGGAGCCTAGCCTTGCCGATGCTGTGCCAGGAACCCAGTACCAGTTCGAGCGCCTTGGCTACTTCGTTGTCGACTCCGAGGACTCCACACCGGAGCACCTGGTCTTCAACCGCACCGTCACCCTGCGCGACACCTGGGCCCGCGTCCAACAGGCAGGCAAGAAGTAGATTCCAGAGCTACAAGAAAATAATTAGTTAACTGCTGATCTGGACTATAGTTGTGCCTTCTAAAATTGCGGGCGGATTTGGCGAGGCGTTTACGTTTGCTCTGATCCACTCCGCCGCAAGTCGAACTGATTCATCCGCGCCAGCTTTGTCCTGACAAACTGTCACAGACGCGCCGCCATCAGCAGTTCTAATGAGGCTATAGGAGACCAATCCCGACACCTCCCTAATCAACTTTTCTACCTCTTCCTGCTTGGCCTCGATTGCGTCAAAAACCTCAGATGCTCCCGAACCTGAATAATGTCTTACTACGGCGTACATGATCTCCCCATTCGGTATTGTCTCATATGCTCGTCTGCCAAAATCCTAGATTCGAAAGGTAATTCATTATTGGTGCATTTGTCTAGTTTGCTGCATCAAGGAGAACCGGATCTATGCTCACCGCGCGGGCAAACGAAGACAAGGTGATGTGCGAGACTTAGATGTCATTCAAATCATGCGATTCAGGGCACTTGGGAAATTGGCTAAAGCATCGCCTTTAATGGCTCGAGGTTGGCCTCTTCAGACTTCAGTTCGCCACGCTCCACGCGCTTTACGACATCGACAATGCCGTCGCAGAATGGCGTATTGATACCCAGGGCATCGCCGCGCCGCGCTACGTAGCCGTTGAGGAACTCGATCTCCGTGCGTCGCCCCTTCATGACGTCCTGCAACATAGAGGGACGGCCAGCGCCCAACGAGCCCGCGCCCTCGGCCAGCCGCGACTTCACGTCCTCCATGGCCTCGGCATTATCCGTAGGCAGGTAGTCTTCTGCAGGCACGCCGCTGATGGCCTCCATCTGGATGCCCAGAGCCTTGCCAACCTGCACAACCTCCGCTGCCACATTGATAGCCACATCGACCACGCCCGGCGTACGTCTGACGTCTGCCGAACCCAGGCCCGTGGAGGCAGCAATGGGATTTGCCATGCTGTTCACGGCTAGCTTGGCCCAGCGCTCGCCCCAGATGTTGCGAGAGACCTTCGTGACGCCGATATCGCTCATGACCTCCGCCAGCGCTTTGACGCGTTCCGTCTCCAGTCCCGTCAGCTCGCCAACGGTGAAGGACAGCTTGTATGGGTCGCCGGTGTGAATGGCGTAGCCGGGCTCGTACAGGCCCGCGCCCAATGTAATGACGCACGCCATCACTCGCGAGAATCCCACTATAGGCGCAATGATTTCGTCGTTGACGCCGTTCTGCGACGAGATGATGACGCCTGTAGGCTTTAGGTAATTCATGGCGAAGTGGGTGGCCCAAACCGTGTCGTAGGACTTCACCGCCAGGAATATGGCATCGAACTGATCTGGGATGGTGTTGGCCTCGCCCAGGTGCATGGCATGGACCGGCGTGGTGAACTCGCCGTTCTCGGCGGTGATGTGTATGCCGTTGGCCTTCATTGCCTCAACATGGTCCGCCCACGTATCGATAAGGGTGATGTCTCGTCCCTCTCTGGACAGGTAGGCGCCTATTACGCTGCCTATGGCTCCCGTGCCGACTATCGCCAGTCTCTCGAACATGCTGTCGCCTCCGTGGTTTCCAGTTTTTTGTAATTATTTTTTGTTCTTAGTGGGAAAGACGGTCCATTAATCCACTAGGTTACTGCCTGGCATCAGACCATTGCCCCATATACAAATTTAGCCGAGGAGCTCTTTGCGGATCTCGTCCATGCGCTGACGTTCGGCCTTGTCCAGTTCTGGGTAGGCCTCGCCCTTCTGGCGGACGCCGCCCGTGAACTCCGGCGGACGCTTCTCCTGGAAGGCCAATCGCCCCTCATCTCCGTCGGTCGTCAGCTGAGTCAGCAGGCTGTTCATCAGCGTCTGCACGCGCCAGGCCTCGCTGGTAGGCGTATCCCGGAAGCGCACAACGAACTCCTTCATCATGCGGGTAGCCGCCGGGGGCATCTTGGTAATGTCAGTCGCCAGCTTCTCGGCACGCTCCATGAGGTTGGCGTGCGGCACGACCTCGTTGATGAGGTTAATGCGCAACGCCTCTTTGGCATCGAAAGGCTCGTCCGTGAGCAGGATGCGCATTACGTCTGCGTAGGCGATCTGCTTCATGAGGTAGGTTGCGCCCGGCCCGTTGCCAACCCAGCCCTGGCTAAGTAGCGCAAACTTGAACCGCGCATGCTCCTCGCAGGCAAGCCGTATGTCTGTGGATGTGAGCATAATGTAGAAGCCAGCGCCAGCCGCCCAGCCATTGATAGCGCCTATTACGGGCTTCCAGATCTGCGGGTAATGGTCGCCCAGGGTCCCGTCGGCGCCAAACTTATTGCCGTTTACCGAGCCCGCTGTAGGATAGAACACATTCTCTGCCCGAACACGCTCGCGCTCCTCTGGCGTGATATCCGGTCGCACGGCCAGGTTGTGCCCTGCACAGAAGTGGCGATCTCCCGACCCGGTTAGAATGGCAACCCGAACCTCCCAGTCGTCGTAAATCTCTTTCCAGATTTCAGATAACTCGTCGGACGTGGCCTTGTCCAAAATATTGGCTTTTTCGGGGTTGTCGATAGTTATGTAGGCTATGCCATTCTTCTTCTCGTAAAGGACACCCATCAGTGATACACCTCAATTTTAGTCATTAGTCATTAGTGATTAGCTATTTTGGGAAATGGCCTCACGTCGTGCATTGTGGCTCAAAGCGATCTTCAAGCAAACAGTGTCAGTAAATAATCTCATCTAGAACGAGCCGTCCAACGTCGCCCTTCGTTAGACCAAGCAGGTTCTGGTAGACATATTCGTTGTGCATGCCGAGGACGGGTGCCGCCGTATTGTAGGCGTCCACACCAGCAATGCGCCATCCAAGGCCGGGCAGATCGTGCATCTTGCCGTCGCTGGCCTCTTTCGTTTCGAAGTAACCACCCTCTCGCAAATGCGGGTTGTTGAACACCCTTGGTGGCTCAAGATACGGTCCGGCGGGTACACCTGCTTGCTGCAAGAGATCAGCCGCTTCGTAGTCATCTTGTTGCAGCGTCCAGGCATTGATGGCCTTGTCTATCATCGCTGTCTTCGACTTGCGGTCACTCACCGTGCTTAGCGATGCATCAGACGCCAGGTCCGGCCTGCCTATGGCTCCGCAAAGGGCCAGCCACTCTTCGTTGGAGGTGACTGCGATGGCCAGCCAACGGTCCTCGCCTTTGCAGTGGTAGACGTTATGAGGGCACGACCAGTCGTCGTCGTTGCCTGCCGGCTCCTTGATACGCCCGTTCATCTGGTAATCCAGCAGCACCTCGGGAATGCCAGTCGTCAGTGCCTCCGCCATGGAGAAGTCGATATACTGGCCTGCACCTGTGACTGCGCGATGGTTGAGGGCTGCCGAGGTTATCATGGCCAGTTCCATACCAACCCAGGGATCTGCCCACAGGCCACCTTTGATGGGTTCGCCGCCCGGATAGCCGGATATGGAGTTCCAGCCTGTGTACGACTGCAGAAGGCTGCCGTAGGCTACGTAATCCTTGTCAGGCCCCGAGTGCCCCGTTCCGGCAGAGGAGACCATGATTATGTCGGGCCGAGCCTTGCACAGCACATCGTATCCCAGCCCCAGACGCTCGATTACGCCCGCCGCGAAGTTCTCGATCACAACATCGGAGGTCGAAATCAGCTCCAGCGCCAATTCGAGACCCTCGGGCTTGGAGATGTTCAGCGAGGCGTAAAGCTTGCCCTG
>Ga0066376_10002384_pt1 | contig 17538 bp, 16 predicted proteins | sample Knorr_S15_td_Bot_FD_77009 | JGI IMG/M metagenome (GOLD analysis project Ga0066376, IMG submission 77009) | Marine microbial communities from Southern Atlantic Ocean transect - Knorr_S15_td_Bottom_ad_5009_LV_A | ecosystem: Environmental > Aquatic > Marine > Oceanic | place: Southern Atlantic... | reverse complement strand
GCCCATTGACGCCTTCCGATGGACATGATCTTCCACGGTTGATCGATGAGCTTGTTCCAGGCTTCGCAGCAGAGCGCGACGATTTGCTGGTAGGATTCAAAAATACGGTTGGATAGCCAGTTATCGCGCATGAACTGCCATATGTTCTCGACTGGGTTCAGTTCGGGCGATCTCGGCGGCAAGGGCATGAGCGTGATGTTGGACGGGACTGTGAGCTTGCCGGTGGTGTGCCATCCGGCCCGGTCGAGGATGAGGACGGCGTGAGCTCCCGGCGTCACCTGGGACGAGATTTCGTCGAGGTGCCATTGCATGGCCTCGGTGTTGCAGTGGGGCAAGACGAGGCCGGCGCCGACGCCACGCTCAGGGCAGATAGCGCCGAAGATGTAGACCGATTTCGTGCGTTGGTCCTTGGGCGCCGTGGGTCGGCTGCCGCGTGGCGCCCAGCGCCGGGTGAGTTTGGTCTTCTGGCCGACCCTGGCTTCATCCTGCCACCAGAACTCTATGGCGGTGTTGGCTGCGAGCCCGCTCCGGATATGGTCCACCTCGCCCGCGAAGTTTTTTTAAAATCCTCGACGGCGAACTCGTTCTGTCCTTTGTGGCGCGGCCGCGCGGAGATCTTGGCGAACCCCAACGCCCGCAGTTCTCGGCCCACGCTGGACTCCTCAAGCGAGATGCCAAACTCTTCGAATATCCAAAGTGCCAGGTCCGCCCGGCGCCAGCGCACCACGCCATGGACTGCCGGGATCGGCCCCGCCTCGACGATCCGCGCAAGCGACTGGCGTTGCGCGTCGTTGAGTTTGGGTGGCTTGCCCGTCGACTTGCCGTCAATCAGGCCATCCGGCCCGTGTGCGTTGAAACGCAACACCCAATCCCTGATGACTTGAAGACCTACATCACCGATCCGCGCCGCGTCCCCTCGCTTGCCGCCATCGTAAATCTCGGACAGCGCAAGGAGACGGCGGCTCTGCCCAGCGTCCTTCGACGTCTTGGCCAAGCGCCGCAATCCCGCGCCATTGAAATCTTCCCGTAACGCAACCGTTCTGCCCATGGCAAACCTCCAAATCTGTTCCCTCATTGATTCAGACTTTTGGCCGCTTGGGAATCCCCTAATTGAGTCGCGCTTAATGCTCGCTGGTATAAAAGAAATTTGACCACAGAGACACAGAGGAAGAAGAGGGAAAGAAAAGAAGGTGGTTTATTAAAATAAAAATTCCTTTCTCGTCTTCCTCTGTGTCTCTGTGGTGATCAACCTCTAATTGCTCCACTCAGACAATAGGCGGCTCGTCGTCCAGGCTGGGGGCGAGTTCTTCTTCGTAGACCGGGTCGTTCTCGAAGGCGTCCATGGTCTTGGCCGCTACTTGCGTTCCCTCCAAGCGGCCGATGTGGAACAGGGCGTCGCCTTCATGGACCAGAGGCAGATTGGTGCCGCCGATGACGATGCCCTCGGCGGGGGACAGCACCTCGACCTCGTTGCCGCCGAAGGGATCGGCGATGGCGCCCAGGCGCTCGTCTTTCTTGACCAGCTTACCCAGCGCCACGGCGCGCCTGAGGATGCCGCTTTGCGACGCTCGCACCCAGGTGCTTGAGCGCACCAGCATGGGATCGACCGGCTTTCGTTTCGTGTGCTTGCGGTCCTTGAGCATGCCGAGAGAGCGCATCACCCCGACAACACCGCGCACCCCGGCGCGGATGGCGAATTCGTCGAAACGCAGGGCCTCGCTCGCCTCATAGACGATGACCGGCACGTCTATTTGCGACGCCGCCTCGCGTAAGGAGCCCTCGCGAAAACCCGAATTGATGACCAGGGGGACGCCGAAGGCATAGGCCATGGCCGCTGTTTGCTCGTCATCCATATTGGCGCGGATTTGCGGGTAATTGTCGCGATGGATGGCGCCGGTATGCAGATCGATGCCGTGGCTGCAGTTGGCGACGATCTCGCCGAGGAAAAGATTGGCAAGACGCCCCGCCAGGGAGCCGCGGGCGGAGCCGGGGAAACTGCGGTTCAGGTCGCGCCGGTCAGGAAGATTTCGCGACAGAGAGACGAAACCGAAAACATTGACCACCGGCACCGCCACCAAGGTGCCCCGGATATGTTTTAGGGCGCCAAGGTTGAGCAGGCGCCGGATGATCTCGACGCCGTTGATTTCGTCGCCGTGGATTGCCGCGTTGACGAACAGCCGAGGCCCGGCACGGCGGCCATGGACGACCTGGACTGGCATGGTCATGGGCGTATGCAGGGACAGATCGACGAACGGAAGATCGATGGTTTTGCGCTGTCCCGGCGGCACTGCGACACCGCCGATGGTGAAGGCCTCCACGCCGGCTACCCCCGACCGCGGGTCTTGGTCTTATGCGGCTTGGCGTGTTTTTCGATGAACTCGATGATGAGTCCGGCAACATCCTTACCGGTCGCTTTTTCGATGCCTTCGAGGCCGGGCGAGGAATTGACCTCCATAACCACCGGGCCATGGTTCGAGCGCAACAAATCGACGCCCGCCACATTGAGCCCCAGGATGCGCGCCGCGCGCACCGCCGTTGAGCGTTCCTCCGGCGTGATGCGAATCACCGAGGCGAAGCCACCCTTGTGGATGTTCGAGCGAAACTCGCCCTCCTTGCCCTGGCGCTTCATGGACGCCACCACCTTCTCGCCAACCACAAAACAACGAATATCGGCGCCGCCGGCCTCCTTGATGAATTTCTGGACCAGGAAGTGAGCCTTCAGGCCGCGAAAGGAATCGATCATGCTGGTCGCCATCTGATGGGTCTCGGCCAGGACGACGCCGTTGCCATGGGTGCCTTCGAGCAATTTAAGCACCAGCGGCACGCCACCGACGAGATCGATCAAATCTTTCGTGTTGCTGGTCGAATGGGCAAAGCCGGTGACCGGCAGGCCGATACCCTTGCGCGAGAGCAGCTGGAGCGAACGCAGTTTGTCGCGCGAGCGGCCGATGGCGACGGATTCATTCAGCGGATAGACCCCCATCATCTCGAATTGGCGCAGCACGGCGAGGCCGTAGAAGGTAATCGAGGCGCCGATGCGCGGAATCACCGCGTCGATGCCGGTCATCTTGCGGCCCTGGTAACGCACCTCGGGGCGATGGGAGGTCACATTCATATAGCAACGCAAGGTGTTGATGATTTCGATTTCATGGCCACGCGCCTCGGCGGCCTCGACCAGGCGGCGGTGCGAGTAAAGCTTGGGGTTGCGCGCGAGGATAACCAGTTTCATGTTACGTCTTTCTTGCTTTTCGTCTGCTTTTTCTTGAGCGGAAAATAGGCCTTCCTGGACAGTTTACCCGCCACATACGAACGCGCGGGATCAACAATCATACGCCCCTTGATGGCGGTGCGTCCGAGTAGCATACGGAACAGCATACTGTCGCGGCTGGTCAAGGTAATCTCGACCGGCCAGACCTCGCCGCCCATATGGACGGGCTCCTCGACGACATAGCGCAACTCGCGATGGCCGCCGGAATCCGTGACCCAGCGCTGGTCGATAATCGGGGCCTCGCAGATAATTTCGATATCGGTGCGCTTTTGCAGCGGATGAATACCGAAACGCACATGGACCAGGCCGTCCATTTGAAACGGTTCGACAAAAAAGGCGTGCAGCGCCGAGGTGCGCGCGCCGGTATCGATCTTGGCCTTGATGGCCGGCAGGCCGAGGGACGGCAAGGCGAGCCATTCGCGCCAGCCGATCGCCGGTCTCTCAGATTGATCAGTCAACAATCGACTCGGTGCGGCCGTAAAACAATTCCCGGGCATAGGGCGTGAAGATAACGTTCGGCTCCCGGACATAGCTTAAGACCGCCGCGAGCCGAGCCTGTTTGCCGATCACCGGCGTTACCCGATGCAGCGCGTAATGGCCCCGGAAAAGCGCCAGGGTTCCAGCCTCGAATTCCAGCAAGTGGGTATCGCCGGCCGCGCCCTCCATCACCTTGGTGACCCCGTCATAGTTCTCGTCGTCGGAAGAGCGAAGCGCCGGCACATATTCGAACTGGCCGCCGTCTTGGGCAGTCTGGATGGACAAGGTGACGGAGAAATCCGCCCGGTCGAAATGCCAATTCAGGGATTGTCCGGTCTCGAATACGTTGATATTGAGCGCCGCCAGGGGGTCGGCATGGCGATAGAGCTTGTCCTCGCCGAGCACGCCGGCGATGAAACCCATCAAGCCGTCCCAATGGTAGAGTCGTTTGAGTATTGCCGTCTTGCCGATCTGGTCTCCGGCGACACCGCCTTTACGGCTGAACAGCATATGGCTGCGCGGGTGGTCTTCGGGAAAAGCCTCATCCGCGGGCTCGAAATAACAGGTATGTTCGGTCGCTATTTCATAGGCGAGCGGCGTCAGGTCACGGGCCTCGGCAGCAAGCGCCTCAGCGGCCACGGGCAATACGAAGCCAGGCAGGGACAAGGCGCCTGTCGCATCCAGCCTTGCACGGCAATCCTCGATCAGCGCAACCGCCTCGGGCGCGCCGAGATCGGCGATCGGATAGCGATCCAGATCGATGATCGCGGCGGGTTCGGCACAATCAATCATTCACTCCCCCTTCAATGAATACTATCAGCCCTTATCTATCGTACAATGACGCGAGCCGGCTTGTCCCAATCAATGGACTGGTAAATTGAATACAAACGACATAATCGACGGCGCAAAAATTTAGGTGATCAGCGACTGGCTGATCGAACGGGGCCTGCACCCGGCCGGCTTCGAGACCCTGATCCACGGGTTTTGCGATCGCCTCGCCGAGGCCGGGGTGCCCTTGTCCCGCGTCTATGTGAGCATTCGCACCCTGCATCCCACCATCGCGGCGTTCGACATTCTGTGGCGACCCGGTGATAAAATACAGACCAGTCTGTTTAATCATGAAATGGCCGGTGCGTTCGCCTGGGGCAAGAGCCCGTTTTACCATATGCTGGAAACCAACGTCCCGACCATGCGCCGCTCCCTGGCCAACCCGGAAGCGCCGCTCGAATTCTCTGTCCTCGAGGAATTGCGGAACCAGGGCCTGATCGACTATTTCGCCAGCGTCATCAAATTCGATGTTGCCAATATTAAATACCACCCGACAGGCATGGCATCATCTTGGGCTACCAACAGGCCCGAAGGCTTCACGGACGAGCATCTGGATATCCTCAACCGCCTGCTGCCCCGCCTCGCCCTGTCCCTCAACGTCGGCCTGGCCCGGCAGATCGCGGTCAACATGCTCGATACCTATGTCGGCCATGAGAGCGGCCAGCGCATCCTCGCCGGCGATATCCAACCGGGCAAAATGGATGTGCTGCCGGCGGTCATCTGGCTTGCCGATCTGCGCAGTTTCACGGCGGTGAGTGACACCATGCCCCACGATAAGATCGGCGATATGCTCAACGCCTATTTCGAATGCATGGTTGAGCCGGTCCAGGCGCGTGGCGGCCAGGTTTTGAAATTCCTCGGCGACGGCCTGCTCGCCACCTTCGACACCAACGCCAATAAATCCGACGGCCTCTGCAGCCAGGCCCTGTCGGCGGCGGCCGATTCGATCGAGCGGGTTCGCGCCCTGAACAAAGAGCGCCAGGCGGCGGACTGGCCGGCCATGGAACTCGATATAGCACTCCATCTCGGCGATGTACTTTACGGCAACGTGGGCGCCGGTGATCGGCTCGACTTTACGGTTATCGGCCCGGCGGTCAACGAAGCCAGCCGCATCGAGGCCCTTTGTACGCCGCTTGGCCATAACATCCTGACCTCCGAGGCCTTCGCCAAGGCCGCCACAACCTGTTCGGCCCGGTTGGTCTCTGCCGGCCGTCATTCTCTACGGGGCGTGGCCGGCGACCAGGAGCTGTTCACCATGGTCGGCTTGGATGCAGAACGATCTACTCCTGGGGCTCGGCCAGTTCCGCCGCAACCACGGACGGGCTGAAGGACAAGCGCCAGCCGAGCGCCACCCCAGCGACGATCCACAGCAGCTCACGCGCGCGACGCACCAGCGCCGCCGCCAGCCCCAGGGGCGGCTGGCCGGTCAGCGCGCCGACCAGCACGACGAAGCCGGCCTCGCTGGCGCCCAAATTGGCAGGGATGAAGAAACTCCCGGCGCGCACCAGCTGCAGCACCGATTCCGTGATCCAGGCTTCGGTGAAGGTTATCGGATGGCCGAGAAAATCAAGGATCACATAAAGCTCAACCGCGCCGAGCAGCCAGCTCGACAGCACAAAACCCAACGCACCGGCAAAACGCCCGGGCCGGTGGCGATAGAAGGCGGCAAATCGGTCGTCAAGCTCGCGCAAATGACCGAGTGCCGTCTCGAGCCGGCCGCCAGGGCGCTTCGCTGCCAGGCGCGCGGCCAGACGACTCGCCACGCCCCAGCGCTGGACGGCGAAGAAGCCAAGCACGCCAGCGGCGAGCACCATCACCCCCACGCCGGCAACGATGCGGTAGGTCTCCCCGAAAATGTCCCTGTCCATCATTAGAGTCAGGCCGACAGAGGCGTAGATGATCAATCCGATCAGCGTGACCGTCTTGGCCATGACCAGGGATGCCGCCCCTTCCCCGTAACCGACGCCATGGCGCTTCTTCAACAGCAACACCTTGACCGGCTCGCCGCCGAGGGACGCCGCCGGGATGATGGCGTTGAACGCCTCGCCGACCAGCCGCGCCATCCACAGGCGGCCGAGCCACAGCCTTTCCAGCCTGGGCCCCGCCAGGGTGAGCCACCAGGCGGCGCTGTCGCAGGTAAAGGCCAGCATATAGATGGCGAGCACCGAAGCGACCCCGAGAGGGCCCATGCGCCCGAGCCATGCACCCGCCGCAGACAAATCGACTTCGTAAAGAATAACGGCAAGCAGGCCAAGCCCGGCGAACAGATAGACGATGCGTAGAATGCGCAAGATTGATTTCCTTGAAGTCCCGTGAGTAGAATCTAGCATACCGTCGCATCAGCAACAGCAATTGCCATAACCGTGAAAAAACCGCCCTACGATCAACGCATCGCCCGCCTGCTGGTGCTTCCCCTAGCACAAACACCGGTCACGCCGAACCATATAACCGCCATGACCCTGCTGCTTGCCCTGGGCGCCGCCTGCCTGTTCGCTCAGGGAGACGGGCGCGCCGCCGACTGGGGCGCCGGGTTATTCGTTTTGGCGCGCTTTCTCGATCATTTAGACGGTGAGCTGGCCCGGCTTAAGAATGCAAAATCGCGATTCGGCTATTACTTCGACTATATCGCCGGGGCGCTCAGCTACACCGCCCTGTTCGCCGGTATCGGCATTGGTCTATCAGACGGCGCTCTGGGCGGCTGGGCCCTGGTCCTCGGCGCGGCGGGAGCGGCCTCGTCGATCCTTTCACTGTTCATCAATCTCGACATCGACAAGCAGATGGAGCTTAGCGACGGCCAGGCAACAGGCTATCCGGGTTATGCCGGGCTCGAACTCGAAGACGGCATCTACCTCATCGCGCCGATCGCCTGGTTCGGCGGGCTCACGCCCTTTTTCGTGCTCTGCGGCATCGGCGCCGCGGTCTATTGCCTGTGGTCCGCCTGGTCCCTCGTGAAGCTCAGGATGGGCTGAACAACCTTTCCCCGGCGAGCCAGCGGCTGGCGGCTTTGTCGTCCGCTAGGGCGATGCGCAGGGCGGCGATGAATTCCAGGTTTTCGATCTCGTGGCCCGACTCGACCAATCCGGCGATCAGGCCGTAGCCGACTCCGTTGGCGGCATTGAGCTGCATGGCCACCTGGGGGACCGGCTCCTGCATGCGCGAATTGTAGGAGCGCCGGCAAGCGGCCACATCGGTCGAGGCGACGGCGCGGCAGCTGATCGGGCGGACCTGATGAATACCGCAGGAATTATCGACCAGCATGGGGCACGGCAGACGCATGGCTTCGCGAGTCTCGGCGTCCTGACCATGGGTCAGGCGGTCGAGATTGGCGAGCTTCACCTTGAGAGCGTCGAGCTTCGCCGCCGGCCAGGTTCGGCGCAGATGGTCCGCGACCAGCAATATCTCGGGCGGGCTGACGGTGAGCAGGATGTGGCAGCAGTACGGGCAGCCGGGGCCGCAGGCGATGGGTTGGGGCGTGGGAACAAGCTTGTTGACCCGGGCGATGAGCGCCTCGATTCGCGCGAGTGACTTTTTCATCATCACCAGGAGGCGCTTCGCCGTACGCCGGCCCGACAGGGCCTTGGCGGTGGCGCGGGCCTGGGCTTCGGCGGCGGCGCCGATCAGCGCTCCGGCGCGCTTAAGCCGCGGGTCCGCCAAGTCGGCTCCTGAATTTCACGGCGACGAACAGGGCGAAGGCCGGCGCGCCGATGGCGGCGGCGACGATCATGGCTTCCGACCAGCCCAGCCAGATGAGCAGAGGCACAAAGAGGATGGCGTCGTCGGGATCGAAGCCGGCGGCGCTGGCCAGCTCACCGGCGCGGGCCCCGTCCAGGGCTTCGAGGCGTAGGGTGAGCAGCAGGATAAGAGCGACGGCGACGCCGGCGACGAGCCCCAACAACGCCCCCCAATGCCCCAAATCACCGCCCCGCAGGCCCCAGCCGACGCCGAGAAAGATGATGGCGTTACAGAAGGAATCGGCAACCAGATCATACGAATGGCCGCCCGGTGAGCGCTTGTCGGCGAGGCGGGCAAGCTCTCCGTCGGCGCGATCCAGCAGCACCGAGACGACGAACAAACCGGCCCCCCAGGCGAGCCAGACCGGGTCGCCATGGGCGCAGAGCCCGGCGGCGGCAACGCCAAACGCCAGGCGCAGACTGGTGATATGGTTGGGTCTCACGGCGGTCGGGACCAGGGGGCGAACGCCGACCCTGACGATACGGTGAATCCAGGTGTTATGGCTCATGGCGGGCAAAGCTTATACCAAGGGTCCAAGATAGAAACCCCTAGACGATCAATCTCCGGCCGCAAGGTGACGCCGCGAATAGCCTCGCCTATCCGCCGAGGCGAGCGCCGGCGGCGATGCCGGAACTGGCGATATACTCACCGGCTGTAATTTTGCCTGCGTCGTGGGGGCGAACTCGCTTGATCAGAATGCCGCCGCCATCAGCCGCCACCACGATTCCCTCGTCGGACACACCAACGACTTCGCCCGGCGCGCCCGCGGCCTCGACGATCTCGCTGTCAAAATTTTTTAGCTCTTTGCCGTCAACGGTGGTCCAGGCGCCGGGCTGCGGGTTGGCGCCCCTGATCAGGTTATAAACATCCTGTACGGGTTTGGACCAATCGACCCCTACATCGGCCTTCCTGCACCAGCTTTCATACGTCGCGTTATCGTGCTTCTGATCGATCCTGGGAGGATTGCCTGCGCGCACCAGATCAACGCCTTCAAGCATGGCATCCACGCCCATGGGGAAGAGATGGTTGAAATAGATGCTGCCCAACGTGTCGTCGGGACCGATCGCAATTTCCTTCTGGATCAATATGGGACCTTCATCGAGGCCCTCATCCGGCCAAAATATGGAGAGGCCGGTTTTCGTCGAGCCCTGAATGATCGGCCAGTTGATTGAACTGGGCCCTCTGTGCAGAGGCAGCAGAGACGGATGGTACTGGATCGTGCCGTGGGTCGGCGCATCGATCACCGCTTGTGAGACAAACAGGGTCACATAGGCCATCACACAGAGGTCCGGATCGAACGACTGCATCAGTTCAAGCGCTTCATCGCTCTTCCAGGATGTCGGTTGGTGGACGGTCAGACCTTGATCTTGTGCGAACGCCTTGAGGGGGTCGATTGGCCGGCCTTCCTTGTCCGGCGCACAAAACACGCCGACGACATTATCCCCCCGCTCGAGCAGCTTCTCCAAGACGGATTTACCGAACGCCTGCTGGCCGTGAATCACCAACTTCATGTGCATTTCCCCGATTGATATCGGACGTCCCTCGGCATTTCAGGATAGGGGAAAACAGTCCGGTTATTATTCAGCGGCTATGACGCCTGGCTCTCCTAAAGCCCCGCTTTCCCAAGCCGCCTTCAGTTCTTCCTCGTCGAGACCCAACACGTCTGTCAGAATTTCGTCCGTATGCTCACCCAATAGGGGCGAGCCCTGGACATCGGCTTCTGAATCGGAAAGCTTCACCGGCATTCCCACGGTCAGGTATTTACCTCTTGTGGGATGATCCACCTCAACGACCGTGCCGGTTTTCCTGAGCGCCGGTTCCTCGGCGATTTCCTTCATGGACAAGATTGGGCCGCAGGGAATGTTTATAGCATTCAGGATGTCCATAACTTCCATTTTGGGTTTGGTGAGGGTCCATTCTTCGATCAGACCGAAGCATTGATCGAGTTTTGAGAGCCGCGCCGCCGGCGTCGCCCACTCCGGATCCTCGATCAATTCGGGGCGGCCGCAGAGCTCCATATATTGAGCCCAGGCCTGAGGCTGGATGATGACATAGATATAATCGTTGGGGCCGCCGCCCTTGGTGCGAACGGCCCAGCCGGGCTGTCCACCGCCGGAAGCGTTGCCGGCCCGGGGGGTTTCATCCACATCGGTGTTCACCGGATACTCGTTTAGGGGTCCATGCGCCAAACGCTGCTGATCCCGCAGTTTCACACGACACAGATTGAGAACCCCGTCCTGCATAGCCGCTTGGACCCGCTGCCCGCGGCCAGACGTCTCCCGTTGATACAGCGCCGCGACTATTCCGAAGGCCAGGTGGAGGCCGGTTCCGCTATCGCCGATCTGCGAGCCGGTGACCATCGGCGGACCATCGTCAAAACCTGTCGTCGAGGCCGAACCGCCCGTGCACTGAGCGACATTTTCATAGACCTTGCAGTCTTCGAATGGGCCGGGACCGAAACCCTTTACGGAGGCAAAAATCATCCGGGGATTCAGTTCCTGTATTTTTTCCCATGAGAAGCCCATACGGTCCAAGGCCCCCGGCGCGAAATTCTCCACAAGGACATCACAGGTCTTGATCATGCGCACCAATATCTCTTTACCGGTCTTGTTTTTGGTGTTGAGCGTGATGGATCTCTTGTTGGAATTGAGCATGGTGAAATAAAGCGAATCCACATCCGGGATATCTCTGAGCTGGCCACGGGTGATGTCGCCGACTCCCGGCCTTTCCACCTTCAACACATCCGCACCCAGCCACGCCAAAAGCTGCGTACATGTCGGCCCCGACTGAACGTGGGTAAAGTCCAGAATTTTCACGCCTTTTAATGCTTTCATGGCATCCCCTACTTATACATGGTTTGCGCCTTGGTCCCGGGCGCATATTGATCCGGATCAACCCAAATATTGATGACCGCTGATTTCTGATTGCTTAATACAGACTCACGGGCTCTCTGCAAAGCAGCGGCGATCTCGCTCGGGTCCCGTACTTCTTCGCCGTATCCGCCCAGCATCTCGGCGAAGGCGCCGAAGGGCACATCGCCCAGCAGATTACCCACACTGCCCCGCTGTTCGCCGTATTTGGCTATCTGGCCGAAGCGGATTTGATTCATCGCCGAGTTGTTGCCGATGACGGCGATAAAAGGCGCACCGAACCGGTTAGCGGTCTCCATGTCAAAAGCGGTCATGGCGAAAGCGCCGTCGCCGTAATAGCAAAGCACTTCCTTTTCCGGATGGGCCAGTTTTGAAGCCAAGGCAAAGCCGGTGCCGACACCGAGGCTGCCGAGAGCGCCGGGGTCCATCCAATGGCCGGGGGAGCGAGGCTGAACCGCTTGCGCGCTCACCGTCACCACATCGCCGCCGTCGCCGATATAGATCGTGTCTTCCGTCAGAAACTCATTGATTTCCCAGGCCACCCTGTAAGGGCTGATGGGCACATCGTCGGAGAGGAAGGACGGCATCAGTTTTTCCGTCGCCTTGGCTTCCAGAGCCCGAAGTTCCTTCATCCAGGCGCGGCGCTTCCCGGCCCCGTTGTCCAAGCTGCCCGTGACGGCATCGTGAACCGCCTTCAAAATGGCGCCGGGATCGCCCACCAAGCCTAAATTCACATCTCTGTTTTTACCGACCGTGCGGTAGTCCTGATCGATCTGCACCAGAATGGCGCCTTCCCGGATACGCTTGCCGTATCCCATGCGGAAATCGAAGGGAGTCCCCACGATGACGATCACGTCGGCATTGTTGAAGGCATGACGGCGGGTGCGGTGGTAGTAGTGAGGATCGCCCGGCGGTAAAATACCGCGGGTCGCTCCATTCAAGTAGGTCGGGATATTGAGGGATCGCACAAGATCGATGGCTTCCTGATGCCCCCGGCTCATCCACACCTGATTCCCGAACAGGACAGCCGGCTTTTCGGATTTTATGAGAATTTCCGCAAGCTTTTCGATACCCGCGGGGTCGCCGATGGATTTTGTCGAAGCCCTGTAGGAACCGGGCTTGGGAATCGTCGCCTGGTCCAGGGGAATTTCCCGGTCCAGCACGTAACGGGGGATTTCCAGATAGGACGGGCCATAGGCGCCGGAAAAACATTCCCGGGCCGCCATGGACACCATATCGGCCACCCGCTCCGTGCTCGAGACGCTGGCCGAGAACTTGGTGATGGGCGCCATCATATCCACATGGGGCAAATCCTGCAGGGACCCCATTTTGTGCTGGGTCATGGCGCCCTGACCGCCGATATGCAGTATCGGGCTTTCCGAACGAAAGGCGGTAGCCACGCCGGTCATGGCGTTGGTGCAGCCAGGACCCGCGGTTGTCACCACGCAGCCGAGCTTGCCGGTCTGGCGTGCATAACCGTCCGCGGCATGAGCCGCCACTTGTTCGTGATGCACATCGATGATGCGGATGCCTTCATCCACGCAACCGTCATAGATGTCGATGATGTGGCCCCCACAGAGGGTGAAGATGGTATCCACACCTTCATTTTTCAGGGCTTTCGCCACCAGATGACCGCCGGAAATAACGTCTCCGGATCGATCCCTTTCAACCAGGGTATCTGTCGCTGTCGACTCGTTCATAATTTAGCTCCACTTGCTGTCCCTGATACCCCCCGATTCAGAGATCATTCCAGATAGTTAACGTGCTTATCGACATGTGCTGCGAGATCGAGCGCATGTTCTCGGACCAGTTTTTCCGCAAGCGCCGCATCCCGATTTTCCAAGGCTTCGATAATCGATAAATGATCGATAATGGAACGCGGCGCGCGATCCAATTCGTTAATCGTGCGGGCCCTTATGCCGCGCATATGCAGAAAGAGTTTGTCCGCTGTATCTTTTAACAGCCGGCAGCGGCTGAGTTCCAAGATGGTCTGGTGAAATTTGATGTTGCGGTCGGAGTATTCATCGATCCGGGCCGTCACGCCGCCGTCCAAGAAGTCACTGAAAATTTCCCGAAGAGAGGCGATCTCGGCGTCGGTGGCGTTTTCCGTCAACAGCCGGGCCGCCATGCTTTCCAGGGCCGCCCAGACAGTGATCATCTCAATGATTTCCTGTTTCGTTTTCTGGACGATGAACACACCCATCCTGGGCGCGATCGTAACCAGCCCTTCCTGCTCAAGGCGGACAAGAGCCTCGCGCAGGGGTGTGCGGCTGATACCAAGCTGCTGGGACAGTTTGCGTTCATCCATTTTCAATTGGGCATCGTCCGCATAGATATCCATGGACGTGATGGCCTTCTTGAGGATGTTGTAGCTCTTATCCGTGAGGCTCAGTTCTTCTCTGACGGGCTTAACAACGAGTTGAGGCGCGGCCATGATGATTTTTCGGGACGATCCTAATTGCTGTCGAAATCCGTGAGGAGATAACAGGCCGAAGGGGTGAACCCCCCGTCGACTGTATTATATCTCCCCTGGCATCTGGTATACATTATACCAATCATCTACAGGGCGGCAACCGGGAACTGGTCGATTTGCTGGGTTGCCCCGCCATAATGTTTGCCGTCGACAGAAATCGTCCGCCTGATCATACTCATGATCAACGATGGGAGGCTTGGCGGCTCTAGAATTGGGGCTCCGAATGAACTCACCAGAGGCGAGGGTCATAGACACAGCGGCGCAAGCGCAGGAGTACGACGCCTGGAACCCCGGGATTCGGTCTCCCGTGCCCACGGACATCCGGCCTTTATCCACTCTATTCCGTATCGACAACGTGTTTACGCCTCTGGTGGAGGCCGATGAATTGGCTGCCTTCACAGGTCTCCGCGCCGAGGAGATCATGAAGTTGAGGCCGGAGCGCCTGGTGATACACGAGCTTCTCGTGCGCGTCACTGCGGACGTATCCGTTCCCGACGGCTCAAGTTATGAGGATTTGGGCATCAACTTCAGGGAAATCGTTGCAACCATATTAGGGAAATACATCAAGCCTCGAATGGCTGACATTGTCCGCGCCTATGAGGATCTGGAGCAACGCATGAACGCGCGCATTCATGATGAACTGTCGGCCAGCTTGTTTGCGCCACCCGCCGCCCCGAGCCATGGCAGTAGGGGCGGTTTCTTTTCCCGCCTTCTGTTCGGCGGCAAGAATTCCGATCGTTCGACCTTCCGGCAGGATAGTGCGGCCAGGGAAAATCAGCTGTTGCAGGACTGGCGAGAGAAAGGGCTGGCGGCCCAGGATTTTGAATCGCAAATCATGTACGAAACTCTCATCAAAGCGGTGAACAGTATCCGACGCGTGCACGGCCAATTTCGGGGCGACATTTCCCTGCTTAATTCCCTGGTCAACAATATGTCCTGCAACAGTTGCGGCAGCAAAATAATCGGGGAAATTCTCGACCCCCTCGTTAAGGAAGCCTCCGATAAAGAAGAATTTCGTCTGTTACCCGTCCAGGAAAAACCCATCATCATGAACACCAAGGGGGCGTCGGCCTCTGGCAAGAGCACCCTCCGCCCGCTGCAGAAAAAGCTGGCCAAGGAACTCGGCGTGGAATGGACCGACTTCGCCCTTATCAGCCCGGACGTCTGGCGGAAATATCTCTTGGACTACGACTCCCTCGGAGAGATCTATAAATATGCGGGCACCCTTACCGGCGATGAAGTGGCGATCATCGATCAAAAATTGGATGCCTACATGGCCGCAAAGGCCCATGACGGGCGCATGTCCCATCTGCTCATCGACCGGTTCCGCTTCGACAGTTTTGTCTCTGTTGTCGACGGGTCGGCGGGGAGCACGCTGCTCACCCGGTTTGGCCACGAAATCTATATGTTTTTTATGATCACACCGCCGGAAGAGACCATCAAGCGGGCTTGGAAACGGGGAAAAGAGGTGGGCCGTTATAAGACCGTGGACGACCTCCTCTATCACAATGTGGAAGCCTTCACCGGCATGCCCAAGCTGTTCTTCACCTGGATGCTGAAGACCGACAGATCGGTCCACTGTGAGTTTCTCGACAATGACGTACCGATCGGCGAGCGGCCCCGGACCGTGGCCTTCAGCATAAACGGTGAATTGACCATCCTGGATATCAAAAAAATGCTGGACGTTGAGCGCTACAGAAAAGTCAACGTCGAGGGCACCGCGCTGTCCGAAATATACCCCGATGCGGAGTGCATGGCGGCAGACCGGAATACCCAGTTTCTTCAGGATTGCGCCAAGCTAATTCCCTCCATCACCTTCGCCGATCAAACCACCGGCCGGGTCTATGGTCGGATGGAAAACGGCACGATCAATTGGACCGATGGCGACACGCTCGCCATTGTCATTCAGGATGAGGACACCAAGGCGGGCCTGGAGATCCTGACGGGCCCGTTGCCCGAAAATATCGATAGTAAACGCCAAATTCTGAACCCGCTTGCGGTCCCCACCATGGGCCAATGGGGCGACACTAGCTCTTCTTGAGGCGATCCTTGATTATTTTGATGAGGGGCAACGCGAAGAGTGCGACGGTCGCCGCCATGATGCCGGCTGACATGGGTCGTTCGTAGAAGATCGCAAACGAGCCGTTGGAAATGATCAGCGACTGACGCAGGGCCGGCTCCGCCAGAGGCCCCAGCACGATGGCCAGCACCGCCGGCGCCATGGGGTAGTCGAGCTTGCGCATGAGGTAGCCGACGACGCCGAAAATCAACATCAGCCAGACATCATGCATGTCCTGAGTCGGGGCATAGCCGCCGATAATGCAGAGCACGAAGATGATTGGCGCGAGAATGGTGAAGGGCATCTTCAACACCCAGATAAACGCCGGGATGAAAGCGAGATTGAGCAGCAGGGCGAAGAGGTTCGCCGCATAAAGGCTGGCGATCAGCCCCCAGACGAAATCACTATGCTCGACAAACAGCATCGGTCCGGGCTCAAGCCCCCAAATCACCATGCCGCCGAGCAGGATAGCCGTGGTCGGCGAGCCCGGAATACCGAGGGTCAGCATGGGAAGCATGGCGCCGGTGCTGGCGGCGTTGTTGGCTGCTTCCGGCGCCACCACCCCGTTGATATTGCCCTTGCCGTAGGTTTCCGGATCTTTCGCCATTGTCTTGGCCATGCCATAGGCCATGAGCGAGCCCGGGGTCGCGCCGGCAGCCGGAAGAATGCCGACGAAATAGCCCAGGAATGACCCCATGACCATGGTCCGGATGTTGTGCCTGAGATCGACAATACAGGCTATGATTCGGCGGAACGAGATCGTTGCCTGGGAAATTGTCACCTCGCCCTTGCTTTGTTCGATGGTCCAAAGCATTTCGCCAATGCCATATATGCCAATGGCAAGCACCAGGAAGTTGATGCCGTGATAGAAGCCCGGCAGGTCGAAGAAAATCATCCTCGGCTGGCCGCTGATTATGTCCAGACCGACAGCGCTCATCACCAGGCCGATGAAGATTGAAAAGAACGTCTTGGGAATATCATCGCCGCCAAGGCCGATAAATGTCGCGAAGGCCAGCAGCATGAGCGTAAAAATTTCCGGCGAGCCAAAGGTTAGCGCGATATCGGCGAGCGGTGGCGCGAACAGGGTGAACAGCACAACCGATATGGTGCCACCCACGAAAGACGCCGTGGCCGCCGCGACCAATGCCCTGTCGGCCTCGCCCTTGAGCGCCATGGGCCTGCCGTCAAAGGTGGTGGCCACCGCCGTCGAGGCGCCGGGAATGCCGAGCATGATCGAAGAGATGGCGCCGCCGTACATGGCCCCGTAATAGAGCGCGGCCAGGAATATGATGGCCGCCGTCGGTGGCACCAGAAATGTCATCGGCAACAGGATTGCGACGCCATTGACCGATCCCAGGCCGGGCATGGCGCCGATGAACAGACCAATCGCGCAACCGAACAGCGCGACGCCCAGGTTCAGCGGCTGAAACGCAATGGCGAAACCGCCAAGGAGAAGTTCGAGAATTTCCATGACGATTCAGAGAAAGATATCGTAGAGCGGATAAAAAAGCGGCTCTGTGTAGCCCTTGGGGAGCGAGATATTGAGCGTAATCTCGAAGAAGAAGAAAGCGATCACAGGCGTCGCCAGGGCAATCGCGCCCGTGGTCAACCAGCGATGGTTGCCCATGAAGCGCATGTAGAAGGCGAGATACAACGGCACCGAGCCATAACCCCCGATAAAGTGGATCAAACCGACCATGCCCGTCAGCGAGCCGGCGCCGGCAATAACCAAACTGAAACCGTGCGAGTCCATAAAAGGTCTGACTGAATACGACAGCGGGCTGCGGCCCCGAAACCATCGCACGATGATGACCACGGTGCAGATCAGCAT
>Ga0066376_10002383_pt1 | contig 17545 bp, 13 predicted proteins | sample Knorr_S15_td_Bot_FD_77009 | JGI IMG/M metagenome (GOLD analysis project Ga0066376, IMG submission 77009) | Marine microbial communities from Southern Atlantic Ocean transect - Knorr_S15_td_Bottom_ad_5009_LV_A | ecosystem: Environmental > Aquatic > Marine > Oceanic | place: Southern Atlantic... | reverse complement strand
GGCTCAAGTTCAGCCGCCTCGCCTGTGTCGGCGACGCGCTCTGCGGTGCGTTCCGCCACGCCTGCCAGGGTGTCCCGGCGACGCTCTTTGTAGCCCTCGATATCGATCTGGACGTACGCCGAACGGCCCAGCTGGTGGGTGACGATCAGGTTGACCAGATACTGAAGTGACTGGAGCGTCTCGCCGCGTCGCCCGATGAGCAGACCGGAGTCTTCGCCCTCGATATCGAACACGGGAACGCCGTCGTCTGTCTCTTCCCGGATATACGTGTCTGCGACGACGCTCATGCTGGCCAGGAAGTAGTCGATTACTTCCGAAGCGAACTCGATGACCTCAGGGTCCGGCTCCCTCGGCTCGGAACTGTCTCGCCGCTCCGGGCGAGGTGAACGTTCGCTGCGATCCGATCGATCACGCCGGCCACCGCCACGCCTTGGGGCGCCAACAGGTTCCGGTGCAGGTTGATCGTCCGTCGGTTCTTGTTCTCCGACTTCCTCGTACGCAGGGGATACGGGGTCTGAGTCACCTTCTCCCGACGACTCGTCCTCGAACTCCGCGTCGTCATCGTCCGACTCAGAGGGCTCGTCGTCATCTTCGTAGTCGTCATCTGCATCCTGCGCGAAGTCACCATCGCCAGATTCAGGCTCATCTTCATATTTTCGGCCGGTGGCGCCCGCCCCAAGAAGGGTTACGGTAATTTCGGCCGGCTCTCCGCCGAACCCCAGGATCCCAGCTCGGCCAGGGTTAACGACGACGATTTCTACGTCTTCGAGGTTTGCGTCGAGCGCTTCGAGCGCGTTGTCGGTCGCTTCTTCCACTGTCTTCCCCGAGAACCGTCGCGGTTCCATCAATGACTTCCTCCTTATCTTCATCATCGGCCCCCGCAACGCTGGCTTCTACAGCCGCCGCCGCCGTGGCCGCTGATGTGCCGAACCGTGTGCCTAAAAGGGCACCCGGACCGGAAATCACGGCAGTAATTGCGACTCCAATCAAGTTGGAGAACAGGATGTATACGGCCAGTCCCGCCGGGAACTGGAATGTGAAGAACCCGAACATGATCGGCATCAGCCACAGCATCATCTGGTTGGTCTGGGCTGACCGTTCGTCCATGGAAGGCATGGCGCTGATCTTCTGCTGCGCCCACATCGAGGCGCCTACCAGAATCGGCAGCGCAAAGTTGAACGGCGCAGGAGCGTTCTGGACCAGGTCAACCAGGTCCATGCCTATGAACATGCTATCCAGAGGCACATCGCTTGCCGCCGGGTTCCATCCGTACAGGACGGTCGACAGATTGGCTGTGCCCTCCGGCGTCGCCGGGACGGCCTTGAAGATGGCCCGGTACAGTCCAAACCAGATCGGCATCTGTAGGACCATCGGTCCGAGACAGCCGATAGGGCTCACACCCGCGGTCTTGTACATCTTCATGGTCTCTGCGGACTGTATGCGACGACCGTCCGGATGGTCCTTGTAGCGCGCCTGCATGGCCTTCATCCGCGGTTGGAGCGCGGACATCTTGCGCATGTTGCGCGTCTGCATCACGGTCAGCGGGATCATCAGCAGCCGCACCGTTACGGTGAAGAAGATGATCGCCAGACCAAAGTTGCTGAACAGGATCTTGTCCAGCAGTACCAGGGAGTTCACCATCGGCCCGATGACGAACAGGTTGAACCTGAAGATGGCGAGCGCAATCAGCGCGACGCCGAGGATGATCATCATCCTTCTGGAGAAGAACGCACTCATGAGCACGTCACTCCCGTCTCTGCTTCTATGCACGACAGCCGGTTGCGGTCAGCGGTGTTGAACTTGATTAACAGATCATCGGTGGTGTGGGCGTACAGGAATCCGTCGTCGACAAGCAGGCTGGCCTTCACCCCGCCCTCTGTTGCAAAGCCGTTCAGCTCATTTCCATTTGCCAGGTTAAACACGCCAATGTTGTCTTTGCCGGAAGGCACCGCAAGAGAGTCCCCACCATTCCGTTCAGTAATAACGGCAGCGCGTCCGACGATCTGGCCTTCCACCACTCCGGGGTTCGCCCAGATTTCCGCCCCAGTGTCCGGGTTTAGCGCGTAGAACTTGCCGTTCAAAGTGCCGACGTACAGTGTGTTTTCGTAGACAAGAGGGGTGGCCCAGAACCAGCCGTCCGATGAGAACGACCACTCGCCCGCGCCCAACGGGCTTGATCCAGGCCCGGCGGCTTCCCGGGTCGCTATGTCCAGCGCGTAGAAGTTGTCGCTGAAGTCTCCGAAGTAGATCTTGCCGTTCAAGATGAGTGGCTCGGCGGCGATTGCGCCTTCCGCTTCAAAGCTCCATAACTCGTCGCCGGCGTTTCCGCTATCGCCGCCCAGCGACACGGCGTGAAAGATGCCATCGAGATCGCCGAAGTACACAACTCCGTCCAACACGACCGGTGTTCCCCATACGGAATCCGTGGTGGCGAATCGCCAGCTCACGGTCGGCGTTGCGGGGTTACTGATGTCCAGCGCGTACAAATATCCATCTGCGCCCGTAAAACCAGGACCGGGGTCGTTGTCGAACTCGTCGTCGATCTGGGCCGTGCCAAACAGCACAATGTCCCCTGCTACGGCGACTGCGCCAACGACCTGAGTCTTACGCTCAAATCTCCACAGTTCCTGACCGGTTTCAACAGAAACACCGAAAATCGTTGCAGAACAGTCGAGGCCGTCGCAGTCGTACGCGGCGCCTATCACCCGGTCGCCGTCTACGCGCGGCGTGCCATAAATGGGCCCAAGCGTGTCCACGCCAGACGCCGGGAATCCCCATGCGCCATCGAATCGACCGTTGTCGTTTAGATCAAGTCGTGTGATCCGGCCGTCTTTCGCGCCCAGGTAGACATAGTCCCCGCTAACCACGGGAGCGGCCCAGCCACCATCCGGGTCCAGGTCTCCAATGCAAGCGGCGAGTATGAAGAGTGATGCCGAGAACAACAGCACAAGCGCGAGTGGCCGTGGCCTGCGTGATCTGGACCGCGGCATCCGCGGCCCAAGTGTTCTCTCCGGGTGATTATTCAAGGGCGGATATATCTCCGGGTCTGGTCAAATTACTCACTCCGGCCGGGCCACTGTTGGATCCGTGCCGGGGAGCGGGATGTGCTCAAAATTCGCTGGTGTCTCAGGCGTTGTGCCCTGCACCGGCGTCGGAATCGGCGGCGCCTGCCGCCGGGACTGGGTCGTATCCACCTTCATGTCCGGGATGGCATCGGCCGAGACGGTTGAGTGTCATGCGGATGCCTTTGAACACGCCATGCTCGCGCACAGCGTCCTGCGCGTATATAGAGCACGTGGGCTCATACAGGCACTGTGAAGACAGATACGGAGATATTATCTTTTTGTATCCCTTCAAAAGCAGGATCACAAGTCGGCGCATTTCAGATCATTCCTTTTCGAGTGCGCTCTGGTTGACCGTGCCTCTTTGAGAATTGCTGCCCGGCGCCGTTTCATCGGGCTGCAAAACCCCGGCTCGTCCGGCCAGCCGCCTCAACGACGATAGCAACATATGGTAGTCCGCTTGCGCCGCCGCTGGCCTTGCGGAGACAACGATGTCAAAACCCGGAAGGATTTCGAGTGATGAGAAACACTCCCGTAACCGGCGTTTGAGCTTATTTCTGGTTACAGATCCGCCGACCCGTTTGCTGACCGCTAGCCCGTATCGGCTGATCTCGCTGTCTGATCTGGCAGATCCAAACGCTAAAAGCCCATCGCTTACGCGGCGTCCGCGTTTGCGGACATCACGGAATTCGGCGCTCTTACGAAGTCTGGCGGCGGTTCGCATCAGTAAACCTGTGCGGCCTGCGGTCCAGGCAGACCCTAGACGGTCAGTCGTGTCCGGCCGCGAGCCCGGCGCCTGGCCAGAACCCTTCGACCACCGACAGATCGCATGCGCAGCCTGAATCCGTGAACACGAAGGCGGCGTCTCTTCTTTGGTTGGTATGTACGTTTTGGCATTTGCTCAGAAAATTCTCGGGACTCTTAAAAAAATGACTTGACGATTATAGGCGCTGGAGCCGTCTGGTTACAGGCACGAATTTGGATTTTGTACCTATTTTCTTGACGGCTCGTCAAGGCGTTCCTAGAATCGGAAGTCGGGGTCCCGACATAAACAGTCGGGCGTCCGTCCTCTATGTGTCAGGCCTTGAAGTGACAGGAGCGCGTCGGGTTTTATGGTTGCCAAGTCAAAGGATACCGGGATCGACCCAGAAGCGGACGGTGTTTCCACCGTCGCAGAAGCGCTTCGCTACTACACACTGACAATTTCCGACGACGACCGTCCTGCCGCAAGCACGGAGCTGGGACGATTCGTAAGATGGTTGGGCAATGACCGCTCACTTGACTCACTGGCCCCGCCAGAAATTGGCGACTACAGCGACCACATCGGAGCACACGGAACGGCTCCCGACGCGGTTGACCGGCTGGCCATCGTAAAGCTCTTCCTCGCCCATCTGAAGAAGAAGGGGTATATCGAGGTAAACCTCGCGCAGCACCTCCGCCTCCGGAGAGGACGCGGCGCCGCATCCGCCGCGAAATCGGCATCGGCTGCCACCGCAGGCAAGGGAGCACGGCTAACCAAGTCCGGGCACCAGCAGATGCAGAATCAGCTGGCGGAGCTGATTATCCAGCGGACCCAGTTTTCGGCCGATATCCGAAAAGCCGCAGCGGACAAGGACGTCCGTGAGAACGCACCGTTAGAAGCGGCGCGTGAAGCTCATGGCATGGTTAGCCTGAAGATCGGTGAGATCGAGGAGAGCCTCAGGGGCGCCGAGATCATTACCGAGCGGAACGGCACACGAGAAAAAGGCATCGTAAGGCTTGGCGGCCGAGTGACGATCAAGGAACTCGGCTCCGGCCGTGCTATCGCCGTCCAACTGGTCCACCCTGACGAGGCCAATCCCCTCTCAGGAAAAATGTCCAGCGGATCGCCCGTGGGCGGAGCGATTATCGGCCGCACGGTTGGCGACACTGTGACTGTTGAGACCCCGGCCGGTGAAAAGCAGTTCGAAATCGTCAAGGCCAACTAATCGGCCACTTTTCAATGCGCTGTCGGCCTGTAATGGGCCGACGGCCCGATAAGTTTCCAGTTAATTCCCTGCACGTTTCGATCACGTTAAGCCATAAGATAGACGCTAGGTGTGGCCGCGCGCCTGTGAGTCGAGTGGCAGTGACGAGACGTTCTCTCCTGAACTACATCACTTCATTACGTAATAGCGAACGCAACGACTCCGCATCGGCGCGATCTAGTCGGTCGGAGTCAACTCTCTAATGTTGCTGTCAGACCAACTCTGGGTCTGGATATCCTTCAATGCGCTGTTGGTCATCTTGCTCTTCCTGGACCTTGTGGTCCTTGGTCGCGCCCGGACCGTGTCTATGCGAGAAGCGGTCCTTGGGACGATCTTCTGGACCGCTGTAGCCTTCGCCGTTAACGGAGCGATCTTCTTCTTCGGCAGCAAGGCCGAGGGTACGGATTTCCTGACCGCGTACATCGTCGAGCGTGCGCTCAGCATCGACAACCTGTTCGTGTTCCTCGTGATCTTCACTTACTTCGGCGTCCCGGAGCAGTACAAGATGCGCGCCCTGTTATGGGGCATCGTTGGAGCGTTAGTAGCGCGCGCCGTTTTCATCACCGCGGGCGTGGCCGTGATCAACGCTTTTCAGCCGATCGTATACGTGCTTGGCGCGTTCCTGATCTACACCGCGTACAAGCTCGCGACTTCGGGCGATTCCGAGGTAGACCCTGATAAAAACATCGCTCTCAGGTTGGCCCGAAAATACTTCAGAGTCTCGGACGACTACGACGGCCAAAAAATGCTCACGCGCATCCGCGGCGGCGCGCTTGCCATGACGCCCATGCTGCTGGTCGTTATCGTGCTCGCCACGACGGATGTCGTGTTCGCCGTTGACTCCATCCCGTCGGTCCTGGCGATAACGACGGACGGCTTCATTGTCTGGAGTTCGAACGCTATGGCGGTGCTTGGGATGCGGCCGTTGTTCTTCGTCCTAGCCGGCGCTGTCGCCCACTTCCGGTATCTCCAGTACGGCCTTGCGGCGGTTCTGGGGTTCGTCGGCTTCAAGATGATCTCGGAGGAGTTCATCCACATAGAGACGATTCTCTCGCTCGGCGTGATTGTGGCCGCTCTGGCGGTTAGCATGCTGGCGTCCTGGGTTCTGCCCGGCGGGGATGAAGACGAGGCTGAAGAACCAGGAGACCCAGGAGAACCGAACGAGGCCGAGGGTTAACCCCAGCGCTTTCGAACAGACGTCACCACGAGAGGAAATCGAACAAGATGACCACCAGTGTCCGAAGCGATCTCGCCGCCGAGCTACGGAGCGCGGTACAGGGTGAAGTCCGCTTCGACAGTTACTCTCGTGCCCTGTACAGCCAGGACGCCAGCATTTACTCGATGGAGCCGGCCGGGGTGGTCCTGCCGAAGTCCGTCGAGGACGTTCAGGCGATCATGGAGATCTGCAATCGGAATGGCGTGAAGGTGCTGAGCCGTGGTGGCGGAACCGGATTGTCCGGCCAGACTGTACAAGAAGGTGCGGTCGTTATCGACTACACCAAGTACATGCATGATCTGATCGAGATTAATGCTGAAGAGCAGTGGGTCCGCACACAGCCCGGGGTCACGCTCACAGAGTTGAACCGGCAACTGCGTCCCCACGGCCTGATGTTCACGCCTGATCCGAGCACGGCGAGCCGGGCCACGGTCGGTGGAGCGATGGGCAACAACTCTTGCGGCGCGCACTCGATCATCTACGGAAAGACCGTGGACCATGTGCTCGGTCAGGACGTGGTGCTCTCAGACGGCAGCATCGCCAATTTTGAAAACGTCTCCGGTGCTGCGCTGGAGGCCAAACTTCGCCTTGGCGGGCTTGAGGGCGATATCTATCGCGCCGTCCGCGACGTTGCGTCACGCGCCGCCCCACTTGTCGAGGCCAATTTCCCGAAGGTGCTCCGACGGGTCGGCGGCTACAATCTTGACCTTGTGAACGACCCTGACGGCCTCAACCTGGCGCAACTGATGGTTGGTTCTGAGGGCACGCTTGCGGCGGTCACGGCGGCCCGATTAAACCTCGTAAAAATCCCTGAGCACGCCGGTCTTGCCATCCTACATTTCAAGGGCCTGGATGAGGCGATGGAGGCCACTGTCGCGACGCTTGAGCACGATCCGTCTGCCGTCGAGCACATCGGCGCAATCATCATTACGCAGGCCCGCCGGCACATCAGCTTTTCCCGAAATCTCGGCTTCCTGCAGGGCGATCCGACCGACATTCTCGTCGTCGAGTTCAACGGGGAGTCTCAAGAGGAGATCGCGGATAAGTTCGACAAGCTCGAACAGGACATGACCCGGAAAGAGCTCGGGTTCGCCATGACACGACTTCACACCGCGGCCGAGCAGGCACAGGTGTGGTCCATGCGCGAGAACGGCCTCGGGCTGATGAACAACATCGAGGGCAGCGCCAAGCCGCTTCCGTTTGTGGAAGACACCGCCGTAGCGCCCGAAAAGTTGCCGGAGTATGTGCGTCGATTCCAGCAGATCATCAAGAACTCCGGCACCGATGCCGGCTATTACGGCCATGCCTCGGTCGGCTGCATGCATATCCGGCCATTGATCGACATCAAGACTCGTGAGGGCATGGACCGGCTCTACAAGATCGCCGACGAGGTGTCCGATCTCCTGAAGGAGTTCGGCGGCTCGATGACCGGTGAGCACGGCGACGGCATCGTGCGCGGTTTCTGGACCGAGAAGATGTTCGGATCAGAGCTGGTCGAGAACTTCCGTGAGGTGAAGCGGGCGTTTGACCCGAAGACAATCATGAACCCGGGGAAGATTTTCGACACGCCCCACCTTCTGGACAACCTGCGGTTCGGCGATGAGTACAAGTCGCACGAATTTGAGACGCGGCTGGACTTCACGAAAGAGGGCGGGTTCACCGGCGCGATCGAGATGTGCAACGGGGTCGGCGCGTGCCGCAAGCTCAACATGGGAGCGATGTGCCCTTCGTACATGGCGACACGAGAAGAAGAGCACACGACGCGCGGACGTGCAAATATCCTTCGGGCGGCGATCTCCGGCAAGTTCCCGGTCGATCAGCTCACATCACAGCGCACGTTTGAGGTGCTGGACCTCTGCCTGGAGTGCAAGTCATGCAAGGCGGAATGTCCTTCGAACGTGGACATGGCCAAGATCAAGTACGAGTTCCTGTACCAGTACTACAAGACGCACAAGGTGCCGCGGCGCTCCCGGATGGTCGCCGATATCCACAAGACGAACGCACTGATAGCGCCGATCGCCCCGATAGCGAACGCCATCACGCAGAGCGCGCCGATGCGCTGGGCGCTGGACAAGCTGGTCGGCTTTTCGTCGGACAGGCCCGCGCCGCCGGTGGTGCGGAACACATTTGAAAAGTGGTTCGATAAGCGAAAGGCGCCCGCCGGTACCCACCCACGCGGTCAGATCGTTCTGTTCCACGACACCTTTATGAACTTCAACTATCCGTCGATCGGCGTCGCCGCCACTGACCTGCTCGAGGCGCTCGGGTTTGAGGTGATCATCTTGAAGGACCGCAAGTGCTGCGGCCGGCCGATGATCTCAAAGGGACTGCTGGACAAGGCCGGCGAAAACGCCCGCCACAACGTCGATCTCCTGTACGAGTACGTTGAGCGCGGGATCAAGATCGCCGGTTGTGAGTCGTCGTGCGTGATGACGATCAAGGACGAGTACCCGGATCTTCTTGGCGGGGAAGAAAAGGCCCGAGTAGTTGCGGATAACACCGTGATGCTTGAAGAGATCATCGCCGAGTGCCTTGGCGACGATAGACCACAACTTGAGTTCACTGATCTGTCAAAGAAGGTCCAGTTCCTGGGTCACTGTCACCAGCGGGCGCTCACCGGCCTCAGCTCCAGCATAAAGGTGCTGAACCTGCCGCCGAATTTCGAGGTGATCGATATCCCGGCCGGTTGCTGTGGCATGGCGGGGTCTTTCGGATACGAGAAGGAGCACGTCGAGGTGTCGATGGCGGCGGGCGAAGAACGATTCTTCCCGCACGTCCGGAATAACCCGGATGCCGAAGTTTGCGTCACCGGTATCTCATGCCGGGAACAGACGACCTTTGGAACGGACCGCACCGCACGTCACCTTGTGGAAGTGCTGGCGGACGCGCTGAAGAAATAGGCCTGTGGATGGGCGTATTGCCATACGCCCCTACGGTGTTGAGGCGAACATTGCCGCGCCCATTGGTCTCTCGGCCGTGTCTTGAGGTCCTCGAGGGACCGGCGCACGCGCTTGGACTCAAGTACGGATTGCGGTCCGCACTTGCACCCCGGCCTGGGCTTCTCGCGTGTAGGATTCGGCCACTTCGTGATGGTGATCTGGCACGGCGCACCCGGGAGGTATGCCTAATTGGATATCGTGTGGCTGGAACACGCGTGGTCGCGCGATATAACGAAAGTCGGCGGCAAGGGCGCCAGCATGGGTCGGCTTGCGGACGGTTATACCGTTCCTCCGGCGTTCAATCTGACGGTTGACGCATTCAACCGCTGGGGTGAATACCGGCATAGCGATGATGATCCGCCGGACGATTTGCTAGAAGCGATCTCGGACGCGTACGCCAGGTTGGGTACGCTCTGTGGGACGGACGACCCGGCCGTAGCCGTGCGATCTTCGGCCGTGGACGAGGACGGGAGCGACAACTCGTTCGCCGGGCAACACGACACGTACCTCAACGTAAAAGGCGCTGACGCGGTTACCCGTGCCGTCATTCGTTGCTGGGCCTCGCTGGACGGCGAGGTCGCCATGGACTACCGCAGACAGAGTGGGCTTTCCGTGGACAACGCGGTGATGGCGGTCGTGGTCCAACAGATGGTGAAGTCCGACGTTTCCGGGGTGGCGTTCAGCGCCAACCCGATCACCGGCGACCTCGGCCAGGTGGTCATCAACTCAAGTTGGGGTCTCGGCGAGAGCGTGGTTAGCGGTACCGTCACGCCGGACACGTACACGATCGACAAGGCAGGCGGAATTATCATCTCGGCCCAGATCGCCAACAAGGCGAAGATGACGATCCCGAAGGGGGACGGGGCTGAAGAAGTTGACGTCCCAAGAATCATGAGGGAACAGCCCTCGATGTCAGACAGTCAGGCGCTCGAGGTTTCACGGCTCGCCGAGTCTCTTGAGCAGAGAGAGTCACACCCGGTGGATGTTGAATGGGCGTTTTATCAGGACACGCTGTACTTGCTCCAGTGCCGGCCGATTACGACGCTCGGCTGATCCGACAGGAATACGACGACCGCGGAGGACCGAAGGTAGGCAGAGGCGGCGGCAAATTCCGTTGCCTGTAATTCGACAGACCGAATAACACAGGGAGATTGACACATGGCAGAACATCACCCGGAACCGATGCTTATTCCGATCCCGGCCGAATTTCCGGTGACCTGGGAAGATCCCGGCGACGAGCATCTACCGCTGATGTACGACCGGCTGCACACGCCAAACCCGGTGACTCCGCTCACGGCGTCGATGCACGAGCGGTACTTTCCGGCCGGGTCTACAAAGGGTTTCGAACGAGCCGTCAGCCACTCGGATGGCACGTCCGTCGGATCAACACGTACTACTACCTTGCCATCGTCCCAACGATTCCTCCGGAGCAGATGGAGGCCGCAGGCGCTCACGCCGAGGCCACGCTTAAGACGTTGCTCGGGACTTTCGTTGATCGCTCAGACAACGAATGGGTGCCGGAGATCCAGGGCTATCACGCTATCTGGGACGCTTTTGACTTGAAGGGATCATCGAACTCCGATCTCTTCGAACATTTGGAGTGGACACTGGCGACGTGGGAGCGGTTCTGGGACATCCACATGGAGGTCACGATCCCATATGTGGTCGCCCCGAGCATGTTCCACGATCTGTACGTGGACCTGTTTGGTGGTGATCGCGATCTGGAGGCGTACAAGCTACTCCAGGGGATCGATAACACAAGCCTTGTGGCCGGGCGAGCGCTCTGGGCGCTCAGTCAGAAGGCAAAGGCTGATTCTGATCTGGCGACGTTGATCCGTGATACAGACGCATCCCAGGTCATGTCAGCGCTTGAGAACTCTGAGAAGGGGCGCGCCTTCATCTCAGTTATCCAAGAATTCCTGGAGGGGTATGGAAAGCGCTCAGACACGGTTACCGAGATGGCCGATCCCAGCTGGCTGGAAGAGCCAAAAACGGCGATAGAACTGCTCAAGAACTACATGAGAGACTCGGCAAGGGATCCGGATATTCGCTGGCGTGAACTGATCGTAGAACGGGATCAGTTGGTCGCCGAGGCCAGGGAGAAACTGGCGTCGTACCCGGACCCGGTGAAGCAGCAATTCGAGATGTCGCTGCCGCTTGGACAGCAGGGGCATCGCATCCAGGAGGACCACAACTGGTGGCTGGACCAGAACGGGCTGCATCGCATCCGCAGGCTATTTCTTGAGATCGGAAACCGGTTTACGGCGGCCGGGGCGATCGCAGACTCCTCCGATATCTTCTACCTCACGATCGACGAGATTCGTGCGGACGCGGATGCCGGATTTGCCGTAGATCGGAAAGACCAGATTTCGGCGGAGAAGGCCAACCTGGAGCGCTGGTCCGGCCGCGCCGCGCCGCCGTGGGTGGGTACTGACTACGGACCGCCGCCAGACAACCCGGTCGGCGCCGCAATCGGCAAATTCTTCGGCAATCCGCCAAGGCCGCCGTCCGAGGAACACCCTGACCTGCTGGGTGGGACTCCCGGATCACCGGGGAAGATCACCGGAATTCCCCGCGTCATCATCAACCTGAAAGACGCGGGGAAGCTCGACGAGGGCGAGATTCTTGTTACGGCGACGACATCACCGCCCTGGACACCCCTGTTTGGAACGGCGGGTGGGATCGTAACTGACACCGGAGGGGCGCTCAGCCACTGCGCCATCGTCGCCCGGGAGGACGACATCCCGGCGGTTGTGGGCACGGGTATGGCGACGGCCATCATCGCCGACGGCCAGACGATCGAGGTGGACGGAGCCACCGGAGATGTACGGCTGCTTTAGGCCAGATCTCCGCGATCAGCCCTGATAACGTAACTATTCCGATCTGCCTCCATATATCCGGGGCGGATCGGCGCGTCTGGGTCCATAATCTATTCCTTCCTGTATGTCACAGCGCCATTCATTCTTGTTACCTGCCAACAGCTAACGATCGCCCAAGGAGTCCATATCGACCCGGATGCCTGATACATCTGAACCGTCGACCACCCCGAGCACAGGTGTGCCCTCGTCAAAGTGGGTCGTGATCGCCGTCGTGCTGGGCGCCACGTTGATGCCGCTGAACTCCACGATGATCGCCGTGGCGCTGCCGGAGGTTACCGATGATCTGGGCATCACGGTGTCCCGTTCTGCCTGGCTCGTGACGGCGTACCTGGTCGCACTTGCATCGCTACTGCCGCTTACCGGCGATCTTGCGGATCGGTTCGGGCGGCGGCGCATGATCCTGTCCGGACTTGCCCTCTTCGGCATCGCGTCCATCGGCGCAGCAGTGTCGCCAGATTTCGAGACGCTACTGGTCTTCCGAGTCCTTCAGGCGATTTCCGGTTCGATGGTATTGCCCGCTGGTTGGGCCGTAATCAGGGAGGTAGTGCCGGAGCACCGGCGTGCGTACGCTTTCGGTCTGATGGGCTCGATGATTGGCCTTTCGGCGGGAGCTGGACCACCTATCGGCGGCCTTTTGACGGAACTTGCAGGCTGGCGCGGAATTTTCTACGTGAACATCCCTGTTGTGGCATCGGCGCTGTTGCTTGGATGGCGTGTGTTGCCGCGGACCCGGCAACGAGAAGGGGCAGGGGCGCAATTTGATTACGCCGGGGCCGTGCTTCTTCCGATTGTGCTATCAGGCCTGGCCGGGGTACTCATGGCGATCGGTCTTGATGCGCCCTGGGCGCTGGTCGGCACAGGTGCAGCGGCAGTTGCCGGTGGCGCAGTGTTGCTTGCGTTCATCGAGACGCGCGCCACATCTCCGGTGCTTCAGCCGCGCTTGTTCCGGATACGGGCCTTCACGGCGGCAGCGGGCGGCGTGGCGTTTAGCAATATGGCTATGTACGTGACGCTGCTGGCAGTTCCGCTGATGTTGACCGCACGGCGTGGTTACACCACGCTCGAGATAGGACTCGTTCTAATGGCGCTTTCGATAGCGTCGCTTGTCGTATCCCCGGTCGCCGGCCGTTTTGCAGATCGACTGGGTCGACGCACACCGACGGTGCTCGGACTAGCAATCTCCACCGCGGCCGCCTTTCCACTTGCTCTTGAGGGTTCGGAAATTTCCGTGCCGATACTGGTCGTGACCCTGGTTGTGTTTGGAATCGGGTTCGGTATAGCAAACCCCGGTATGCAGACCGGCGCGATCGAGGCCGCCCCGGCGGATCGGACTGCCGCCGCTTCAGGGGTGTTCTCGACGAGCCGTTATTTTGGCAGCATCGTCGGTTCCGCAATCCTGGCGGGACTAATGGGCGCCAACCGGGCAGACGTGTCCGGCATAGAGGGCGTGTTCATTCTGGCGTTGGTCGCGTCGGCGATTGCGCTGATCTCTGTGATCGGAATGGCGGCCCGGAAGCCAGGCGAGTCATCGCCCGAACACGCCGGGTCGACGGTTGTGGCCGGGGGTTAAGGGCAAGTTCGGGGCAGGCGCGTGGGTGATCATGGCCGAGTCCGCAACGTCACCACCCGTACAAACGCAACGGACCCGGATTGCACACCCAACGGCAAAAACACCTCGGATAAGCCCCCTGCATCGGGCATGGGGCTAGATTTGGGCTAGCGCCCGCTTTGCCGCCGCCACTGTGTCCGCTATGTCCTGATCTGTGTGGGCCAGGGACACGAACCATGCCTCGAACTGAGACGGGGGCGGGTACACGCCCTCTTCTACGATGGCGTGGAAAAACTTCCCAAAGAGATCTCGGTCGGTTGCCGAGGCTGAGTCCATGTCTATCACGGGGTCACCGGTGAAGAACACGGTGAGCAGCGAGCCCACACGGTTCACAACCGCCGGGACCTCGGCTTCAGCGAACGCCTCGGAGAGACCTTTGGCCAGCGCTGCACCCTTGCGATCGAGTTCCTCATAGACGCCAGGTTTGGCAAGTTCTTCAAGCATGGCGATGCCGGCCGCCATCGCCACCGGGTTTCCGGAAAGTGTGCCGGCCTGGTACATCGGTCCCAGCGGGGCGACTGTTTTCATGATCTCCGCGCTTGCGCCGTATGCGCCGACGGGCAGCCCGCCGCCGACGATCTTGCCCAGGCAGGTGATGTCTGGGGTTACGCCAAGTATGGATTGCGCTCCGCCGAGGGAGACGCGGAACCCAGAGATCACTTCGTCAAAGAGAAGAAGCGCGCCGTCTTTCTCGGTGATAGTTCGGAGTCCCTCAAGGAAGCCTTCTACGGGCGGTACGACGCCCATGTTGCCGGCGACTGGTTCGACTATCAGTCCTGCGATCTGGCCCGGGTTGTCGGCGAACAGCTTCTCTACGGCTGCGAGATCGTTGTAAGGGGCGACCAGCGTGTCACGGGCATAATCCGGGTGGACACCTGCGCTATCAGGTATTCCGTGCCCTGCGGCGGCGGAACCGGCGGATACGAGCAACGCATCATCGTGCCCGTGGTAGCCGCCGATAAACTTCATGATCTTGTTGCGGCCTGTGTACGCCCGTGCCAGTCGAAGGGCGGACATCGTGGCCTCGGTCCCGGACGAGACGAACCGCACCATTTCGATCGACGGCACGGCAGACACCACAAGCTCCGCCATGCGGACCTCTGCTGCGGTGGGAGCGCCGAAACTGGTGCCGTTGATTGCAGCAGCCTGTACGGCCTTGAGAACCGCGGGATGCGCGTGGCCCAGAATCATCGGACCCCATGAGCAGACGTAATCGATCAGCTCATTGCCGTCTTCATCCCAGATACGCGAGCCTTCCGCTCGATTGAAAAAGAGTGGCGTCCCGCCTACTGAAGTCCAGGCTCTTGCGGGGCTATTGACGCCCCCGGGGATGAGTTCACGGGCGCGGTCAAACAACTCTTGCGAGCGGGTGGTATCCAAGTATGATCACCTGTCGGTCAGGCTAGAGGGGTGTCGTTATTCTTTACGGGCAGGCGGGAATTCTACTCGAGAGGCGACTCTAACGGGACCGATTATTCGGCGTCGCCCTCATTGACATCGGACTCTACGTGAGCATCTTCGTCAGGGAGTCCAAACAGCCGTGAGATTGCACTCGCCGCCTCATCATCGTCACGGGTCCTGAGGAACGTAATCGGGTCGGCAAGAATCTTGGAGACGACCGATTTTGTCATCGTCTCGATAATCGAGCGCTGCTCCTCGGTCAGACCCTTCAAGCGGCGAAGCCCGTTCTCTAGTTCCCGCAGCCTGATCTCTTCGGCGCGTGCGCCGAGCGCCCTGATCACCGGCTCTGTGGCAAGCGCCGTAAGCGATTCGTTAAAGCGTGGGACCTCTTTGTCGATGATAATCTCGGCTTCCGCCGCGGCGTCTGCACGCTCGGCACGGTGCTCGTCAGCGATCACCTGCAGGTCCGGTAGGCCGTACAGGGTGACGTTTGGCAGTTCACCAACCGAGGCCTCGATGTCACGCGGCATGGCGAGGTCAAGCATCACCAGCGAGTGGGGGTTGGTTCCCGAGTTTTCCAGCGCAGCCTGGACCATTTCTGTGGTGATGATGGGTTCGCTGGCCGCCGTAGCGGAGATCACGACGTCTGTATTTGCCATGGCCGAGACCAGATTGTCCCTGAGCACCCAGTCGCCGCCGAGCTCTTCTGCGACTCGCTCGGTTCGCTCTGCGTAGCGCCCGGCGACAGTCAGTCGTCCTGCGCCCATCCGTCCGAGTGTGCGCGCCGCAAGTTTGCCGGTCTCACCTGCTCCGACAAGCAATACACGACGATCTCTCAGTGATCCGATGGCCCGCTCCACTAGCTGAACGCCGATGGAGCTGATGGTTAGCCGACTACGGCCAATCCCGGTGGCCTCGCGAATTCGCCTGCTGCTCCGGAGTGCAAAGTGGAAGAGTCTGGAAAGAGGCGTATCGACCGATCCGGCTTCGCCGGCCAGTCGCAGCGCGGTCTGTACCTGTCCGGCGATCTGGTGCTCGCCGATGACCATGGAGTCAAGCCCGCAGGTCACCCGAATGGCGTGTCTAACGGCTGCATCGCCCTCGTACACATAAGCGACCGAGGAGATCTCGTCCTCGTTAAGGTCTGCCATATCGCCCAGTGACGCTACAAGCCGTGCGCGGGCGCTATCAAGGTCTTCACCGGTGGTGTAAATCTCTGTACGGTTACAGGTCGAAAGGACCACAGTTTCTCCAAGCTGCTTTTGCAGTTGGAGTAAGAGGTCAGGAAGGTTCCGATCATTGACCGAAACTCTCTCCAGGAGCTCTGTTGGGGCGGTCCGGTAGTTCAGCCCAGCTACGAGGAAATTCAAGTTGGCTCCGTGTTATACGCGACAACTGGAAAACTTTAGCACAGCGTGACGAAAGTCACAAAGCTATGAAAAGTAAGACCATGCTACTATCCGCGCTCGCAGTCACAGGTGTGTGATGAAGCCGTAAATTACTCGCAATTCGCCGGATTCCGCTTGGCCCGACCCACATTTTTTTAGACGGGAGAACGATTTGTCTCTCAACATCAAACCGCCACAAGAGCGCGGTTACACAAACCCGGATCTCCTCGTCACCACCGACTGGTTGGCTGAGCGCCTAGACGACCCGAACGTTGTCATCGTCGACCAGGACCTGCCGGATAACTACGCCCGCGCCCACATCCCCGGAGCGGTTGTTTACCAGGACCACTACTACAAAGAGCTTTCCGGCTCCCCATATATCCAGGACGCCCGGACCTTTGCGGCAACGATGGAGTCGCTCGGCATCGGAGATGACACGACGGTCGTCGCTTACGACTCGGACGCCAACCACGTGGCAGCCCGCCTGTTCTGGGCACTCAAGTACTACGGCCACGACGATGTCAAAATTCTCGACGGTGGGTTCCCGAAATGGCTGGCCGAGGGAAGGCCGCTATCCAGAAAAACACCGGCTCCCCGGTCCGTGAGTTTTACCTCTCGACCGCAGGCCGACGTGTATTCGGACAAGGATGATGTCCTCGCCTGTACAACCGACAGCAACGCCATTCTGCTTGACGTCCGTACAGATGAAGAGTGGGACGGCAATAACAAGCGCGGCACAGCCCGCGGCGGCCGAATCGGCAACTCGGTTCACCTGGAGTGGAAGAACTTCGTGACGGACGGCGACGTACCAGTTATCAAGCCGGCCGATGAGTTGCGTGAGATGCTTGAGGCTAACGGGGTGACTCCCGATAAAAAGGTTGTCGCTTACTGACAGGGCGGCATCCGTGCGTCGCACGGATTTCTGGTGCTCCAGCTTCTCGGCTATGAAAATGTCCAGGTCTACGACGGTTCCTGGCGGGAATGGGGCAACGCGATCGGCTATCCAATCGTTAACTGAGCCCCTAACGAATCCGGCGAATCCGGC
>Ga0066376_10002382_pt1 | contig 17548 bp, 13 predicted proteins | sample Knorr_S15_td_Bot_FD_77009 | JGI IMG/M metagenome (GOLD analysis project Ga0066376, IMG submission 77009) | Marine microbial communities from Southern Atlantic Ocean transect - Knorr_S15_td_Bottom_ad_5009_LV_A | ecosystem: Environmental > Aquatic > Marine > Oceanic | place: Southern Atlantic... | reverse complement strand
TGGGCCATGTCCGACTTCAGTTCATGGCGGTGCCGATCCATATCCGATTTCATTCCATGGGTGTGCTGGGCCATGTCCGACTTCGTCTCGAGCCGCTGTTCCTCGAATCGCGCGTTCAGTTCCTGGCGCAGCCCAGCGAAGCCGGCACTGGTCTCCTTGGCGAGGGATCGCAGGTCGCCCTCAATCGTGCCGGTCTGCTGGGCGAGCGAACGCAGATCTCCCTCGATCAGCTCTGTGCGCCGGTCGAGCTGCAGGAGGACGTCGCGCGTGGTGACTTCGGATGTGGGTTGTTCGGAGCCCATGTGTCGCCTGCCTTTCTGGTAAGATAAGCGGATCACATCGAGCTGCAAAACCGGGACCAGGGCACCGCGACGCCAGTCGTATCATGAGGCGCAAACGGGAGCACTCCGCCAACCACTTGAGTCAGCAGTAGTTGCAGCGCTCCAGATCGCGGATTTTGCTGCGGACCTTCAATCAGATTCTGCTGAGCGTATCCTCTACCACACTCGGATGTTTCCATACCTACACGCCCGCACATAAACGCTCCGCATCCATTATCCTGGACGCAGCCGGGCATCCCGCGTTGAGATTCTCCGGGAGAGACACGTTCTGCGTCTGTCGCGTTTCTCTAGCGCCACCTCTCTTCGAACACCGACACCGCTGTCTGCACCGTCAGCATCCCCAGCTTCACCCGTCCCTCGAAGGTGCCGTACATCCCCATCTCGGTACCAAAGGCCATGCCGTATTCGCGCGAGCAGAAGTCCATCAGATTCAGGCCCTCTCCGCGCTGGGTCGCGTCCAGCCAGAACACGGCCTTTTCCGATCTGGTGAACCACTGCGACGGCGCCTCATCGTCCTCGGCCAGCACCGCCCCGGAGTCGGCGATCGCCTGGATCGTCGCCCTCGCCGCCTTCTGCTCCCACTCTTCGCTCTCCGGGTCCGGCTGATTGCGCGCCGACAGCCAGTAGTGGTCACCCATCAGCTGTGACTCGTGGATATCAAAGCTGATACCCGGATTGATCTCGGCCAGTAGCTGCCGCGTCACCCGAGGTTCCACCGGCGACCATGTCGTGTCGTGAAAGCGGTTGATGTGCAGGATCTCCCCTTCCAGGCTGATGATGATGGTGTACGCCCGCCCAAAGTCGCCCGTTCCCTCGACCCGCGATTGCCCGGGCGTCATGTACAGTCGTCTGCCCAGCAGTGGCTGAAGGATCTCCGGCTGCTCCTGGTGCAGGCGCTGCAGCCGGTGATAGAAGAAATTCTGAGGGCACTTGCGATCCTTATTGGGCCTGCTGCTGGCGTACCCGTAGTCGCCAATCAGCGACAGAACCATGTCGTCCTCCTCGAACAGGACCTCGCCCTCGTTGCGCAGGATTTCCTCCACCTCCTCGAAGCTGTCGAACTCGGGTTCGTCACCCAGCCCCAGGCTCAGGGCGTAGGCGTACCCGTTCAAACCAACGGGATCCCGTGTGGGGACGACGTACACCTTGTGGTCTGTCTCCAGCTGGTCGATCAGCTCTACAGCCGCGCTCACCCCAGCGTGCTCGGTAGCGTGACTTCCCGCTGTAATGAAGATCGCCGGATCCTTCTCGCCCCCGCACTGAGCCACCACGATGGGCGAACCATCCACCGTATTGCCCAGCGTCAGCACATCATCCGCCGTTTCCGTCACCCGCTCGAGAAGTTCATCGTAGGTCCAGTAAATCCTCATAGCCACCGACTTCCTGTATAAAGAGACTGATTCGTAGTGGGTCGTGTCCAGTTCGTAGTGGGGTCGTGTCCAGCCTACCGCCCTGCCCTTCACTCCTCCAATCGCACTTCAACGTCCAACAGATCCTCCCACACTTTGATCATCGCCCCTTTGGCCTCCTCACCCAGCCCCTTGGCCAGGGCCATTCTGTAGGTCTGCATGGCGCCTGAGGCTACCGGGAGTGGCGCCTGCTGCTGGTTGGCTCGCTCCATGACCGCCACCATATCCTTGAAGGCACTGGCCATCGGGTACCCCTGGGTGAACTCCCCCCTCAGCACCCGTTCCGAGAAGTAGTCGAATCCAAAGCTCTGACCGGAGCCCGACCCCACTACGCGCCGAACCTTGTCCGCATCCAGACCGAGCTTGACCGCCAGAGTAAGCATCTCCGCCATGGCGGCACAGGATATGTTGTAGAGCACGTTGTTGGTCATCTTCGTCAGCTGGCCGTTCCCCGGAGAGCCCATGTGCACCACGACATCTCCCATGACATCCAACAGCGGCTGGACCTCCTCATAGGCCGCCGCCTCGCCGCCGACCATGATGGTCAGAGTGCCAGCGGCCGCTCTGGTTTCCATCCCCGTCACCGGAGCGTCCAGAAAGGATACGCCCTGCTCTCGCAAGCGCGCGGCCGCCTCCCTGCTGAAGTCGGGGTGGGTGGTACCGCAATCGACGATCACCTGCCCCTCTCTCCCCACTGCTGCCAACCCGGCGTCACCGAACAGCACCGCTTCGACAACCGACTGATCGGGCAAGGAAAGGACGATCCAGTTGCAGTGCGCCGACAAATCGCTGAGATTCTCTGCTGGCCGAGCGCCCCGTTCGACCAATTCGGATGTCGCCTCCGCACGCAGATCGTGCACCCACAGAGGAAACCCGCTGCTCGCAATACTCAATGCCATTCCCTTTCCCATGGAACCGAGTCCTACGAATCCTACATTCGTCTCACCCACTCTCTCTACCTCCCTCTCAGCGATAATCAGACCGAATCTGGGGAATCACCCGCATGCCCACTAGAATACGGCAACTCGAGCGCGAAGACCTGGATGAGCAGCAAACGCGCATTCACGATGCCATTCTCGAATCCCGGGGCGACATCAACGGCCCCTTTCGAGTCTGGCTCAACAGCCCCGAATTTGCCGACCGAGCCCAGAAACTCGGCGAGCTCCTGCGCTATCACACCAAGCTTGAAAGACGGCTGACCGAACTGGCCATCCTCATCACCGCTCGCAGCTGGGACTGCCAACTAGAATGGACCCTGCACGAACCCCTTGCTCTGGAGGCCGGCGTCGACGCGGCGGTCGTGGAGATCATTCGGCTGGGCCAGCTCCCCGAATTCGAGAGGCAGGATGAGCGCATCGTCTACGACTTTGCCTCCGAGCTACTCTACAACAGGTTTGTTCAAGACCGCACGTTCGTCGCTGCCCGAGAGGAACTGGGAGAATCCGGCGTCGTTGACCTCATTGGCGTGATAGGCTATTACGGACTCGTCGCCATGACCTTGAACGCCTGCCAGGTGCCCCTCCCCAAGGGGATGGCACCCACCCTGGTCGACTGCCCGACCTTCAAATAGCAAGCAGCCGATAGCCGCGGGCCTCATCGCTGGCTCAGGGTGAGAGAGTCGAAGAGTCTGCCGTCCAGGTCCACCGCCTTCAGCGCCAGCGTATCTCCCGCCACCACCGCATGGACGAAGTGGGGCACGGCGAGCGCTTCGGCCGTGTGCCAGGCGCGCTTGGGGTGGAACCAGTCTCCCTTGGCCCCGGCTCCGCCCGCGACGATGTAGACGGTCCCTTCCTTTTCGTCCAGCCGATCCTGCCTGATGGGGTGGCTGCGCTCGTAGACGATCGTGTGCGAGTTGAAGACGACATTCACCCCGTGTTGTTCGAGGACCGGGCAAAGGGCGCGCATCTCACCCACCTGGTAGTCTCCAGAGACGTACGGTGGGTAGTGGAAGAAAACGATCTTCCACCTGGCGGTGGAAGTGCCCAGGTCAGCATCCAGAAACGCGGGCTGTGCCGCACCCGGCTCCAGTTCGGACGTGGCTACTGGCGTGCCTCCGGCGTAGTCGACCAGCCGGGTGCTGTCCAGTCCGGTGAAGTGGGCGTTGCCGTAGTCGAAGGAGTAGTAATTCTTGGGCTTCGGATAGGACACGAAGTCGTAGAACCAGGTCGCGTCCTCCTCGTGGTTGCCGGGGACCAGATAGAATGGAGTGGAGTGCAGCAGCCGCCTGGCCGGCCCGAAGAAAAACCGTGCCCAATCCTCGTAGTGCGATCCCCTGCTCACAGCGTCGCCGACAACCAGAAGGAAGTCGGGTCGGTATCTCTCGATCTGCGCAAAGATACGGCGGTTAATCTCGTCGTCTCCGTAGCCGCCTGTTTCGCTGATAACGGCGAAGGAGAAGGGCGTATCCGGGCGCGGCGCCGTCCTCAGAGCGTGCAAATCGCTCTCCACCGACACGCCACCAGCGACCACCGACCGCACCCGGTAGTGGTAATCGGTTTCCGGCTCCAGCCCCTCGAGAGTCAGGCGATGGATGCGGCCTTGCCGGGCGCCGTCGGTCACCACCCTCTCCGACTCCTCCACCGTGCGAGAGGAGCCGTTGAGCCCGCTGTGGACACGCTCGGTCTCGTACCAGAGTACCGTGGCGTCCGTCTCCTGGGCCGTCTCCCACATGATCGTCATCGAATCCTGCGTCGGCCACTGCAGATAGGGCCCTTTGACGATGGCAGACATGTCGGCCTTCACTCCGTCACCCAGAACGGCTGCGTCCAGGCGACGGCACTGCCTCGTCCCAGACACTCCGCTCGGACATACGCCACCGGCCGCGACTCGGAAGCCGCGTTGCCACCGAGCCCGCCGACGACTTCCAAGGCGGCTATTGACCCGCTGCCGCCACGCTCCTTTTTCAGGATGACGCCGTGGGATCCGATCCAGTGTATCTCATCAGCGTCGGACTCCACTATCGCCTGTTCTCCCCCGCCAGCGACACCAACACTTTCGATCTCGACGCCCGTCGATGCGTAGAACCTGCCAGAGGCCAGCGCCTCGACGATTCCGTCGGCATTCACCTCCTCCCCCTGTGGCCACTGCACGCAATTCCAAGCTATGAATCGATCACCTGCCTCGTGCTGGTCGTCGGTGCCGTGACCGAAGACACGCCAGCCTTTGCTCAACAGTCGGTCCCACCGGTCCGTCGCCTTCGCCTCGCCCGGTAGCCGCTCGATGACGCCGCAGTAGATTTCCATCCCCTTCAATCCGATCATGGTATCAAGCAGCCCATCGGTGGCGTAGTCCCGGATAGGCTTCCAGTTGGAGTGGTTGAAGACGAACAATCCGCCGGCAGTGTGAACCTGCTCCATGATCTGGCGTGGCTCGAGCTCTTTGCGCGGCAGGGCCTGGTCCGCACCCAGAAACATGAGGGTCTGCCCGTAACAGGAGGTCACCTCCACGGCGGCAAGAACACACATTGCCGTCCGAGACTGCAGCTGATCGGGATTGAGGAAAGTGTCGTGTTCGGAAAGCGCGAAGTAGTCGTATCCCGCGGTCTCGTACGCCGCCACCTCCTCCATCGGCTCGGCCTTGCCATCGGAGACAGTGGAGTGCCCGTGGTGGTTGCCCCGCAGCCAACGACAGGACGTGCCCGACGGGAAGTAGGGGGACTCGAACCGCGCGGTCATAGTGGTCTTCGGGTCAACCTGCGGCGATTTCATCGGGAAGACCGGCAATCAGCTCCTCGGAGGTGAGCGAATACTTGCCGAACATCTCCAGAAAGAGCACCGCCCCGCGGGTCTGCCACAAGTCAGCATGGGTCTGGGGTGATTCCATACCCGTGGTGCAGTCGCGCAGGATAAGGACCCCGTAGCCGCGTTTGGCCATCTCGATCGTGCCATAGTCCCGCAACAGGATACAGGCGTTGGTATTGAAACCCAGAAAGAAAAGGAAGAGGATCCCCTGCTGGCTGCAGTACTCGTGCAGCTCATCGCCGGTCGCCACGACGGCCTCTTCCCCCTCCGGCTGGATATCCGGATGCATCTTCAACGTGGCACGGTGGGCCTCGCGCTCAGCGTCTCTCGGCTCGTCGGGCAGGGCGTAGCGAGCGTAGTCTCCCTGCCTCGATCGGAAGTTTTCGGGAGGCCATATGCGGAGACCGCTGTCAGGCCCCTGGCTAGCTCCTCCCTGCTGGCCAAACAGGCGCTCCCACGCCGGATGCGCCTTCGCCTGCGGGGGAGAGGGTGCGTGAATGATCGGGAAACCGGCCTTTCGAGCCGAGGCCAGCAGCGGGCGAATCCGCGAATGAATGATCTCCTCTGCCCGCGCCTGAGTGTCCTTGAGGTAGTGTTGGTTCCACACGTCCACGAGAACCAGGGCGGTCTGGGACAGCGGAATCTCCCAGTCAAGATGGGCGTAGCCCGTATTGGACTCTACCCAATTCACCCCCTCGTCTACATGCCATCTGTGGTACCGGGGACGGACTCTAACGATTTTACTCATCTCGGTCGTCTGCCGCCCTCTCGTGGGTCGCCCTAGCCATCACCGGGGATTACTCCGGTGCGTGCTCCAGTCAGTCCCCACCTCACGCGGGACCACGCGCGTTCGTGAAAATAGTAAAGCACCAGCTTCACTACCAGGTCCCGCACTCAGGCGTCAAGTAGACGGCCATGCGTATCTCCCGCGTCCAGGAGCCCCCCCGACGACACGGTGTATCCCACATTCACCTGCACATCCAGTATCGCCGCCTTTGTCAGGGCCATCTCCCCCACCGTGTCCGCCACCTCAATGGCAGTGGTGCAGTCCTCTATCAGCACTACTTCGTATCCACGCTGCTTCATGGCGCGCATGCCGTAGTCGCGGTGAGGTATGCACATGTTGGCGGCGAAACCGACGTAGAACAGGGTGTGCACCTGGCGCTCGGTCAGCACCGCGTGCAGCTGCGGCCCGTCGAAGATCACACAGTCCCCGTCCCTGGGTTCCACCTCCGGGACGATGCTGCGTTTTTCGATGATCTCGTTGAAGACACGGTCCTCCGGATCGCTCGGCTTGCCAAGCGACTCATACGCCCCCGTCTTCTGGCGAAATTCCTCCGGGGGCCAAGCGACGCGATCACTCGGTTGGGCGCCCTGCCCCTCCGGGCCTCCGCTGCCTCGATTGTCCCCCGCCGGTCCGCCCCCACGATCAGCGGCCCCAGCCTGGGTCGACAGCTCGCCGTATTTCCAGCGGCAGTCCGGGCTCGGAGCGTGTACCACGGTTGCGCCCAACCTGCGAAACATCTCCAGAACGGGTAGGATCCGCCCGACGGTGATCTCCCGACCGCGCGCCAGGTGCGTGCTGATGTAGTGATCGCTCCACACATCCACCAGCACCAGAGCAATCGATTCCGCCGCCAGCGACCAGCACAGGCTTTGGCGGTGGAAGTCGCCTTCTCTCACCCCCGCTCGTCGCGGCATGCGGTAGTAGAACACCTCGAAATCCAGCCTAGCTGCCATGGTCACCGGCTCCTTGTACATCTCACTTCAGAATGGACGCTGCTTCGGACACCCTCTCAGCTGGCCAATGTAGGCGAATCAGTGTAGACTTTCGACTCCTGGGGCTCGCGGCGCACGGCCCCGTGGCTGTGGAGGCCGTCAATACAGGGAGTATGACCATGGGTAAGATGAGAGGGCCGGCGATCTTCCTCGCCCAGTTTATGAGGGACGAGGAGCCGTACAACAACATCGACAACATTGGCAGGTGGGTGGCCGACCTCGGGTACTCCGGTATCCAGATACCGGGCTGGGATCCACGCGTTATCGATATCGACCGGGCGGCCGAATCCAAGACCTACTGTGACGAGTACAGAGGTAAGTTGAGGGAAATCGGCCTCGAACCCACCGAGGTAGCGGGCTATCTGGCCGGTCAGGTGCTGGCCATGCATCCAGCCTATGAGATTCTCTTCGAGGGCTTCCATCCCGCCGGGCTGAAAGGGAACGCCCGGATCGAGTGGGCGACCGGGGAGCTGGTGAAATGCATTCGCGCCTCGGTCAACTTGGGTACTGAGGTTATTCCCGTGCTTTCAGGTGGCTTCGCGTGGCAGATGGTCTATCCCTGGCCCCAGCGCCCGGACGGACTCATTGACGAAGCCTTCACGGAACTGGCCAGGCTCTGGCGCCCTCTGCTGGATCAGGCGCGGGACAGCGGCACCGTCTTCGCGTACGAACTGCATCCCGGATCGGATCTCTACGACGGGGCGACCTTCGAAATGTTTCTCGAGCACACCGATAACCACCCGGCGGCCTGCCTCAACTACGACCCCAGCCACTTCCTCATGCAGCAGCTCGACTACCTCGCCTTTATCGAGCTGTACGGCGATCGAATCCGGGGATTTCACGTCAAGGACGCCGAGTTCCGACCCTCCGGCCGCGTCGGCGTGTATGGCGGCTACCAGCCCTGGGCCAGCCGCGCCGCCCGCTTCCGCTCGCTCGGCGACGGCCAGATCGACTTCTCCCGCGTTTTCACCTTGCTCACCGAAGCCGGCTACAACAGCTGGGCTGTGCTGGAATGGGAGTGCTGCGTCAAGAGCCCCGAGCAGGGCGCCGCTGAAGGGGCTCCCTTTATTGAGGGACACCTGATCGAGACCACGGACGTAGCCTTCGACGACTTTGCCGGTGGCCAGGCGGACGTGGCCGCCAATCGGCGTATTCTCGGTCTGACGTGAACGCCAGATACTGAGCACCAGATACCCGAACGCCAGATACCCGAACGCCAGATACCCGAGCATCAGAAGCGGATGTACCGGAAGTCCATAAACCGGAGGAGCCTCTCAGATGGAATCGTGGAAGCGCAAACTGCGAATGGGCATGGTCGGCGGTGGACAGGGAGCCTTTATCGGCGGTGTACACCGCATCGCCGCCACCCTCGATCAGCAGGTCGAGCTGGTCGCGGGCTGTTTCTCCCAGGACGCGGAAAACACGCGGATCACCGGAAAGGAGCTCTACATCGACCCAGCTAGGGCCTACGCGACCTACGAACAGATGGCAGTGGCGGAGGCCGGTCTACCCGAGAATGAGCGCATCGACTTCGTCACCATCGTGACTCCGAATGTCTCCCATTTCGCCATTGCGAAACGATTCATCGAGGCCGGAATCCACGTGGTCTGCGACAAGCCCATGACCTACTCCCTCGATGAGGCCAATGAGCTCGTAAAGCTGGTGGAGCAGTCGGGGCTCGTTTTTGCGCTGACCCACAACTACACCGGACACCCGCTCGTCCGGCACGCTCGGCAACTCTTCAGCACCGGTGAGATGGGCACGGTCCGCAAGGTAATCGTCGAGTATCTCCAGGACTTCCTCATGGTGGCCCACGAGAAGCTGGGGCAGAAGCAGGCGGCTTGGCGCGTCGATCCCGCGCAGTCCGGCATTGGCGGCACCATGGGAGATGTGGGCACGCACTGCGTCAATTTGTTGGAATACGTCACCGGCGACCCCATCACCGCGCTGTGCGCTGACAAGAGCACCTTCTTGCCGGATCGCGCCCTCGACGAGGATGTCAATGCACTGCTGCGTTTCAAGGGGGGCGGCAAGGGCGTCCTGAGTATCAGCCAGGTCGCTACCGGAGAGGAGAACGGCCTGACCTTGCGCGTGTACGGCTCTGAGGGGGCGATCAAATGGGCACAGGAAAACCCCAACTACCTCGAGCTGTATCGCTACGGCGAGCCGAGACAGACGCTGACCCGCAGCCAGGGGTATCTGTCTGAGGCAGCGGCCGCAAGCACGCGGATCCCACCGGGACATCCGGAGGGATACCTGGAGGCCTTCGCCGCCATCTATGTCGGAGTCACAGAGGCGATCCGACGCCACGTCGACGGCAGCCCCATGAGGACGGAGGAATACGATTTCCCCACCGTGTACGACGGCCGCCGCGGCATGCAGTTCATCTACAAAACAGTCGAGTCCTGCGAAAACGGCTCAGCCTGGGTCAGCATGTAAGTGGGAGCAAGCCCCATCCAGCCGATGGTGGATTCCGCCACCAAGTCTACAACTACACCGCACGCACTAACCGATCCTGGAGAAGACGATCATGGCCGAACCCCTGCGACTGCTTTCCATAGGAGCCCATCCCGCTGACATCTTCGACCAGTCGGGCGGCACTATGGCGCACCACGCCGAACGCGGTGACTACGTCGCCTGCGTAGTGCTCACTCACGGCGCCCGGGTCCACGACGTCGAAATCTCCGAGGCGATGTTTCACCGAGATGAAATCCCCGCCGCCGAAGAGCTCGAGACCTTGATGGCCCAGCGCGCCGATGTGAAGGCCGCCGAAGTCCGGCGAGCCTGCGATCTCCTCGGCGTCAGCGACGTCCACTTCTTTGGCGCCGACGACGCTGTTCTGCTGGTGACCGACGACATCGTCCGCCGGCTGGCCCGCCTGCTCAGAGAGATCAGGCCCGATGTCATCTTGACTCACTTCCCCAAGGAGAAGGCGTATTTCTCCAATGCCCACGCCACCGCCGGCCAGATCACCCTGCACGCCCTGGGCCTGGCCGGGTCCGTCGATCCCGGCGACCGCAACCCGCCGCACAAGACGGCCCAGGTCTTCTTCTTTGGCACCGGCGCGGCCGCCATTTCCAACTCCGTCTGGGATGCCGAAGGCGGCTACTACAACGACGTCTTCGTCGATATCGAGGACGTCGTCGATAAGAAGCTGGCCGCTCTCGATCAACTCGAGAGCCAGGGCTACGCCGGCAAGTACGCCCGCAAGCGCATCGAAACCAGTGACGGTGCCTTCGGCGGCGCCGTGCGCTGCACCTACGCCGAGGGCTTCATCAAGATGAACGCCGAAGTCCACCACTGCCTGCCGGTCACCGAGCACGCTCTCGAGCTCGCCCGCTCCTCCGACCACGAGATAATCGCCCGCACGTCTCGTCGGTTTGATCCGGATACGGGCCAAATGAAGTGAGTTCCCCGACGACACGACCACCGCCCCCGCACCTGGCGACACGCTGACCCGGCATCGGCATGATGTTTGGTGCCTTCACCCCAGAGCTTTCACGCGAATTCCGCCCTCATCGTCTCAGCACCTGACCGCCGCGCTCGCCCGTCAGCACCCCGGCCTTGAGCGCCACCTTCCCGTTGACGACGACGTGGACCATGCCCTCAGCGATGAGATTCGGCTCGATCGTCGTGCCGCGTTCGCCGAAAATAACCGGATCGAAGATGGCCAGATCGGCACAGGCTCCCGTGCGGATAACGCCTCGATCGGCAAGTCCAAGCCGGTTTGCCGGAAGCGACGTCAGCCGCCGAACCGCCTCTTCGGGCCGGAAGGCGGCCACGTCGCGGACAAAGTGTCGATAGAACCACGCGGCCCAGGTGTAGGCGCCGTGAAAGGTCGCACCGGCCAGGGGTCCGTCCGGCGCTAGCGCTGTGGCATCCGACCCGACCATGCAGTCCGGATGGTCGAAGGCGGGCCGGATGTCCTCCTCACGGTAACAGAACGCCATGATCATGGGCAGGTGCAAGTCATCGATCTCATCCAGAAGTATGTCGTACACCGCGTCCAGGGGTTCTCTACCCCCTTGTGACGCGGCGATCTCGGCCACGCTCTTATGGGACAGAGACGGGTCGGACCGGCAGTCCGTCATCACGATGCGGCTCCAGTCGTCTCGAGCCAGAGCAGTAACTATGCTCTGGTGCTGCTTCAGCTGCTCCCGACTCCCACTCTCGGCGAGCCGCGCCGCGATCTGCTTCTTTCCCCCTTCCAGGGCCCAAGGAGGCAGTACCGCGCTCAAGTTGGTAGTCCCGAACAGGCGGGTGTGCATATCGAAACCCGCGTCGACCCCCCTCTCCCGCGCCCGGTCCACCTGCTCGATCGCCTGCGCCACCGCTTGCCCGCCATCCGCACAGAGGCGAGCCACTACCGATATATGGGAGATCTGCAGCGGCACTTGTGCAGCCGTCGCCGTCCGGATCGCCTCCGCGATCGTCTCTGCTGCCTCTCCCGGACGGTTGCGCGTGTGGGTGGCGTAGATCCCGCCCGCGCCTGCCGCGATACGACATAGCTCGACTACCTCCTCCTCGGAGCAGGCCAGCTCCGGCCCGTATTCGAGCCCGGTAGAAAAGCCGAAAGCACCCTCCTCCATCCCCTGGGCGAGGAGCCGCTTCATCTGGGCCAGCTCTTGGGACGAACTCGGCCGATCGAGGGATCGGACCACGGCGAGACGCAGGTTTCCGTTGGGTACAAGAGTCAATACGTTGATCGCCGGTTGCCGCGCCTCCAGGTAGGCCAGGTATTGGGCCACCGTGCCCCAGCTGATCGGGTAGTCCTCGGAATAGCCGTACACATTCCCTTTGGTCGCCTCGAGATCGCCGATCGGGGCGCAGCCGTGGCCGCAATTGCCGACCACCTCCAGAGTCACCCCCTGGGCGATGGAGCTAACCGCTCGCGGATCGACGGTGAGAGTGAAGTCGGAGTGGCTGTGGATGTCGATAAAGCCGGGGGTCACCAGCAAACCGCTGGCATCCAGACATGGCTCTCCCTCCTTCAGGTCCGCGGGACCCACGTCGATGATGCGGCCGTCGGCGATGGCGACGTCGGCCGAGAAAGGCGCCGCACCGGTGCCGTCCACCACCGTGCCGCCCCGGATCACCAGATCCGCTCTCGGGCGGCCCACCGCGCCGCTCGACGATGTCTGCCGCCGTGTCTCGCTCATCGCTATCCCGAATGGTCAACTGTTCTGTGTGGACAGATCGGCGGCAGTGTGTCGTTACTCCGCATCTAGGCTCGAGCGCATCTCTCGCCGCCGCGTCTGGGTCGCGGCTTCATCCACCGCGCCGCTCGCCTCATCCGCTATCACCACGCCGTGACGGATGCGCGCCACCTCGACCGAGACCTTGCCGTTGCGCACGTCGTCGGCGACCGCGGCGGGAGAGCGGTCCAGAGGGTCGCCCCATCCGCCTGCTCCTGCCTGTCGGTGGTAGACCCGCTCCCCCGACTTTATCGTCGTCGACACCATCGTCGGCAGAATCTCATCACCGTTTTCGCCATACAGAACGGTATTGGAAGGCGTCCCCGGCTCCCCACCGTAGAGCCCGTACGGCGGGTGAAGGCGGCGGTCTGAGCGAATGGCCAGATGCGCCTCCCCTGCCAGCAGTCGCCACTCCCGCTCGATGGCAAGTCCACCGCGGAACTGGCCGGCACCGCCGCTGTCGGGCACGTAGCCGTAGCGCTCGATCCGTATGGGATACTCCGACTCCGCCTGCTCCACCGGTATATTGCTGGCCACGTTGGCGGGGTTGCACAGACCGTCGTTGCCGTCGCGATCGGGACGCCCGCCCCAGGTCCCGGACATAAGCTCGTAATACACATAGGGGGCTCCATCCGGCCGTTGCCCCCCAATTATGATCAGCGAATTACCGCCCTCACCGGCCGCCAGCACGCGGTCCGGCAGCAGTCCCGCCAGCGCTCCCAGAACCGTGTCGACCAGCCTGAAGCCAGTAACCCCCCGCATGGATGAAGCCGCCGGCATAACGCCGTTCACGACCGTCCCCTCCGGCGCGATGATCTTCAACGGCCGGAACATCCCCGCCGTATTCGGTACGTCGGCCTCCTGCAGCACACAACGCACGCACATCCCCACCACGGACGCGGTAAAGGAAAGCGTGTTGTTAAGGGCGCCCCGCACCTGAGGAGCCGAGCCGGTAAAATCGGCTGTGAGTCCATCCCCCTTCACGGTCAGCGTTACATGCAGGCGCACGGGAGGGCCGCCAACCCCATCGCTGTCCATGTAGTCGGTGAAGCTATGACTGCCATCCGGCCAGGAGGCGATCTCCGCCCGAACCAGCCGCTCGGTATAGTCGATGAGATTGGCCGCGCAGCCCGCAAAAGTCTCCTTGCCATAGCGCTCGATCAGATCCCGAATCGCGCGCTCACCGATATGACAGGCCGCCAGCTGTGCCCTCAAGTCCCCGATCGTCATCCGCGGCACCCGCACATTCGCTCGCAGCAAAGCAAAGATGCTCTCGTCAGGCTCTCCCCGTCGAAACAACTTCAGCCAGGGAATGCGCAGACCCTCCTGGAAGATCTCGGTATTGTCGCACGCCGAGCTCCCCGGCAGCCGCCCCCCCAGATCGAGATGGTGGGCGGTACTAACGGCAAAGGCGACCCGCTCCCCTTCCCAGAAAATCGGCTTGACGACAAAGATATCGGGAATGTGCATGCCGCCATCGAAGGGATCGTTAAGGATGAAGACATCATCCGGCTCAAAATCATCGCCAAACTTCGCGAACAGCGTTTCCATGGCATAGGGAACCGATCCCAGATGCAGCGGAATAGTAACCCCCTGAGCAATCATCTCCCCGTCAGCATCGCACAGCGAAGTAGAGAAATCCAAACAATCGCGCACCACGGTGGAGTACGCCGTCCGGTACAGAGCCACCGCCATCTCATCAGCAGCCGACGCCAAGGCATTCTTGACGATCTCACGAGTAATCGGATCGATGTCAGTCATATCAAAGGCTCACAACAGATAACGATTCACCTATGTGCGCCCGTCGTATCAATATCTGAATGTTGCCGTGTTCGTCCAACTCCACCCTCGCCCCGGGCGGAATGACGGTGGTCGAGTCGTACTCGTCGATGAGAAGCGGTCCCTCAACCGGTTGGGCCAGCTCTTCCCGCGATACCACAGATACCAGCATAGACTCGCCACTCTGTCCAAAATACGCCTGCCGATCGCGAATGCTCCCACGCCCCTGCCTCGCCGTCACGAGAGTACCTGGCAACCCCCTCGCCCCGGCCCGACCGATAACCCTCACCGCCAGCACCTCGCGCGGGTTGTCCGCATCCGACCGATGCCCGTACAGGCGCTCGTGCTCAGCTTCGAACCGCTCTTCCACCTCGTGGAGTCCGACCTCGAGGAGCGGCCCGTCCTCGAGGGGAATGCGTATCTCCGAGGTTTGACCCTGAAAGCGCATATCCACACCACCGCTGAGTGCCACCGCGTCGGCCTGAAACCCCTCGGCGGCGAACTGGCGCAGCAGCACGATAGACAGGTCATCGCGGATCTTCTGGATCGCCTCCGCGCGAAGAGTGCCGCCGGACAGGAGGCAACTGCGCACTTCGTGGTGTTCGACACCAGAAAACAGCAACCCGAGAGCGCTGAACAGGCCCGGCATGGGCGGCACCAAAATCCGATCTATACCTAACTCTCGCCCCAGCCCGGCGGCGTGCACCGGGCCCGAGCCCCCGAAGGCCATGAGCAGGAAGTCGCGAGGATCGCGGCCGCGTTCGGTGGACACCGAACGCAACGCCCGCATAGTGCGGGCATTGGCGATGCGATGGATGCCCTCCGCCGCCTCCAGCAGCCCCAGGCCGAGCGGCGTCGCAATGCGGTCCTGGATGGCCCGCCGGGCTGATTCAAGATCAATCCTGACCTCCCCGTCGGCCAGCTCGCCGCAGCGGATATAGCCGAGTACGACATTGGCATCGGTCAGCGTCGGCTCGGTGCCTCCCAGCCCGTAACAGGCCGGCCCGGGGGCAGCTCCGGCGCTGCGCGGACCGACCCGCAGTCCTCCGGCGCTGTCCAGATAAGCGACGCTGCCGCCCCCGGCCCCGACTTCCGCGATGTCGATGCTGGGGGCGCGGATCAGCTCACCGGCTCCGCCCAGAAGGCGACTACCGGCCGACAGCGAGGCTCCGACCTCGTACTGCGGGCTGTAGGCCAGGCGCCCCCCCTCGATGATTGACGCCTTGGCGGTTGTTCCGCCCATGTCGAGGGTGATGATGTTCCCTCCCTCGCTACCGGCGGCTTCGGCGGTGAGAGCAGCGGCCAGCACACCCGCCGCCGGACCGGATTCGAGCGCAAACACCGGACGCGTGGCCGCGTCTTTCTCTGGGGTGAGGCCACCCGCCGACTGCATGATCAGCAGCGGCGCCTCGATACCCATTTCCATCAAGCCGCTGCGCATGGATTCGAGGTATCTCTGCATGACTGGACGCACGTAGGCGTTGACGGCGGTAGTGGCGGTGCGTTCGTACTCCTTCCGCTCGGGAAGCACTTCGCACGACAGAGAGACGGGAACTCCGGGCATTTCCCGCCGCAGAAACTCCCCCACTAGCTGCTCGTGCCGTGGGAAGGCGTAGGCGTGCAGCAGGCAAACGGCCACCGACTCTACACCTTCTGCTTTGAGCTTTTCAACAAGCCCGGGGAGCTCCGACTCGCTGAGTGGCACCAGCACATCCCCGGTCGCCGACATGCGCTCGGATATCTCCAGCCTCAGCGCGCGCTCTATCAGGGAGGGCGGTTTGGTAAAAAACAGGTCGTAAATCTGGGGAGCCCGAATGCGGCGCAGCTCAAGCACGTCCCTGAAGCCGCGGGTGGTGACGAGGGCGGTCACCGCGCCCCGTCGCTCGAGCACGGCGTTGGTCGCCACCGTCGTGCCGTGAGAAATCTGACTTACCTCACGACCCTTCGAACCTGCGCTGCCGAGCAGGTGATCGATGGCGTCGAGTACTGCCTTCTCGTAGTCGGGAGGAGTCGAGGGCACCTTGTGGGTGTAGACCCTCCCCTCGCCGTCGATGAGCACGACGTCGGTGAACGTCCCCCCGACATCGGCGCCTATGCGAATGTCAGCCTTCATGCGGAATGACCGGCAGCACCAGGTGGGAAGGGCGCTGCTGATCGTGCCAGATGGTCTGTTGGGCGGCTTCAGGTCTGTCGTCGAGCCCTGAGTCCTCGCCGGTGTTCAGATTGCGATCGAAGCGGGGGAAATTGCTGCTGGAGAGCTCGAGACGGATGCGGTGCCCCTCGCGAAACAGGTTACTCGTCTCCCACAGACTGATCCTGTATGCGTACACCTGGCCGGGCTCGATCAATGTCGGCCTCACGTAGGAATCGCGAAACCGGGCCCGCACGATCCCCTCGCAGATGTGGATGGCCGCACCTCCAGGATGCACATCGACCAGCGTCGCCGTAAAGTCGGTATCCGGCGCGCTCGAGGTCGCGTATACCACGAGCTCGACCGGTCCCGTAACCTCCAGGCCTCGACTCAGGGGAGCCGTCGAATACACCAGCACATCGTCGCGGCGCTCGATCGGCCTGCGGTCCCTGGGGCCCGTGTTCTCGGCGAACATGCTCTGCCCACCCAGGGTGGGAACCGGATTTTCCGGGTCGTAGGAGTAAGCATCGAAGCCCTCCACCTCCGGGACATCAGTGGTGAGTGCGCCGTCGCCAAAGATGGAATTGGCACGCCCCTCGCTGTGGAGGTAGTACCGGGTGTACTCGGTGCGCGCCAGCGGCCACTCGTGCTCCGAGCGCCACTCATTGGCCCCCATAACGAAAATCCGCACCGGCGGCTCCTGGTCGATCCCCGTGTCGATTCCCCGCATGCGCTGATCGTACCAGCGCAGGTGCTCGGCGGGTATATCCATTCCCGCTTGAGTCCCGAAGTCGATGTCCCCAAACGGCGCGGCATCGCCGATCGCGGTGTGAGTCCACGGCCCCACCAGCAGCCTGGATGTCTGTCTCGCCACGTCGCTCCGCGCGCTTTCTCGCCAGCCGCGGAAACACTTGAACCCCTCGTGGAGCAGGTTATCGTACCACCCGGTGATGAAGTAGGCGGGTGTCTCCACCTCCGGGTAGCGCTCCTTCATACTGTACGAACTCCAGAAATCATCGAATCGGGTATGGCGAACCACTTCGCGGTAGAACGGGCGATCGCCGATATCGTCCAGGGCGCTGACCAGGGGCAGGCGGCGGTAGACCTGTTCCCAATCAATCAGGTCCCGTGGCGCGTTCTGGTTGGTGCGGTCGCCTAGCCAGATGAAATTCAT
>Ga0066376_10002381_pt1 | contig 17549 bp, 14 predicted proteins | sample Knorr_S15_td_Bot_FD_77009 | JGI IMG/M metagenome (GOLD analysis project Ga0066376, IMG submission 77009) | Marine microbial communities from Southern Atlantic Ocean transect - Knorr_S15_td_Bottom_ad_5009_LV_A | ecosystem: Environmental > Aquatic > Marine > Oceanic | place: Southern Atlantic... | reverse complement strand
TTTGCTGGACAATGCCGAATTCGTTGCCGGAACTTTCGACACCAGCTTCTTGGAAAAATTTCTCCAAACTTAAGTGCCTAGAGCCCTCGTCACTGGTGCCGCTGGATTCCTTGGTTCTCACCTTTGTGAGTACCTCCTCGAACAAGGATGGGAAGTCGTCGGCATGGACAATTTCATCACTGGCGACCGACGCAACTTAGAGGAACTGGAAACGAAGAGTGGCTTCTCCTTTGTCCATCACGATGTCACCCAGTTCATTTCCTTCCCCGGAAAATTGGATGGAATCTTTCACTTTGCTTCTCCGGCCTCCCCGATTGATTACTTGGAAATCCCTATCCAAACCATGAAAGTAGGGGCCTTAGGAACCCATAATTGTTTGGGCCTCGCTCTTTCCAAAGGAGCCAAATTTATTTTGGCCAGCACTTCGGAATGTTATGGCGATCCATTGGTACACCCACAGCCAGAATCTTATTTCGGCAATGTCAATCCGGTTGGACCGCGTGGTTGTTACGACGAGGCCAAGCGTTTTGCCGAAGCTCTGACCATGGCTTATTACCGTCACCACGGCCTATCAACTCGTATCGTAAGAATTTTTAATACCTATGGTCCGCGCATGCGACTGGATGATGGTCGGGTCCTGCCGGCATTTATTAGTCAAGCCCTCCGGGGTCAACCGCTTTCGGTGTTTGGCGAGGGCACTCAAACCCGATCTTTCTGCTATGTGGACGACCTCATCGAGGGGATTTATCGGCTTTTTCAAAGTGAAGAAATTGAACCCACCAATATTGGTAATCCGCGCGAAATGACCATACTGGAATTTGCCCAGCACGTCCAAGACGCCGTGGGTTCCGCCGTGCCCATTGAGCACCACCCTCTGCCTACCGACGACCCCAAAGTACGCCAGCCTGATATTACCAAGGCAAAAGGCCTGTTGGACTGGGAACCGAAAGTCAGCTTAGAGGCCGGCATTCAAAAGTGTCTGGACTATTTCCGCTCCCGGGTTGCAGAGGAGAACGCCTGAAATGTGCGGCATTGTGGCGGCGGTCACTACCCGCGATGACATCGTGTCCGAAGTACTCACCGGCCTAAAAACTTTGGAATACCGTGGTTATGACTCTGCCGGCGTGGCCGTACCGGACCAAAACCAAATTCACTTGCGGCGCCGGATGGGAAAGATTTCGGCCTTGGAGCAGGAACTCAAAGACAACGCTCTACCCAAAGCCTCTTCGGCGGTTGCTCATACCCGTTGGGCCACTCATGGCGCACCCTCGGACCGCAACGCTCACCCCCACATGGATGACGCCAAAGAAATTGTCTTGGTTCATAACGGCATTATTGAAAATTACGCCGAATTACGAGCTCGGCTCCAAGCGGATGGGCATGAGTTTTCTTCTGACACCGACACCGAAGTCTTGGTCAATTTAATTGCCTTTCATCGACGAAAAAATTCCATCGACCTGCATCAAGCGGTCCAGCTGGCACTTAAGGAAGTTCACGGTGCATACGCCATTGTGGTGCTTTCCCCGTTGGAGCCAGACACCCTCATTGTCGCCCGGGTTGATTCACCACTGGTCGTCGGCTTAAGCGAAAACGGCCAATTCGCCGCTTCTGATATGCCCGCCTTGTTGCATCTGACCCGTGAATTTTTGATTCTTGAAAATGGCGAATCCGCCGTCCTTCGGCCTGACGTCGTGACTCTCTTTGATGCCGACGGCAACCCGACTCAAAGAGAAAGCTTCTTTTGCGAGTGGACTCCTGAGCAAGCTGAAAAAGGCGGCTACCCGCATTTCATGCTCAAAGAAATAGAGGAGCAACCCGACGTACTTGCACGCACCGCCTTTGACCGTTTTCACGATGAAACTGGCGATGTCATTTTTGAACCGGCCTTCGCCTTCTCTGAAGATGATTTAATTGGCCTGGAACGCATCCGTTTTATGGCCATGGGCACTTCTTTCCATAGCGCCCTTCTGGGACAACAAATGATGGCCGAATTGGCAGCCGTCCCTGGCACCACTCTCAATGCCAGCGAATTTTTATACAGCCCCAAACTGGATGAAGCCAACACCTTGACGGTCATTCTTTCTCAGTCTGGAGAAACCGCTGATTCTCTGCGCGCCATGCGTGAAGTTCAAAGCCGCGGAGGACGGATTTTGGGGATTTGTAACGTTCAGGGTTCCACCTTAGCCCGAGAAGCCGATGGGTTGGTTCTCACCCACTGCGGCCCGGAAGTGGGGGTGGCGTCCACCAAGGCCTTCTTTGGCCAACTCACGGCACTTTACCTTTTAGCCATCCACATCGGTCGTGCCCGGGGCCACCTATCTTCTAAACAAGGTCGTGATTTACTTCACGATCTGCGCGCTTTACGGCCTAAATTGGATGGACTCTTCCATGCCGAAACCCAAGCCTGCGTCAAAGCCGCGGCAGATTATCTAGCCGGAGTTTCGTCGTGTTTATTTTTGGGCCGAGGATTTCAATTTCCCATCGCTCTGGAGGGCGCCCTCAAACTCAAAGAGATCTCCTACATTCATGCCGAAGGCTATCCAGCGGGTGAAATGAAACATGGCCCGATTGCTTTAATCGCGGAGGATTTTCCGGTCATTGCCATCGCCACTCCCGGACGTACCTACCAAAAAATGCTTTCCAACATGGAGGAGGTGCGGGCACGGAAAGGCAAGGTCATCGCGGTGGGTGTACACGGTGACACTCAAGTCCAAGCACAAGCAGATTTCTTCCTGCCGGTGCCTGATGTTCCCGAACTCTTAGCGCCGATGGTCAACGTCATTCCTTTGCAACAATTGTCCTATCAAGTAGCTTTAAAGTTAGGCCGAGACATCGACCAACCCCGAAATTTGGCCAAGTCGGTCACCGTAGAGTAAGTCGGAATGATTCCCCCATGCGGTACAAGCAAAGAGACCATCTTCAGATGCTTTGTTGTGCCTGCAATCTTGGTAAAATCAATCATGACAATACTGACTTTAGACAATTAGGAGGATCATCATGCAAAACGAAGAACGGATTCATGTTTTAGAAAATCAAGTCCGAACACTCAAGCGTAGTGTCTATGGGTTTGGGGGTCTGCTGTGCGTGGTAGTTGCTGGGTTTGCAATGAGTATTCAAAATGTTCCGGAGTTGATTCAGGCCAAGAAGTTTGAGGTGTTGAATGGGGAGGGGATGGCCGTTGCTTCAATCTATGGGTATATGGGTGGGGGTATGCTGAGTATTTCCAACAAGGATGGGAAAGTCGTTGCTGGACTCGGTGCGGACCATGTGAATGGTGGCTCCATGGCAGGAGGCGGGGTGTTGGGTATCAACAACAAGGATGGAAAAATTGTTGCTGGAATATTTGCAAATGAAGATGGAGGTGTCATGCGTGTCCTTAACAATGAATTTTTGGAAGTAGCTCGAATCAGCGCTACTCCACATGGTGGAGCGTTGGACATCAAAAACAAAGGTGGGCAAAATAGTGTTGCTCTTGGTACCCAAGAAGGCAGTTATGGTGTATTAAAAACCTTTAACCCAAAGGGTGAAGTTACTTCTCAATCCCCCTAGGACAAGCATGGATTTAGTCGTCGGCGGCGCGGGCTTCATTGGCTCCCACTTGGCAGAAGCCTTGATTCAACAGGGGCGGCCAGTCAGGGTTTTGGACAATCTTTCTAGCGGTCATCGAAAGAATCTCGAAAACCTTGCGGTGGAATGGATGCACGGAGACGCCGCCGATGAACGCGTGGCAAACCTTGCATGCCAAGGCGTAGAACGAATTTTTCACCTCGCCGCTCGCCCCAGCGTTCCATGGAGCATTGAATTCCCCAAAGAGGCACTGCGCGCAAACCATGGAACTACCCAAGCTTTAATTCAAGCCGGCAAAAAGGCGGGCGTGTCTCGTTTCATCTTTTCTTCCTCGTCCGCCCTTTATGGAGAAAATCCAGTCCTTCCTAAGGAAGAATCCATGCCGGTTGAACCAAAATCTCCTTATGCTGAGCACAAAGGCTACGGCGAAAAAAGTTTACGCCAGGAATTTCATGGTTCCGACCGATGCGCGGTCTCCTTGCGTTATTTCAATGTATATGGTCCACGCCAAGACCCTTCCTCTCCTTATTCGGGCGTGATTTCCCTGTTTACTCAATGGGCGAAGCAAGGGAGAGCTCCCACTATTTTTGGTGATGGTCTTCAGACCCGAGATTTTGTTTTTGTAAAAGATGTCGTCGCCGCCAACCTCTTGGCCGCTCAACTTAAATCTTCCGAGCCTGCTCCTGTTATTAACATTGGTACTGGCCAGCAAACCAACCTCCTGCAACTTTGGGAACTCATTTGCCAAGCCGCTAACGCGCCCGTCTTGAAACCAACTTTTAAAGAATCTCGGCCCGGCGATGTCCGCCACTCAGTAGCGTCGACTTCGCGGGCAAAACATGAGTTGGGTTTTGAGCCGGAAGTTACGCTTGCCGACGGCCTTCGGCAAACCGTTTCCGAAATTTAAGTTCAATCCCCAAATTCTGGGTCGTCAGGAATGAGCTGGCCGTAGAAAGAATCCTTGCCGCGGACAATCCAAAGATTTTCCTCATCGGCACGAAAATCAGGAGAGCGAATTAAGGAAACGACCTCTTCCATACGACGTACTCGCACCCAACCGTTACTACTGCGGGCCCCTTTCACCCCAACCGCAATCAGAACGTCATCGGGGCGAAGGCCCAGAGCGGCGGCAGGGGAGTCAGCATAGACTTCGATAATCCGCAAAACGTTTTCTCGTTCTGGGAAGAATCCACCGCGTACCAAAATAGAATCTCTGGCCAATTCAAAACCCAACAAGGCAAACCCGTCACGACCCTTTGGTTTCATCAATGCGAACTGAATTTCCTCGTGCTTTCCTTGTCGATTCACCTCCAACACCAATTCCTGACCGGAAGACTTTTTCAGCATTGCCGCGGAGAACCCGGCCGCACTTGTGACGGCAATCCCATCCACCGAAAGAATTTGGTCTCCGACTTGCAGGCCTGCCGCCGCGGCTGGACCACGCGGATGGACGGATTTTAGTTGTAAGGCAAGGGCATTGCTTCCTTCCACGGATAGGCCGGACCAAAACCTTTGTGAACGACCGAAGTCCAAGAGGCTATTGGCCAACGTTTCCCGGACTTTATCAGCTGGAATGGCAAAGCCCAAGCCGTCGGCCCTTTCATTCGTGGCCACGTTGATACCAATCAAATGGCCATAAACATTCAATAAAGGCCCGCCGGAATTGCCCGGATTAATGGCTGCATCGGTTTGCAATAAGTCCACAAAAGTATGAACCCCCCGGCGAATATTGACCGTCACTTTGCGGTGCTTGCCAGACAAAATTCCTGACGTGATGGAGTGAGAATTCCCAAAAGGTGCACCGATGGCGATTACTTTTTCGCCGATGATGAGGTCCGAACTTGAGCCTAATACCACTGCCGGGAAAGGCCCTGGACCAACTATTTTCAACAAAGCCAAATCTTGCTCCCGGTCATAAGTCAGCACCTCCACCGGATATTTCTTGCCCCCAAATTCGGTCGCGAAAGCGACTTCCATCTTGATCGCCTCCATAGGCAAGCCTTCCAAATCAGGCACCGCCACATGGGCGTTGGTAATGACAAATCCCTCAGCATCGATGACCACGCCGGTCCCTTGGCCGACGGCAACCTCTGCATTGCGGTAACGACCATTGCTATGCCGAACTCTACGTACGGTGGATAAATTGATGCTGACCACCGAAGGCCCAGCTAAACGATACACCTTGGCCTCTTGAGTCCACCTTTCGTTGAATTCAGACGGTTCTTGGACGGATGCCAATTGTGAACCGAGGGCCAGTGCCAGCAGGGGGAGAACCACCATGGATAGATTTTACGCGGTTAACCTGCTTTTGTTACTCAATATCCGGTTGGTGGGCGTTACAGGGCTTGAACCTGTGACCCCCAGCTTGTCGAGCTGGTGCTCTAGCCAACTGAGCTAAACGCCCAACCGGCCGCAAATATTAACGACCGCCCTGATGTAAAGAAAGCACTCTTTCATGCCACAAATCATATCCAGATAAGTCTTCCTTTTCGGCAATTAAACGACACCGCAATGCCTCCAAAGCATCCTCGAACCACGATTCACCTAAAAACCAATCTTTACGCCGACCTCGCTTGGCTGGGTCCGAAGGGCCCTCAGCTGCAGTCAAAGTGGGTTGAATTTGCAGAATTCGAATGGCGGCATCCACTTCGGCACGGGGCAAACGGGCTCGTTGCTGAAAGGGCCGAATCATCGCGGCGGCAATTTGATTTTGGTCCCGCACTCGGACGGTGCGCTTCTTCGGCTGGCTCTGGTCCTCTACGCTGGGTCCAAAAAGAACCGCCAGTAAAAGAGAATAAGAAGGAGAAAGCCCGTCTTGGACCGCTTCGTCCAAGGCTGCAAATCTTTGGGCCATTCTCTCCGCATTATTCTCTTGAGTCAGCCATTTCCGGAATTCCGGCAAAAAACGCAAAGTGAGCTTGAGAGCTTGCAAATCCTCCCACACTCCTTCCATATCGCCGGTGCGCATGAGGCGAAAAAGTTCTTCAAGCACGCGGGCGTCGGGGGCTTTGGACAACAAACTCGCACAACTTCGTGCAGCTTTGATTTCTTTTTCCCCCGCACTGAGGTTCATCCGGCGCATGAATTTAATCAGCCGTAATACCCGTACGGGGTCTTCTTTGAAGCGAATTTCTGGGTCACCAATGGACAGCAGTTCTTTTTTTTCAATTCCCTCCCAGCCTTTTTCCCAATCTAAAATTTCCGGAACCTTTGGGTCTAGGAAAAGACCGTTGATGGTGAAATCTCTGCGATGGGCGTCTTCTTCGGCGGTTCCAAAGGCATTATCCTCAAGCAGAGTTCCACCCTTTTGGTGCTTTGGCGGTGGACCCCGAAAAGTAGAAATTTCAAACACATCTCGGCCGGCATAAACATGCACAATTTTGAAACGTCGTCCAATAATTCGTGACCGGCGAAATAGCCGACGCACTTGGTTGGGACGAGCAGCCGTAGCAATATCGTAATCCTTCGGCCGAAGTCCTAGCAGCAAATCTCGGACGCAACCACCCACCAAGTAACTTTCAAAGCCTGCCTTTGCCAACGTCGCAACGATGCCTACCGCCCTGCGGTCCAAATACCTTTTTGGGAAAGGCAGGGGGTAACGCTTGGGCTTCATGAACCAGGTCGGAAAACCAACACTGCACGCGAACCCAAATCTCCTGGCAATGAGTAAGGGTGATGAGCCGCAAGTTTCCAGCTTGATTTGTCCTTGGCGGACATTTCCTTCCAGTCTGTTTCCCAACTGGGTCCAACCATGAGAAAAAGAGCTCCAAATGAAATGCGATGTTTACGAATCCTGGGCAGCAATTTCCCTAAAGGTTCTACCGCTCGGGCTGACAAGGCGTCCACTCTACCCAGTTTTTTAAGCTCTACCTCGGCTTGCCCGGCAAGGACTTCGGCCTGAAAAATTTCCAATCGATGAAGAATGTCATTCAAAAATTCAGCCCGCTTATTTCTCTTTTCACAAAGCAGTAGATGCTTTTCGGGAAATAATATCGACCAAATCACCCCCGGCAAGCCGGCGCCCGATCCCCAATCGGCAATGGTTTGAACATCTTCCGGGATAAATCGGGCGGCTTCCAAACAATCCACGAAGTGGCTGGGAATCAACCGGTCCCAATCCTTGGCCCCGGTCAGATTCATTCTTTGGTTGGCTGCCAAGAGCAAACGACCATAATCCAAAATTAGTTTTAGCGGCCCATCTGGTGGGGTGGCAAAAGGGTCCACTTTTGAACGCAGCAAAGCCACGTCTAATGGATTGGGCTCCTCTATGGAAGCGAGGAGGTCGTCGGAAATCCCTGGGTAAGCCATTTTTGTAACGCCGGTGGCAGGGCAGGAAGGACTCGAACCCTCAACATGCTGATTTGGAATCAGCCGCTCTACCAATTGGAGCTACTGCCCTGACCGATGAATTGTATGGTGCCGAGAGGGGGAGTCGAACCCCCACGACCTTAGCGGTCACAGGCTCCTGAAGCCTGCGCGTCTGCCAATTCCGCCATCTCGGCACGGTTTTGCAACCGGGGCGCATAAGATTAGCGTCCCCGAGAAGGGAAGCAAGCCTCATGTCCGATTCAGAAAAGCCCATCCACGAGATCGCCGTCAACCGGAAAGCACGCCACGATTATGAAATTGTGGACACCCTGGAATGTGGCATTGCGCTCCGCGGTACCGAAGTCAAAACTCTCCGTACCGGCAAAGTCACCCTAGAGGGTTCCTTCGTCCGATTTCTTGATTCCGGCATGAGTTGGGAGCAAGCTCACATCGCCGAATACGTGGAGGGCAATGTCCACAACCATGACCCGGCCCGGCCTCGACGATTACTGGCCCACAAGCAAGAAGCCCGCAAATGGAGACAGAAAATGAAAGAAAAGGGCTTCACCATCATTCCATTGAAAATCTATTTTCATGGCAATAACGCCAAATTGTTGGTTGGTTTGGCCCGGGGTCGGAAACGCCACGACAAGCGCCAGCAATTGCGCAACAAAGAAGCTCGTCAACAAATCCGCAAACACACCCGATGATTTTGCGGGATGGGGAATAAGATGGTAAAATCTACCTGCGGTTGGGGGCGATCGGTTTCGACTGGAAGTTTCCCTACCCTGGTTGCGTGTCGAGGTTGCAGGGATGGCCTCGTTAATCCCCCTGTAAGGCATTAACTGCCAATAACAACTACGCTTTAGCTGCTTAATGTGGCTCGTCTTATGCACTCTCGCCCGCTGGGTGCACTAGGCGTCTGATCGCTGGCTAGCAAGGTGGACCCGGCCCGGGGACACCGCGCGAAATTTAAAGGGGCTGGCAACTTTGGTCGACTGTTTATGAACCTCCAAAGCTGCGAGATTTGATCATGAACTACACACGTAGAAGCCTTGGCTGGGCCTTTGCAGGACGCGGGTTCGATTCCCGCCGCCTCCACCAACCGCACTTTCTTATCATGCCGCCGCAGTATTCCCTTGCTGCGCCTTCGCGATTGCCTTCATGACTTCAAAAAAGATTGCTGGTTTAGTATTAAAACTTAGCCTCGCCATTGGCTTAGGTTTCTGGGTGATTCAGCATGTAGAAACTTCAGACATACTCAGTCACGACATCCATGGCGAAGCCGAGGACATTCACGGTCAATTAATTGGAGAATTCGCAACCGGACAATGGGAGTTCAAACCCGCCCGCACTCCCGGCCAAGCCGAAATTTTATTGCAGCCCAACGATTTTCCGCAAGGAGTTCAAATACGCCCTGGTTTTTTTACATTGCTGCGCCATATGGATGGCAATTGGTTTGCCCTAGGCGTCGGTCTTTGGGCAGTCCTTTTGTTTTTCGCCGCTTATCGGTGGTTAATCCTTTTAAGAGCGGCGGGGATTCAAACCCAATTTAGTAATTCCTTACGGCTTTGTTTCATTGGCTACTTTTTTAACAATGTCATGCCGGGTGTCACCGGAGGGGACTTGGTCCGCGGTGCTTTGGTCACTCGGGGTTTGGAAAGGAATCGCTGGCGAGCCGCCCTATCCGTCATTGTGGATCGCTTGATTGGTCTGCTTGCTTTACTGACCCTAGCGGCACTCGTTTTGGGCTTTGCCCTATGGGGTAGCCAAAACCAAGAAGCCACTCATTTGGCTGCCATCGGCAAAGGTGTTTTCCTGCTCCTAGGAACAGGGGTTTTACTCGGCGCACTTTATCTTTCCCGTCGCGTGCGCTCGGCGATGGGTTTTGAACGCTGGCTACCCAAGTTACCCGGCTCTACGACTTTGGCGAAAATCCATGAAGCCCTCACCATTTACCGCAGCCAGCCCCTCAATATCCTATGGGCATTTCTTATGTCCATCCCGCTTCAATTCTGCGGCGTATTTTCTTTCTGGGCAATCGGCCAATCGGTCCAATCAAGCCTTTCACCCATGGACACTTTTGTGATTTTTCCAGTGGTTCAAACTCTTTCGGCGGTACCCATTGCACCCGCCGGTTGGGGGATTGGAGAAAGTTTATATGGCACCTTCTTTGAATGGTTCGGCTCTAGCTTCACGATGGGTGTTGCGGTATCAGTTCTATTCCGGGTAACCACTCAAATTGGCTTTGGGCTCGTCGGCGGGATTGTCTGGATGTTTTCAGACCGCTATAAAAAACATGTCCATCTTATTAAGGAAAAAATATGAGCCTTGTTGTTGTTGGTAGCTTTGGGATAGACACGGTTGAAACCCCCTATGGGAAGGTGGAAGGTGTGGTCGGCGGGTCTGCCATTTATTTTTCCTTAGCTGCTTCATTGTTTACCGAAGTCCGCTTGGCAGGAAACATCGGCGCTGATTTCCCTTCCGAACCATTGCAAACCTTGCGCAGTAGAGGAGCCGATTTAAACGGCGTGCAAACTTTTGAGAATCAGCCCACCTTTCGTTGGAGTGGTCGTTACTTGGGTGACATGAGCGAGGCAGAAACCTTGCTCACTGAATTGAATGTTCTGCTGGAGCCACCTCGCATTCCATCGGCATACAAAAATTCACCGTTTGCTTTTCTTGCCAATATGTGCCCAGACACGCAGCTTGCTACCCTGAAAGAATTGCAGGCAGACATGGTTTTCGCCGACACCATGAACTTGTGGATTGAAACCGCTTTGCCCGACCTGCGGAAAGTCTTGCAGCAAGTGGACGGTTTGATTTTGAATGAAACTGAGGCGAGGGCCCTGACAGGGGAGGACTTACTGCTCAAAGCCGGGTCCGCATTGCTCCAAATGGGCCCCAAAATCATCGTCATCAAGAAAGGGGAACACGGCGCTATTTTGTTCGCCGACGGAATGGAGTTTCATGTGCCCGCCTATCCCACCCGATTGGTGGTTGACCCGACCGGTGCCGGGGATTCTTTCGCTGGAGGGTTTTTGGGTTCCTTGGCCAAAGCGGGGAAAGTTAGCCCACCTAGTTTGCGTCTTGCCATGGCCATGGGAACGGTGGCAGCTTCCTGCACGGTGGAGCATTTCTCGACCGCAGGCCTGGAGGCAGCCACCATTGAAGAGCTCGATGGCCGGTTCCTTGGGCTCCGAGAATTCGTCGATTTCGGCACTCATGAGTAGCCAGTAACCCGGTTTGGCTATTTTCGTCCTCTCTATTGGAAAAGTAGAGCTAAGCCTTCAATTGCTCGCTCCCTTTCCTTAGACTGGCATAAAACAGGAGAAATCAATTGGCTACTAAAAAACTTACCCTCACAGCAAATTCTCGCGCTAAGGCAATTCAAGCCGCCTTGGCAGCAATCACCAAGTCCCACGGCGAAGAAGCCGTGATGGATATGAGCAAACGAGAGCTCACCCCTATCCCTGGGGTTCCTACTGGTTCCCTTGCCTTGGACCATGCGCTTGGTGGCCGTGGCCTGCCGCGCGGTCGGGTGGTGGAGCTTTATGGTCCCGAGTCCAGCGGCAAGTCCACCTTGGCGATGTCGGTGGTGGCCCAAGCCCAAAAGGCCGGCGGCTTTGGTGTTTACATTGATGCAGAGCACGCTTTTGACCCAGTATACGCCACCAATTTGGGCATCAATTTAAGCGGAGATGCGTTTCTTCTTTCCCAACCATCCTCCGGCGAGGAAGGCTTGGACATTTGCGAACATTTCGTCAAGTCCAATGCGGTGGATGTTGTGGTCATTGACTCCGTTGCCGCCTTGATCCCCAATGCAGAACTCAAAGGAGAAATCGGTGACGTCTTTGTGGGCGTCCAAGCACGGATGATGTCTCAGGCGCTACGGCGCCTGACCACCGCCATCGGTAAAACTCAGTGCGTGGTCATTTTCATCAACCAACTTCGCGAGAAGATTGGCGTCATGTTTGGCAACCCGGAAACTACCCCCGGTGGCCGGGCGCTCAAGTTTTACGCTTCCATTCGGCTGGACGTGCGTCGTATTGGGGCTTTGAAAAATGGTGAAACCATTGTTGGCAATCGCACCAAAGCCACAGTTGTAAAAAATAAAACTGCCCCACCATTCCGCCGGGCTGAGTTTGACATTATTTATGGCAAAGGCATTAGCTACGAAGGAGATGTCCTGGACCTTGGGGTGGAGCATGGCTTTGTTATTAAATCCGGCGCTTGGTTCTCGATGGAGCATCCCCAAAAGGGGGCTATCCGGCTTGGCCAAGGGCGGGAGGCAGCCCGAACTTTGCTCCTAGAAAACCCGGAGCTTTGTGAGGAATTGGCCGGCTTCGTGCGTGAGGCTATGAATCCGGTAAAGACTCCTGAGGTCAAAGCGGATGTGGAAACAAAAGCAGAGGCTCCCAAGACTAAGGCCAAGGCCAAAGAAGAACTCCAAGCCACTTCGGCTGGGTAGAATTCGTCCCTATGAGTGCTCCCAAAACCGGAGCGGAAATCCGTCAAGCGTTCCTTAGCTTTTTCGAAGCTAGGGAACACTTAGCTTTGCCTTCGGATTCCTTAATCCCCACCGGTGACCCCACCCTTTTGTTCACTGGCGCGGGCATGAACCAATTTAAAAATGAGTTCTTAGGCAAGGGCCGGGATCTCCGCCGGGCGACTACGGCTCAAAAATGCTTGCGTGTACCTGACCTGGAAAATGTTGGCCTTACCCCACGTCACCACACCTTTTTTGAAATGCTTGGTAATTTTTCCTTTGGAGATTATTTCAAAAAGGAAACGATTGCTTGGGAATGGCAATTTTTCACTGAGGTCATGGGTTGGGATGGTGAACGTTTCCTCGTCACGGTTTACCAGGATGACGAGGAAGCTTACGGTCTGTGGCGTGAAGAAATCGGTCTACCTGCGGAGCGAATTTTTCGCTTTGGTGAAAAAGAAAATTACTGGCCCGCGTCGGCGCCCTCTCGCGGCCCTAATGGCCCTTGTGGTCCTTGTTCAGAAATCTATTGGGATCAAAGCCCTGGCAAGCCTTTTCCGGACAACCAAGGATTGGAGGAATTGCCCAGCCGTTTCCTGGAAGTTGGCAACTTCGTGTTCACTCAATTTGACCGTCAATCGAATGGCTCTTTGCCGCCGCTTCCACAGAGCAACATTGACGTCGGCCTAGGACTAGAAAGAATTGCCGCAGTGGCTCAGGGCGTAGACAATAATTTAGAAACCGATATTTTCGCTCCAGTGTTGGAGAAAATCCAAAGCCTTTCCGGCTGCACCTATGGCAAGGATGCAGCCAATGACATTCGCATACGCCGCATTGCTGACCATGCCCGTGCGGTCTTCTTCTGCATTGCTGATGGTGCAGCCCCATCCCGGGAGGGGCGTGGCTACGTGGTCCGTAAAATCATTAGGCGTTCCCTAAGAGACGGCATTGACTTACAAATGCCTGAGGGGTTTCTCACTGAGTTGCTCCCCTCCATCCAAAAAACGATGGGCTCAGCCTACCCAGAAATCTTGGAACACGCGGACCTCATCCGGGCCATGGCCGGTGGTGAGGAAGAACAATTCCGTGAGGTTTATCAGCGTGGAATTCAACGATTGGAAAGCATGTTAGCCCAATTGGGCAATCCCGAAAAAGGTACTGTTTTTCCCGGTGATGCTGCCTTCGAATTGCATGATACTTTTGGTTTTCCAGTAGACATTACTGCCGTAGTGGTTAGGGAACATGGATTTTCTTTGGACGAGAAGGGCTTCGAAAGGGCCATGGCCCAGCAAAAAAATCGGGCTCGCGCCAGTTCAGGTCTTTCCGGTGATGTGTTTGCGGAATCTTTTGGTAGCCGATGTGCCTCCGCGAACATTCCAGAAACGATTTTCGTCGGCTATGACACCCTTAGCCACAAAGGACAAGTGTTGGGTATTTTCGATGACGGCGAATTCATCCAGGAAATCCCAGCCGGCAAATCTGCCGCTGTCCTGCTGGATGCCACTCCTTTTTATGCCGAAGGTGGAGGTCAAGTAGGGGACCAAGGCCAACTGAAAGATGGGGCCGGCAAAGTCGTTTTCGAAATCAACCACACCACCGCCGAAGGGAACTTCTGGCTCCACCACGGTACCGCAAAACAAAGCTTTGCCGCCGGAGATTCGCTCACCGCATTGGTCCATGCGGAAACCAGAGCAGCCATCCAAAGGCATCACACCGCCACCCACTTACTTCAATCAGCATTTCAAGAAGTGGTCGGCACTCATGTTCACCAAGCTGGTTCCAAAGTGGAAGCAACTCGCTTGCGTTTTGATTACACCCATGGTGAAGCCCTTTCTCCAGAGACCTTGCTCCAGTTAGAGGATTGGATTTCCACCGCCATCCTTTCCGCTACCCCGGTTGAAACCAGAATTTCCTCCTTGGATGATGCCCGCAAGCAGGGAGTCACCGCGCTGTTCGGTGAAAAATATGCCGAAGAAGTCCGGGTGGTGGAGGTGGCGCAATTTTCGGCCGAACTCTGCGGAGGCACCCACGTATCCAACACCGGGGCCATCGGCTTATTCCGGATTGTTTCCGACCGCGCCTTGGCTGCCGGGGTTCGTCGCATGGAAGCCGTTGCCGGAACCGCTGCCCTTCACAAAGTCCGGGAGGAACGAGATTCCTTGTCCGCCGCGGCTGGCTTGTTGAAGTGCCCCCCTCATCAGGTTGCTGAGCGGGTGCTGGCTTTGCAGGCCCAAGCCAAACTTGCCAAAACCGCCCTCACCACGGAAATCCCTGATGGGGAGGAATTATTAGCTCAGCTCCAAAGTCCTACTCAACCCAGTTGGCAACATCTTCAAGGAATCTCAGCAGATGGGCTACGCCAACTGGCGGACCAACTCAAGGGAAAGAGGGTGCCTCCTCTGCTCCTGCTCACCGGCGGAGAGGGGGAACAACTACCGTTCGTCATTCTTTGCCCACCTACTTCCCCATGGAATGCTGGAGAAATGGCCAAGAAATTTGGCCTTTTTGTCGGCGGCGGAGGTGGTGGAAGGGCTGATTTCGCCCAAGGCCAAGGAGCGCAGAATGGAGACCTGAAACAAGCTACTGAGGATTTCTTTGGGTCCTTGCCAACTCCCGCTTGACCCCGAGCTTAAAATCGGTGAAAATGGGCGCCTTCATGGTCTATCCCGGACCTTAAGAACGACAAAATCATGGCCGTTCCCAAGCGTAAACACTCTAAATCCCGTGCCCGAAAGGTGAAAGCGGGCCTTCGTAAAACTCACACCAGCCTGCGTAATTGCGCGCGGTGTGGCACTGCTGGTCGCCCACACAGCGTCTGCGACAACTGTGGCCATTACGGTGGCCGGGAAGTCCTTCAAAAGGACGAGTTTTAAGAAACTCGGGTCATGAGGATTGCGGTCGATATCCTCGGTGGCGACCATGCCCCACAGGAAATTCTGAAAGGAGTGGCACTTGCCCTCCAAAAAGATTTTTCCGTTGCTGAGCTTTTATTGGTCGGTCCTAAAGAGGTTGCTGAGAAATTCTTTGCAACTGAGGGGATTCACACCATTCCGGAAATCATCCACACCGATGTCTTTATCGGTGGAGAAGAAAAACCGGTAGAAGGACTTCGCAGTAAACCCACCGCATCCATTTCCCTCGCCGTGGGTGCAGTCCGGGAAGGGCATGCCGAAGGACTCGTGGCGATGGGTAACACTGGTGCAACCGTGGCCGCAGCCACCATGGGAATGGGAATGTTGGAAGGCATTCGGCGTCCTGGCATTGCGGTCCAACTACGCGGTGACAAGGGTTCTTTTCTGCTGTTAGACGCCGGCGCAAATCCGGCACCCAAGGCAAAGCACCTTTTTCATTACGGCCTCATGGGAGAAGCTTTTGCCCGGGATATTTTCAATATTCCAAAACCCAGACTAGCTTTGCTTAATATTGGAGGAGAGGCTTCTAAGGGTAGTCCCTTGCTAAAGGAGGCGCATGGCTTACTGGCCAATTCCGATTGCGAATTTATCGGCAACATTGAAGGCAATGAAATTTTCTTTGGCAAAGCCGACGTAGTCGTCGCCGACGGATTTGCAGGTAATATGGTTTTGAAAGTGGTCGAAGGGTTTGCCGAATTCCTTTCCCACCGGGCTCAAAAGCTTGGCGAAAGCAACCAAGAAATCAGCAATTCCTTAACCAAGATTCTCGGCGCCAGTGAGTTCTCTGACGTCGGCGGCGCCATTTTATTAGGTGTCAAAGGCACGGTTATTATCGGCCATGGTCGTTCTCGCGCAAACGCCGTTCTTTCCGCCCTGCAAGGGGCACGCGAAGAAATTCGTAAAGACGTGAATCAGCATATCCAAGAAAACATATCCGCTCACTCCAAGGAGCCGTCGGTGGACCCGTCATGATGAGCGGCATCCCTGTGGGAATCGCTGGCTTGGGTTGGCATGTTCCCGACCGGGTCCTCGATAACCATTATTTCACTCGCTTCGTGGACACCAGTGACCAATGGATTCAACAACGAACCGGAATTTCTGAGCGGCGGTGGCTTGCCGATGGGGAAGCACCCTCAGACATTTTTGTGGCTGCCGGTAAGCGGGCTTTGGAAGATGCCGGAGTTTCTCCCTACGACGTGGACATGGTCATCGTGGCCACTGTGTCCGGAGATTTCCTTGGCACCCCAGCCACCGCATGCATCGTCCAGGATAAACTGGGGTGTAAACGGGCAAGTGCTTTTGATATCCAAGCCGCATGCACCGGCTTCCTTTATGGCCTGCAAATCGGTAGCCAATTTATCGCTTCAGGAAATCTTCAAAACGTTTTGGTCATTGGCGGGGAAGCCCTTTCCCGGATTTGCGATATCAATGACCGAAATTCGGTGGTGATTTTCGCCGACGGTGGGGGAGCAGCTTTGCTTCAACCTCATGACGTTTGCCAACAGGGGCTCATTGAAGACGCCACCTTGGGTGCAGACGGCACCGGTTGGCATTACATTCAGCGCCCGAAAGGCGGTGGGAAGGAACCCATGACTCCCGAAATTTTAGCCGAAGGAACTCACAATTTACGCATGAAAGGCCGGGAGGTCTATCGTTTCGCAGTTGAGAGAATGTCCTACTTAGTGTCATGGGCACTGAAGGGCCAAGACATGGATGAATTAGGTTGGGTCTTTCCACATCAGATGAATCGCCGAATTTTAGAAACGGTATCGGAAAAGCTCGCCATTCCGAAAGAAAAGGTTTATATGAATGTCCATCGTTACGGCAATACGTCAGCCGGCACGGTACCTATTTGCCTAGGTGAAGCCAAAGACAATAACCTGCTGGTCAAAGACTCCTTGCTCATTTTGGCTGCTTTCGGTGCCGGGCTTACTTGGGGAGCCGCGCGCATTAGATGGTAAAAATGAGTTACGCCTTATTGTTTCCGGGCCAGGGTGCGCAATTTGTGGGCATGGGTAAAGATTTTTACTCAGCATCCCCTGCGGCAAAAAAAGTTTTTCAAAACGCCGATGAAACTCTTGGCTTTTCCATTTCCGAAATCTGTTTCGATGGTCCAGAAAATAGCTTGACCAAAACCGATCTCGCCCAACCGGCTATTTATGTTTGTTCCATGGCCGCATTGGCCGCGTTGCAGGAAATCCAAGGCCACTTCACCATTCTGGGGGCGGCCGGTCTTTCCTTGGGCGAATACACCGCTTTGGCTGCGGCCGAAG
>Ga0066376_10002376_pt1 | contig 17565 bp, 14 predicted proteins | sample Knorr_S15_td_Bot_FD_77009 | JGI IMG/M metagenome (GOLD analysis project Ga0066376, IMG submission 77009) | Marine microbial communities from Southern Atlantic Ocean transect - Knorr_S15_td_Bottom_ad_5009_LV_A | ecosystem: Environmental > Aquatic > Marine > Oceanic | place: Southern Atlantic... | reverse complement strand
GATGAGCGCTGTTGGAGCCGCGACCGGTGCTGTAGCCGGTCTGGTTGCCATCACACCTGCCGCTGGTTTTGTTGGGCCCATGGGTTCGATCGCCATTGGTCTGGGCGCAGGAGTACTGACTTTTTACGCAGTGCGAATTCGACACAAGTTCGGATTTGACGATGCGCTTGAGGTAGCAGCGGTTCACGGGATCGGCGGTATCTGGGGCGCAATTGCAACTGCAATATTTGCGGTGCAACTAGCCAATGCTGATGGTGTGCTGGAGAACGTGAGTGTTGTCGATGGTGAATTTGAATTGCTTGGCTTCAACGCGATAGCAGTGCTGGCCACTATTGGTTACTCGTTCGTCGTGACCTTCGTAATTCTGAAGATTCTCGATGTAATACCTGGTCTGGGTCTCCGGGCTGATGATGCTGCCGAAGACGCGGGGCTTGACGTTTCACTTCACGGTGAGCGTGCCTATGTTGGCGACGGAGCCGACTAGCGTATATTCGCACTACCAGGCTGCGTGATCGACAATAGGTCGATCACGCAGCAGGAGAACAGTGATCATGATTAAAATTGAAGCAGTAGTCCGGCCCGAGCGTGTCAACCCGGTTGTCGATGCCCTGATTGATGCCGGATGCGGCGGTTACCACGTCGCCAACGTTTCGGGTAAGGGAACCCAGCAGGGTGTTGAGGTGTTTACCGGAAGAGGTGCCACCACAACCACACGCGCGGCGCTCCCAAAGTCGATCGTCACAACGGTTGTTGTTGAGAGCCTGAAGGATGCGGTCGTGGCCGCGATAATCGAAGCGGCGAAGTCTGGTGAGGAGGGTCAAATAGGCGATGGAAAGATCTTTGTATCCCCCATCTCTGAGGTGATCCGGGTCCGCACAGGCGAGAAGGACGGCGCGGCGCTGTAGGCGTTTTCGAAGTCCGAAGAAAAGCGGAAAAAAAATACATGGGCCGCCGTTTGTCCGGCCAGCATTCGTCAAGGTATGATTGAGTGCTGCGGAGAAGCGGCGGCCAGTGTTTTTTTAGGCCGTGTGCTCGCTGCCCGCAGGAGCGTAGCTCAGCTGGCTAGAGCACTGGTCTCCAAAACCAGCGGTCGGGGGTTCGAATCCCTCCGCTCCTGCCAAATCTGTACTTGAATATCGGTGTGCGGTTCGCCGCAGCGATCACCCGTGCCGGGGTGCTGAAATTGGTAGACAGGCTACGTTGAGGGCGTAGTGTTCGTAAGGACGTGCGGGTTCGAGTCCCGCCCTCGGCACCATATAAATTTCGACAAGAATCAGATATTCACGGCGACGTAGCCAAGTGGTTTAAGGCGGGGGTCTGCAAAACCCCTATTCGGCGGTTCGAATCCGCCCGTCGCCTCCATCTCAACTCAAACTGAAGAAGCTCCAGAGAAATCTGGAGCTTCTTCGCGTTTGACAGCCACATTGACAGCCACATGACTCACCCCCCCCAACCGAATCCCTTGGACTTGTGTTGAGAATGTTCAGGGTTTAGATATTTCGCGCGGAAAATTTTGAGATTTACGAGATCGGTCGAGGTAAATTCCAGAAGCTAGGATCGAGGTTCTGAAGGCCGGTTATTGTTGCCCGTTTTTCGAGGATTGCTTTTTTACCATGTATTCAGGAACTAAAATTGCCAGATCGTTCCTAGGTCCACCTTTACTAATCGACCGAGATTATCGCTAAACATCTTTACCGCCTATTTGAGATTGATGAACTTTGGAGACGAAACAAAAGCAGAACTTATTCGCGATCGGACAAAGGAGTTAAAAGAGATCGGGAACACGTCGACTGGCGCTGAATACTTCGCCCGGCATCACGCTGCGGGAGTCGCAATTTCTGCATTTGGGCAGTTACCTGCCAACCTGCTGCGGAACGTACTCTAGCCGCCCTGGAAATCGTGCCACCGGGCCCGCCACCTCTGCCATAATTGCGCCCGATGTATTTCGACCTTCGACTCTGGGCCTTCACACTCGGCGCACGGCTGCACATTGCTGCCGCGGTCGCCTATGGACTGCTAACCGCCGCCGCCGGGATCACCCGACTTGTGCTGCTGGGGATTTTGCTTGGCGAAATCCTGAAGGGAGAGTCGCTCGAATCGCTCGTCCCGCTGATCGCAATCGCCGGCGGGATGGTGCTGCTGCGGGCGGTGCTCCAGTACCAGAAAGAGATGGTGGCCCACCGCACCGCGGCGACCATTCAGCTCAGGCTGCGGGGCACAATGCACGATCACATGATGCGATTGGGCCCATCCCACTTCGGGCAGCAGCGCACCGGCGACGCCGTGCTGTCGATGGTCGATGGCGTGGAGCAGCTGGAAACGTTTTTCGGCCAGTACCTGCCCCAGCTTTTCACCGCGGTACTGACACCGATTGGAATCTTCGTCTACCTGGCGTACCTCGATCTTCCAATGGCCCTGATAGCGCTCGGATTCTCGGTGCTTACCATCCTTGCACCAGCGGCATTTCACAGATGGAACAAACAGGGTTCGATACGCAGGCGAGACGCGTACGGCGATTTCGCGGCCGAGTTCCTCGACTCAGTCCAGGGGCTTTTCACCCTGAAGTCATTTGGGCAGAGCGAGGCAAAAGCGCAAGTTCTGGCCGAAAAGGCACATGCGGTCTTCAAGTCGACGATGTGGGTGCTGGCGACGAACGCAGGCTCGCTCGGTGTCACGATCGCAGGCGTGGCGATCGGTGCGGCGGTGCTGCTGGTAGTCGGTGCGGACCGCGTTGAGTCGGGCGCGATGGAGTTTGAAACACTCCTGATCATCCTGATGCTCGGCATCGAGTTGTTCAGGCCGTTCCGGGAACTCAGCCAGCTGTTTCACCAGGGTATGAACGGCCTTTCTGCGGCCCACGGAATCTTTACGTTTCTCGATGCAGAACCGATGGTTACAGACAACCCCCAGACCGCGAAAATGTCGTCAGAAACCGCAAAAATATCGAACCCGGAAATCACGTTCAGCGACGTCTCATTCTCCTATCCAGGCAGCCGGGAGCCTGCGCTAGAAAACTTCAGCCTGAAGATCGAAGCCGGGGAGACCACGGCGATCGTCGGCGAAAGCGGCGCGGGCAAGACATCGGTGGTACGGCTGCTGCTCAGGTTCTTCGACCCCGCATCCGGCTCCGTCAAAATCGGGGGCTCGGATTTATCGACGCTGTCGACCGACGAACTCAGAAAAAACATTGCGGTCGTGTCGCAGGACACCTATCTTTTTCACGGCACGGTGGCCGAAAACCTGCGCTTTGGCGATCAGTCTGCGTCTGATGACGATCTGCGGCGGGTCGCCGAATTTGCAAACGCCACCGAGTTCATCGACCGCCTCCCGAAGGGCTACGAAACGCTGATAGGTGAGCGGGGGATCAGGCTTTCGGGCGGTCAGCGCCAGCGAATCGCCATCGCACGGGCCCTGCTCAAGGACGCCCCGATACTGGTACTGGACGAAGCGCTATCGGCGGTCGACGCCGAGAACGAGCACGCCATCCAGCAGGCGCTTGAACGGCTGATGGTCGGCAGGACAGTGCTTGTCATCGCCCACCGACTCTCGAGCGTCCGAAAAGCCGACCGCATACATGTGCTTCGGGAGGGAATGGTCGTCGAGTCGGGGTCGCACGATGAGTTGCTGGCCAACAATGCTGAGTACGCCCGACTGATGGAGGCCCAGGCGACCGCCGAGATGGAAAGCCCCTTGCTTGAGGCATCGTCGAATGGCACGGTCGAACCCGTGGCCGAGTCACCAATCGGGGGAGTTGGCGAAGTAGCCAGCATGGAGCCGACCGACGCAATCCTGCGGGCCGAGGGAATGGGATGGATGGCGACTTTCGGCGTGCTGATGGGCCTGATTCGGCCCTGGTGGAAGGAACTATCGGTCAGTTTCGTTCTGGGCTTCAGCAGATTCTTCACCCTGATCGGGGTTGGCATTGCCAGTGGTCTTATCGTCGCTGCAGTTCGTTCAGGTGATCCTTACGACGGGTTGGTCGTGCTGCTGCTGGTGATGGCGCCACTGACCGCCGTACTGCACTGGGCGGAATCGTGGGTGTCGCACGACGTGGCGTTCCGCCTGCTTTCCGAAATGCGGATATCGCTGTTTAGAAAGTTGGACCAGCTGGCCCCGGCGTACCTGGTGCGTCGGCGTACCGGCGACCTTGTGAGCATGGCGACGCAGGATGTCGAGACTGTCGAATACTTCTTCGCCCACATCGTCGCCCCGGCTTTCGTGGCGATAGTGGTTCCGGTTGGGGTGCTGGTTACCGTGGGCGTTTATGGCTGGCCCCTCGCAGTGACGATCGCCCCGTTCCTGGTGGTCACGGCATTGAGCCCGCTTGTCGCCCGGGATCGCGTGGACCGGCTTGGCGGCAGGTCGCGAGAAAAGCTGGGCGAAATGAACTCGCATACGGTCGACACGGTGCAGGGCCTCCACGAGGTAGCTGCCTACAACATGGGTGGGCACCGCCGGGCCGAGTTCATGGCGATGGCGCAGGATTACGTCGATGTGAGGGTTCCGTTCTTTCGTGAACTGACCTTGCAAAAGATATTTCTGGAAGTGGTGACCGGGCTTGGCGGGCTGTCGATTGCGGTCGTGGGTGGGCTGCTCGTTTCGAACAACACGCTTGATCCTGCGATTCTGCCGCTGATGGCTCTGCTTGCGATGTCGGCATTCCTGCCCATTTCTGAGATTTCGACGGTTGGCAGGTTGCTGGCCGACACGATCGGCTCGACCCGCAGGATCTACGCGGTGCAGCTCGAGCCGGTGCCGATCACCGACGGCACGATCGCGGAGATCAAGGGCACGGGCGTCAGGTTGGACGACGTTGCGTTCAGTTACGACTTCACGAATTTCAAGGCTCTTGACGCCGTTTCATTCCCGATCGAGCAGGGACGTACGGTCGCGCTTGTGGGGCCTTCCGGAGCGGGAAAAACGACGGCTGCGCACCTGATAATGCGATTCTGGGATCCCCAGGTAGGGGTGATCAGGCTGGGTGAAAACGAACTGCGCGAGTACGTTCTGTCCGATCTCAGGGAGCACCTCGCACTTGTTGCGCAGGACACGTATCTGTTCAACACGACGCTCCGTGAGAACCTGCTGATAGCGCGGCCCGACGCAACCGATGATCAGGTGGCTGCGGCAGTCGAAAACGCGGGCCTTTCCGGGTTTGTAGAAACGCTTCCAGAGGGATTGGATACTGTTGTCGGCGAGCGCGGCGCGCAGTTGTCGGGCGGGCAGCGCCAGCGGATTGCGATCGGTCGGGCGTTTCTGAAGGACGCTCCGATACTGGTGCTGGACGAAGCGACTTCACACCTTGACGCGGTCAATGAACAGATGGTGAGGGGGGCGCTGGACCGGCTTGCGTCCGACCGGACGACCCTGGTGATCGCACACCGGCTTTCGACTGTGATGACTGCCGACCTGATCGTGGTAATGGACCGGGGGCGGGTCATCGAATCGGGAACCCACGGCGAGTTGATCAAGCAGGGCGGGCTGTATGCGCAACTCGTTTCACACCAGTTGTCAGGGGTGAGTACGGGGCGTGCAGGTGGTGCGTGAGGGTTTGTGGGCCAGGCCGGGAGTTGGTTTTTTCCCGCCGTTGTTTTATTTTGGACGTTGATCCCGTAACCCATTCGACAGTGCCCGGGAGCAGGCGAGTTCAGATGATGGGGCAAACGGTGCAACCCGCCGCTTTCTAAGCGAACCTATTTGGGAGATTGAACAATTGGAGACAAAAGAACTTTTACTCGACGCATATTCGCATATTCGACGAATCGTTCACCAGGCTGCCGACGGATTGTCCGTGGAACAGCTGGCGTACCGTCCCGAGGAGGGATCGAACTCGATTGCGTGGTTGGTCTGGCACCTGACCCGGATCGAGGACAGCCACCTTTCGGCCGTGACTCAACTCGATGAGGCGTGGCTGACGGATGGTTGGAATGCGCGGTTTGGCCTCGCGGGGACGACCTCGATCGGGTACGGCGACGGCCCCGAGCAGGTTGCAGCCATACGACCCGATGGGGAGTTGCTCCTTGGTTATCACGACTATGTCAACGGGCGGGTCCTGGCCTATCTGGATAGTGTCGACGCGCTCGAACTGGACCGAATTGTCGACACAAATTACGATCCGCACGTCAAAGCCGGAGTTCGCCTTGTCAGCGTTATTTCGGACAACCTGCAGCACGCAGGCCAGGCCCGTTACCTGCGAGGGATGATCGAGCGGCTCGGGGTGTAGTGTGAGTCCTGAATCGCCGGTATCTCATCCGATTAACGGTTGTCTGACGACCCGTATTTACTGCCGGGTGAACTGTCCGCCAGGCCGCCGTACAAAACCGGAAAACCGCGTGCTTTTCAGTTCGATTGGTGAAGCCCGTTCGAAGGGTTTCAGGGCGTGCAGGGTTTGCAAGCCCGTCGATCCTGACGATGGCAAGCCGTGGGAACCGAAGGCGGGCCGGAGGTAATCTCCCTCAACCTGACTTTCTCCCCCTTGGCAGACGGAACACCGGATTCGCGATGGGATGAACTGCTTCTGTTTCCAGGGTTTTAAATCAGAATGCCGACGAAATCATTCGTCGGCATTCACGGTCCAGTTTGATCCGTTTATCGAATCGACTCAGGCATCGTGCTCGCCGTGCTCATCGTGCAGTTCTTCCTCATGGGCCTCGTCGTCATCGAGATGGCTATCGTCTTCCAGTACGACTTCTATTGCATCGTCATGGCCTGCTTCCTCGTGGTCGGCAACGACCGCACCGGTAACCACCAGCGTGCCCGTCATGCCCGCTTCCCGGTGACCCAGGACCGTGCAGTAGTAAACGTATTCGCCTGGCTCGTCTATCGAAAAAATGGCGATGTCGTCTTCACCTGGCTGAACGTGAAGACCAAACTCTGATTCAAGCCCAACGAATGTGATGTCGTGCTCCAGGCTTCCTTCGTTGTGTATCTGGATTGAAAACGTCTCGCCAGCTTCGACTTCGGTCGTCGTTGTGTCGTAAATGAATTCCGAGGCAAGTACGTGCATCACGGGGGCATCGGGGTCGACCGGTGTGGCAATATCGGCGTGTCCGTGGCCCTCGGTAACTTCTTCCTCGTGCTCCGTCTTCACGATGGGGTCCGAGTCGTGAGAGTCGGCGACGGCGTCGGCGTGCTCGTCAGCGTCGTCATGCTCGTCTACCACACCGGCAGTGAGAGAATCCTCATCGGTTTGTGACTCGTCGACTACCGCGACGTTCCCGGCGTCGCCGATTATGTCCCCGGCCTTGCTCGCTACCCCATCATCCGTACCGCAGGCCACCAGCCCGATAAACATCAGTGGAAGAATCAGCAGAATTGCAGTCGTTGTAAGTTTCGTTTTCATCAGTTTCATTCCAGTCCATGGAGACCGAGATCATCAACTGATTTCAGATTAGGAAACACTGCCCTTCAGGGCATCACGGCAACGGATGAGGTACAAAAAATTAAAGCACCATCTTTTGTGGTGTGTTCGTACCATTCCTGCGGCTTGCAGGGGTAGCGCGGACGCCGGTCAATCGACCTCGACGAGTCCCTTGCTGATTGCGTAGCGGACCAGCTCGGCCCGGTTGTGGAGCCCCAGCTTCGACATGATGTTCTGCCGGTGGCGCTCGACTGTGTTCGGGCTGATAATCAGCGACTCCGCGATCTCTCGGCTGGTCAGGCCATCGACGATGAGGCGCAGCACCTCAAGTTCACGTTTCGTCAGGTCGGCGAGCATGGACGCATGGTCGCCTCCTTCGGCCCGCGACACATAATCGCCGATCAACTTACGTTGCAGGCTGGGATGAATGTACGCCTCGCCGCGGGATGCCGAGCGGACCGCACGAGCAGCTCTCGCGGGGCCGCACCCTTCACGACATAGCCAGATGCCCCGGCTTGCAGAAGCTGGAAGAAATAGCGGTCTTCGGCGTGCATCGTGAGGCCCACTATCTCGATTTGCGAACTGGTTGCCTTGATGGCCCGGGTGGCCTCGATACCCGTCATGCCCGGCATCGAAATGTCCATCAACACAACGTCTGGCGCGAGGGAACTTGCCAACTCGACAGCCTCATTCCCATTACTTGCTTCGCCGACCACCGTCATGTCGGGTTGGGCGTCGAGCAGCATGCGGATACCGGCCCGCACAATGTCATGGTCGTCCACGATAAGCACCCGGACCAACTTTTCACTCATATCGCGTGGTGCCTTCCAGAGGTATTTCAAAGTTGACGGTGGTCCCCTTGCCAGGGCTCGAATCGATTTGGAGTGAGCCGCCGAGCAGGTTCGCCCGCTCCGCCATGCCGAGCAGGCCGACCGCCCAGCCGCCATCTGCCCCGGGCCGGGCCGCCGGCACATCGAACCCGACGCCATCATCTTTAATCGTCCCACTCACCCGATCGTCATCGTAGGCCAGAGAGATACTGACATGTGAAGCCCCGGAGTGTTTGATTACGTTCGTGATTGCCTCCTGATAAACCCGGAACACACTGATTTCCACGTTCGGAGAGAGCGGCGCTTTCGATTTGTGGAGGTCCAGGACCACCTCCATTCCCTCGCGTTCGAGGTGGGTCTCGGCATACCAGCTGACCGCGCTCTCGAGTCCCATGTCATCGAGGATGCTTGGTCTGAGGTCGGACATCATCCGGCGGACTTCCTCGACGGCCTCGCTGGTCGATTCGCCGAGGTCTGAAAGTTGTTTTTTTATGGCGACCTGGTCGTCGCCAAGTGTTGCTTCGACCCCGCCGATCTGCATGACCAGCCCGGTGAGGGTTTGCCCGATCTGGTCGTGCAACTCACGGGCGATGCGTTTCCTTTCGTCTTCCTGCGCCGAGATCACCTTATTGAGCAGCACGCTCCGCTCTCGGTCCCGCTGCTCCAACTGGGCAGTGCGCTCACGAACCCGCTCCTCAAGTTCTGTGCTCCAATCGGCAAGTTCACGCTGCGATGTCTCGAGTCGCCCCGCATCGTCTCGAACGAGACCGCCAGTCTGCGGACCTCGTCCTGACCTTCGGGAGCGATCGGTCCTGCAAGGTTGCCCTCCGCGATCCTTCTCGCCTGTCCGGTCAGTCGAGCGAGTGGCAAAACGACCTGTCGGCTTGTTACCCACCCCATGGCAAGACCCACTGCCAGTCCTGCAGCTGCGATGATAAGCACCCGTTGGCGGAGACGGTTCGGGAGTGCGAGGGCTGTATCCTCCCGCTGTTCGAGCACCACGCCCTATGGGACGCTCGATAGCGGGGCATACGCCACGATGTGCTCGACACCAGTTTCATCGCCATCAACTGGCGAATGCTCGTCCACGCCTTCCACCCGATCGGAGACCAGCCCGCCGATCACGCTCATATGGCTACTTGGGTTGTTTGGTCGCTCGCCTGCCGAATTGGCTATCACGCGTCCGTTTGAGTCGAGTAATTCCAGCCGGTACTCACCGAACTCCGTGTCGGTTTATCCTCCGATCGCCAGGAGTTGGTGCGACGGCAGAATAATCGCGCCGAGTGAGGCCAACTCCGAACCCCCGGAGATATCGACGATCACGCTGAAAGAGGAGTAACCCTGCCCTGTGGCATTTGTCGAAGGGGGTCGGGCCTCATCGAAATCCTCAGGTACTGGGGTAACGTCCCCCGATTCGGATTGCCGGCGCGATTCCCAGACTGCCACGCCACCGTCATTAAAACAGGATCACGCTCTCGGGAGGCATTCCAGCATTGACCCCTGCCAGCGAAGTCCGAAGTGACTCGAGCATGGCGATCTCGTGTCCCGTCAACTCACCAGGTTCAGAGCGGACCGAGCCGAGATCGCTTGCCGTAAGCAAAACGAGCGATTTGCTGGCAATTATGGTCTGGTCGATTGACCGTGCGACCGTGGTCGCCAGGTTCAGGCGTTCACGCAATATGGCATCCGTGCTTTCATTGACGGCATCGAGCGCTACGAATGCGTAGATCGCCGCCAGCGCCGTCATCCCTATGAACGCATAGCCATTACGCGGCGCTGAAGGCCCACGTCGGAATAGCGAGACCATATGCGGTTCTTTTTTCGGATTTGCTGTGGCCCGGTATCTGGCGATACTCCGCCCTGGGCGCTCTTGTTGGAAGCTCGGGATTTCATCGGCGGTGCGACTTTCCGAGGTGGTTCTGCTCAGGATAGATTTGGCTGCGGCCTATGCCCATCCTAGTCGAAACCGCGGGTCAACGGAGTGAGCGTTAAGTGACGGCGAACGCCCGTTCAGGCCTGGTTGCCGGCGTAAGAGCCTGCGAGCAGGGCCCCTTTTTCAAATCGGTCGAGTCCGAGCGACGAAATATCGATTGACGATGACGTGCCGTCCACGATGTCCTCCGCAATGAGTTCCCCGACGGACGGCCCCAGCTTGAACCCGTGACCGCTCCAGCCATTGCAGTTGATGTAGCCGTCGATGCCGTCGACCCTGCCGAGAATGGGATGCCAGTCCGGGGTGACGTCATACAGGCTGGCGTAACCTCCGATCACCCTCGCATGATCGGCAAATCCCGGAATTCGGTGTTTCAGTCGGGTCATCAGTTCGTGTTCAAATTTTGCGTCGTGGGTGTTTTTGTAGTTGTCGGGGTCGACGAACTCGTTCTCTTTCGGATGACCGTCCCCGGCCAGGAGTCGAGTGCGATCGGGTCGCCAGTAAATTCGGTCGAGCCCATCCGACACCGGGTATTCAGGGCGCGGTGTCGCGTCATCCGATTCCAGTATCAGGTCCTGCTCGCGGGTTACTTTAATGGGTAGTTCAACTCCGACCCACCTGGCAACTTCGGGAGACCAGGGCCCGGCGGCGTTTACGATGATTTCGGTAGATATTGCGCCGTCGCTGGTGGTCACTTCACTGACCCTGTTTGCTGTTGTCGAAATACCAGTTGCCGAGACGCCCTCTATGATTTCAATGCCGCGCGATCGGGCGACATCGGCAAACCCTTCTGTGGTCGCAACGGGGTCGGCATGGCCCCCGCCGTGTTCGATCAGTGCAGAACCAATGCCATCGGTGTTGATTCCGGGGATCAACTCTTCGAGTTCGTCAATTGTCAGCAAATCCGCTTTCACGCCAAGCGGTTTGTGTCGTTCGATAAGGCGCTCCATCTCGGCGCGCATGTCAGTGGACCCGATCTTGATCCAACCGGTCTGATTGAACACCCCGGTCCGCCCGGTCCGGTCTTCAAATTCCTCGAATATCTGCACCGACCTGACCGCCATTTTGACGATCGGGTCCTGGGAGTAGTGCTGCCGTACGAGCGCGCCGGAATGTCCTGTGCCCTCGGCTGCGAGGTGCTTGCGTTCGAGCAGAACGACGTCGGTGAAACCTTTTTCCGAGAGGTGGTAGGCAATGCTGGCTCCCATAACCCCGCCCCCGATGATTACTGCACCCGCTGTCGTTCTCAATTCGTTCCCCTGGTCCTCCGAAATTCGTGCAAACTAAACGTTCCAGGTGCGCCCGACGGTTTTAACGGTCGAAGACACGGATTCCGCGTGTTCCATGATCGGTGCGAACACCCGGTCGTGGATCGGTCGGGCGACCCATTCGAGCCGCAGTTCTTCGGACTCCCAGTAGGAGACCACTTCGATGTCTTCTGAGCCCTCATCATCGAACGGCGTGAGCATTGCGGCCTGTAGGAAGCCGGGTTGTTCCGACATGGCGGCAATCCACGGATCGAGAATGGCTGCCTGGAGCGCCTCAGCCTGGCCGGGTTTCGGGTTCAGATAAACGTGCAGTGTGATCATATGTTTTAGTACCTCCAACTGAGTGGCGAAGAACTGAGCGACGGTAGGTCAATTCCTTCTCCCCGGGGAGAAGGTTAGGTTGAGGGGAATGCGACCAAGGGCGGAGTGTGTGTGGCCGAATGGATGTTGCCGACTCAGCAACATTCCCCCTCACCCCGGCCCTCTCCCCGAGGAGAGGGAGTTATGTGGGCCATTATGAAATTTTTCGCCCGGGTACGATTACTCGGGTTCGGTAAAGCGATGTTGAAGCGGTTATGTAGAGGGTCTTGAGGTCGTCATCGCCCCAGGTGAAGTTGGCGGTCACCTCCGGCACCTGGATAACTCCCAGGCACGTTGCATCGGGGGCGTAAACGTGGATACCTCCGGGACCGGTGCAGTAAACATTGCCTTCGCTATCGATCTTCATGCCGTCGCAGCCACCGTCGCCAGGTCCTTCCGGTACAGCCCAGACGTCGCCGCCGGAGATGCTGCCGTCGTCGGCCACGTCGAACACCCGGATGTGACCGTGATCGGTGTCGTTGATGAACAGCTGTTTTTCATCGAGCGAGAAAGTCAGGCCGTTCGGCTGGCCAAAATCCGAAGCCAGCAGGCTCAGATCGCCCGTAGAGGGGTCGATCCGGTAAACGCCCTGGAAATCCAGGTCCTGATCGCGCAGCAGTCCAAAACCTTCCATTCGCCCGTAGGTGGGGTCGGAAAAATAGATGGCCTCGTCCGACTTCACGATTACATCGTTGGGGCTGTTCAGTTCCCTGCCTTCAAAGTGAGTAGCGAGGACCGTGATCGAGCCGTCGGGTTCCTCGCGGGTCACGTCGCTGCTGGCGTGTGCGCAAGAAACAAGGCGGCCTTCCAGATCGAAGTAGTGGCCGTTTTGCTTGTTGCTGGGTTGCCGAAACGTCGTTACGCCATCGGCTTTTGACCATTTTCTGACGATATCGCCCGGCATATCGCTGAATATCAGCTCGCCAGTCCTGGCATTCCACACCGCGCCTTCGGTGAAGATGAACCCGGTTGCCACCTGATCAAGCGGGCTTTCGACGTTGACGACCCGACGAAATCGTTCGTCCCTGATTTCCACAGCCATTTGACGTTCCTCTATTTACGGAGCAGCCAGTTCACGGCGTTCGTGAGCAGCTTCTGCACCGATGGGTGCTGCAGAACGACCAGTCTGTGACCGTTCGCGAGATAGGCAACGCGGCCTTTGCCGAACTCATGGGAATAGCCGGAAGCAGACTCCCGGCCGTCCTTGCCCTGACTCACCGCGAACAGGTCGACCCGGTCGTTGTCGAACCAGATGAAGTGCTGTTCGTCTTCGATCTCATAGTCTTCGACACCTTCCGTAATCGGGTGGTCTCTGTCGGTAATGTGAACGTCAAAGTGCATGTACGGCGGGTGGAACTGGAAATAGCCGGCAACCGTCCGGCGGTATCCACCGTCCCATGGGTAGTTCCATGCCGAGTTGTGCATTACCAGAAACGAACCGCCGTTGAGCACGAACTGCTCGATCGCCTCCTCCTGGTGGGGCTGCATCCAGCGTTCGGGATCGGCATCGTGCCCGTTGGGCCATTCCATGCCGTCCCGGAGTAACACAAGGAGTTTTGCACCTTCTAGCAGCCCGGCGTTGATAGACGCGAAGTCGGAGGTGTAGTGAACGTCGAGCCCGGCTTTTTCGAGGACCGGTCCTATTCCGGCGTGGGCTTCTTCAGCCTTGTGAAATCGATCTCCGCCAAGGAATACAGCATCTGCCATTAAATTCTCCGTGATTGTTTCTTCTGGTAAGTCGGCAGATCATACCGCGATAGACGCTGGCGGCGATTAATATTCGTCCGGCATTATTCATCACGGACCTGACCTGAGAGCCGCGCCATCAAACCTGCGAAGAATAGGAGCCACGATGTTCAGAATTTCCGGTGGACGCGTGGAGATCCGTGTGGCGAAGATACCGCTTCCGTTTCCGCCGAGTGTTTATGCGGTCACAGTTTGCCCGTTCGTGTTTTACGCGTCGCGGGTGTGGGATGACAAATGCGTGCAGGTGCACGAGCGCCGACACTGGATCGACCAGATCAAGTGGCTCGTGGTACCGTGGCTGATCGTCTATTTGCTGCTGTCGATCAAGTACGGCGGCAGCAAGGAGCACCCGTTCGAGAAAAAAGCCTACGCAGAACAGGATGAGTGCGAGGCCCTCTCGCCCAAACCCGCACCAAACGGTTAACACGTGTTAACCCCTTCGGTGTTACTCTCGAAGTAGACGAAAAATTACTGTTCGACGACTGAACAAGAGTCGGACTCGAGATCTACAGCCGATCCGGTTTCAATTCCGGGTCGATTCGCGCGGACGTTCAACGCTGCGACGAGCCTCAAAGCCCCCATGACCAAGACCTTCCGCAACGACCGACGTAATGTCGCGATCATCGCCCACGTAGACCACGGCAAGACAACCCTGGTTGACGCCATGCTGAAACAGACGGGCGCGGTGGCGACCTATAAAGAACTGACCGATCGAGTCATGGATTCGCTGGACCTTGAGCGCGAGAAGGGCATCACGATCCTCGCCAAGAACACCGCGATCCGCTGGGGCGACACAAAGTTCAACATCATCGACACTCCCGGCCACGCCGACTTCGGCGGTGAAGTGGAACGTGGGCTGGCGATGGTAAACGGCGTTTTGCTGCTGGTCGATGCCAGCGAAGGTCCGCTCCCGCAAACCCGGTTTGTTCTCAGGAAAGCCCTGGAAGCCAACCTTTCCGTAATCCTGGTCATTAACAAGATCGACCGGCCCGACTCTCGGATCGCCGAGGTTGTGGACGAGGTTTACGAGTTGTTCATCGACCTCGATGCTACCGAAGACCAGATTGACTTCCCGATCGTGTACACCAATGCCCGTGAAGGAACCGCATCGCTCGATCCCGATGTACCGGGCACCGACCTGAAGCCGCTTTTCGAACTGTTGATGACCCATATCGTCGCACCGGAATACGACGACGAGCATCCATTGCAGGTGCAGGTTACCAATCTCGACGCTTCTCCATATGTAGGGCGCCTGGCCATCTGCAGGGTTCACCAGGGAACTATCCGCAAGGACCAAATCATTTCGCATTGCCGCATCGACGGCAGCGTTGTGCGGGCGAAGATCACGGAGCTCTATGTCACAGAAGGCCTCGAACGTGTCGACGCGAAAGAGGCTGGTCCCGGCGAGATTATCGCCGTTGCAGGGATTCCCGATGTAACGATTGGCGAAACGCTGGCCGACGAACATGATGCAAGGCCGCTGCCGGTGATTCACATCGACGAGCCGAGCCTTTCAGCGACTATCGGTATCAACACCTCGCCGCTCACCGGGCTCGATGGTAAAAAGCTGACGGCGCGTATGCTCAAGGATCGGCTCGACCGGGAACTGATCGGCAATGTTTCGATCAGGATTCTTCCTTCCGACCGGCCCGATACGTGGATCTTCCAGGGTCGCGGCGAACTCCAGCTCGCGGTGCTTGTCGAAACGATGCGCCGTGAAGGGTTCGAGCTGACCGTTGGCAAGCCGGAAGTGGTCACGAAGATGATCGACGGCAAGCTTCACGAGCCGATGGAACGGCTAGCTGTCGACATCGACGAGGAGCACCTCGGTGCAGTCACGCAGCTACTCGCGCACCGCAAGGGCAAGATGGTGAACATGGTGAATCATGGCCAGGGCCGTGTTCGCATGGACTATGTGATCCCCGCCCGTGGACTGATCGGGTTCCACAACGAGTTCGTTGTCGAGACCCGCGGTGCCGGTCTTGCCCATCATGTTTTTGAAGGTTATGAGCGCTGGCAGGGCGAGATGCGGTCGCGCCCCACGGGCAGCCTCATTGCCGATCGACGTGGTGTGACGACTACCTATTCACTGCTGAGTGCCCAGGAGCGCGGACAGTTGTTTGTTCCGGTTGCCACCGAGGTGTACGAAGGCATGATTGTCGGCGAAAACCCGCGCCCGCAGGACATGGACTTGAACATGGTGAAGGCCAAGAAGCAGACCAACATGCGATCGGCCGGAGCGGACCACGCCCAGCACCTTGATGCGCACAGGCAGCTTTCGCTTGAGCAGGCGCTTGAGTTCATCATGGATGACGAATGCCTGGAAGTAACCCCAAACTTCGTGCGCCTCCGCAAGGCGGTGCTCAACCGGGGCAAACGTAATCGTGAACGCGGGGCGCACAAACACGCGGTCGGCGCCTAGCTTCGACACGGCTGCTCCGCCGCCTTGGTTGCCGGTCTGAAATCGATTGGTTTTGTTGTCGTCACGCGAGCATAAGATGACACCCTCACCCTTCGGTGATTCCGAAGGTGATCGCACCCTGCCAGTAAAGCCGACTTGATTCAGGATCACTCTCCGTAAACTCGGTCTCCCCGAATCCATCAAGCATGTTCAACTGATGGTCGCCTCCACGACTGGGTTGCGCCAATTCCAATCGTAAATACTCGACCGGGGAATCCTTTCGTCGTAGGATGCACCCAATCATGTCGTAAGCATCAGCGGGCGCGGGCGAAACAAGCATTTAAGGACTCTGACCGTGGCACTCCTCCTCGGGGACACCGTTCCCAACTTCACGCAGGAATCGACCGACGGTCCGATCGACCTGTACGACTTTTTCGGCGACGGGTGGGGCATCCTGTTTTCACACCCGGCCGACTTCACCCCGGTCTGCACCACTGAGCTCGGCGCAGTCGCTGGTCTCAAGGGACAGTTCGACAAACGCAACACGAAAGTCATCGGTCTCAGCGTTGACGAGCTTGCCTCGCACCGCGAATGGGTGAAGGACATCGAAGAGACCCAGAACGTTAAATTGAACTTTCCGATCATCGCGGATTCTGACCAGAAAGTCGCGAACCTGTACGGCATGATCCAGTCGGAAGATAACAAGATGACTGTTCGTTCGGTTTTCATCATCGATCCGGCGAAGAAGCTCCGGCTTACGATTACATACCCTGCTGCGACGGGTCGTAACTTCGCCGAAATCCTCCGTGTGCTGGACTCACTCCAGCTGACCGACGGCTACAAAGTGGCGACCCCGGCTAACTGGCGGGACGGCGACGACGTCATTGTTCTACCGGCTGTTTCCAACGAAGATGCCGACAAGCTATTCCCAAAGGGATATGAAACCGTTCGGCCGTACCTGCGCACCACTCCGCAGCCCAACAAGTAGAGCGGCTCGGCAACGCGATTGATCGCCCTGCATCCGAAACGTGCAGGGCGATTTCGCGTCGGCTATACAAGAGTTCGTGGAATGCGCCCTTGCGAGCGGAAGCCATGAGGTTCATTCTTTCTTTCCAGAGTTCGTACCGGCCTCCAGCCGTCTGAAATAAGGAAAGAAAATTATGCTTGAACGATTCCTTGTGCCTGAAAAAGACCGTGTGTTCGTCGAATCCGAGAAGATGCGGCAGGCAACTATTGAAATCTTCGAGAAATGCGGCCAATCGCCAGCCGATGCCGCACTTTCCGCCGATGTGCTGATGACCAGCGACCTGCGCGGCTGTGAATCGCACGGCGTGTCGAACCAGCTGCGGGTCTACGTGCAGATGTACGGCGACCGGGAGATCAACCCGACTCCGAATGTGCGGGTGACTCGTGAAACCGATGTAACGGCAAACCTTGACGGCGACGGGGGGCTCGGATTGCACGTTTTACCAAAAGCCATGGAACTGGCGATCGAAAAGGCCGAGAAACATGGCATGGGAGCGGTGACTGTCCACAACTCCCGCCACATCGGCATGCTGGCGTACCACTCGATGATGGCACTCGAGCACGACATGATCGGACTTACGACCACCGCCGGTAATCCCATGTCGATGGTCCCGACCCATGCCGGTGAAAAGATGTTCGCG
>Ga0066376_10002375_pt1 | contig 17566 bp, 17 predicted proteins | sample Knorr_S15_td_Bot_FD_77009 | JGI IMG/M metagenome (GOLD analysis project Ga0066376, IMG submission 77009) | Marine microbial communities from Southern Atlantic Ocean transect - Knorr_S15_td_Bottom_ad_5009_LV_A | ecosystem: Environmental > Aquatic > Marine > Oceanic | place: Southern Atlantic... | reverse complement strand
CGATGATTCCGTAATCTTCTATTGGTTGATAAGCGGGTTGATGGGCCATTATTGTCTCCCCAATTTCAAATCAACTAGACCGGGGTCAGAGCTTACTGCTTCGGCGCGCCAAGCAACCTCGCTGCGTCTTGGGTCAGGAACCAGTGCACCGCATCGGAAGACGGTCGTACCATGGCCGCTGGCAAGGGCGACTCTCCGGGCTCCGGCTCCAATACTTTTCGCAACACCTCTGCCTTTGAATCCATGGTTCCCAAGAAAGCGATAATGCTGGCAGCGTTAATCAACGGGAGTGTGAATGTGATTCGGTAGGATTGTTGTTCGGGCGCCCAATTGTGTAGCACCAACCTGCTACGTTCCGCCAAAGCCAGGGTGCCCGGAAACAAGGATGCCGTGTGGCCGTCTTCGCCAATACCCAGTAGCATCAAGTCAAAAGATGGTAGAGGAGATCGAAAATACCCTTTGAGCAGCTCTTCGTAATCCTGAGCGGCCACATGGGGTATGTCTTCACCCTGCATCCGGTGCACGTTTGTGGCGGGCACGGGAACTTTGTCTAGCAGTGCCTCTTTGGCCATCCGGTAGTTGCTGTCCGGGTGGTCAGGAGGAACGCAACGCTCATCGCTCCAAAAAACGCCCCAGCCATCCCATCCGATGTTGCCCAGGTGTGGCGGCGATGCCAGCAGTTCGTACAAAAGCTGAGGTGTGGAGCCGCCGGAAAGGGCTATGGTGAATCTCCCGCGGGAAGACAAGCACCTAGCTGACAAATCGGCCACCATCTGGGCCGCCGTTCGGGAAGCATGTTCGTGGGAGCGCATCACGTGGAGCCTAGGCATGGCCCTCGTCTTCCGCTCCACAAAGCCCCAACCACTTATGGCCGTTTTCCGCCAGGAGGCGGTCGGCGGCTTCCGGCCCCCATGTGCCGGGCTCATACGGGTGGGGCCCATTTTTGCTGTCCAGCAACGGCTCGACTATGCGCCAGGCTTGTTCAATGTGGTCGCTTCGGATGAACAATGACGCATCGCCCTCCAAAGCGTCTTGAAGCAAGCGTTCATAGGCTTCGGGAATGTCCTGGTCTTTGAAGGCTGAATCATAGTGAAAGGACATGTCTTTGGAGTCCATGAACATACCTTGGTCGGGAATCTTCACTCCAAACCTGAGATGCACTCCCTCGTCGGGTTGTAGGCACAATGCCAAGCTGTTTGGGCTGAGCTCGTCGCCGGGCGCAGCCGAAAACATCATGTGAGGTGGCCGTTTGAATTGAATCACAATCTCGGTCACTTTCTCGGCCATGGATTTGCCGGTCCGTAGGTAAAATGGAACGCCCTGCCAACGCCAGTTGTCTACGTAAAGGCGAAGAGCGGCGAAGGTTGGAGTGGATGAGCCGGGGTCCACGCCGGTTTCGTCCAGATAGCCTTTGTACTGACCAAGCACGGTGTTTCTTGCGGCTTCCTCCGGATCACCGCGGCGGATCGCCCTCAGCACTTCTATCTTGTGGTTACGCAAAGAATTGGCGTCCATGGCATTGGGCGGTTCCATGGCCACCATGGTCAGCAATTGCAACAGGTGGTTTTGGACCATATCGCGGATTACCCCGGACTGGTCGTAGTATCCGGCGCGGTCACCAACGCTAACCTCTTCCGAAGCCGTAATCTGTATATTGTCCACATAGTTGCGGTTCCACAGGGGCTCGAAAATCGTATTAGAAAACCGGAACACCAACAGGTTTTGGACCGTTTCTTTCCCCAAGTAGTGGTCGATTCGGTACACCTGGGACTCGTCGAAAACCCGGCCTACGGATTCGTTCAGCGCTTGAGCGGAATCCAGGTCGCGGCCAAAGGGCTTCTCGATGACCGCCCTGCGCCAACCCTGCTCAACCCTTCCCAGGCCTGGCTCCCCGGCCAAACCCGATGAACCCAAATTTGCGACTGCAGGGCCGAAGAACCGGGGGGCGACGGACAGGTAAAATAGGCGGTTGGCTGGCTGTCGGCCTTCCTCTAAAAATTCCAAACGGGATTTTAGCTTCGCATAGTCTCCAGGGGAATCCAGGTCGCCGGGCACGAAAAAAATGTTCTTAGCGAACTTAGCCCATTCGTCCGTGCGGTGCGCCAAGGAACCGAACTCCCGTACGCTGTCACCCATCAGGTCCCGGTAACTATCGTCGGTTAGGTTTTGCCGGGCGAAACCAATGATTTTCAGGTTTTCCGGGAGACGGTCTTTGCAGCCTAGCTGAAACAAAGCCGGCAGGAGTTTTCTGCGGGCCAAGTCGCCGGTACCTCCGAAAATCACCAGCGTGGTCGGTTCCGTGGTCGGTTCCGTGGTCGGTTCCGTGGTCGGTTCCGTGGTCGGTTCCGTGGAAAGACCATCGGTAGAATCGGCATACATCAGCCCTTCTCACCGTTGGAAGCTCCTGCGGCCGGTTTGACCGCATGGCCGCCGAACTGGTTGCGCAGTGCAGCCAGCAATTTTGCGCCGAAGGGCTGTTCTTGGCGGGAGCGAAATCGGGCTTGTAACGACAACGTTATAACAGGGGCTGGCACCGCCAAATCGATTGATTCCTGCACCGTCCAGCGTCCCTCACCAGAGTCGTCAACGTAGGCCTCCAGGCTCTCCAAGCCGGGGTCTTCGGCCAGCGCATCAGCGGCTAAATCCAAAAGCCAGGATCGGACCACGCTACCGTGCCGCCAGGTTTGAGCGATTTGGGGCAAGTCAAAACCGAATTCCTCTTTTGCGGCCATTATCTCGAAGCCCTCGGCATAGGCCTGCATCAGGGCATACTCCACGCCGTTGTGCACCATCTTAACAAAGTGCCCGGCACCCACGGGCCCGACGTGGCCCAGCCCTTTGTCTTTGGCGGGGGCCAGCGTCTGGAATATAGGTTCCAACCTCTGATAGACCTCTTTCTTCCCCCCAATCATCAGAGCATAGCCCTCGACGAGTCCCCAGATGCCTCCACTGGTTCCCACGTCCATGAAATCCAGGTTATGGCCAGCCAGTTTCTCGCCGCGGCGCATGCTGTCTTTATAATTGGCATTACCACCGTCCAAAATCGTGTCGCCGCTGGACAACAATGGAATCAGGCTATCTATCGTGTCCTCGGTGGGCGCACCGTCTGGCACCATTATCCACACGGCTCTCGGCTGAGAAAGACGACCCACAAGGTCTTCCAAAGAAGACGCTCCCATGGCTCCCAAGCTCTCACTTGCGCTCACAGCCTCGGTGCTGCGGTCATAGGTTATTACACGGTGGCCGCCCTGTAGCAGCCGCTGCGCCATGTTCCCGCCCATGCGGCCCAGGCCAATCATGCCAATTTCCATAGAATTCTCCCTTTTATTCAAAAAGCCTTGGTTTTTTAGTGATTAAACAGGATTGATACTGGTGTGTGATTGCGAGGAAATCCCCCTTTACGAAAGGGGGACTTTTTTGTTGAGTTCCTTTTCTCGGCTACTCAGGTCACCGGATGTAGCTTTTTTAAGAGATGTTTTGAATAAGTGCTTGTACACCTCGGGCTGGGTCTGCGCCCAGGTGTACTCTGGCAGCGGGGCGTTGGGCCGCGCGTAAGGCTTGAAGGTCGCCGATGGATTGGGCGTCGGACAGGGTTCCAAATGTGATATTTTGGGCCGGAATCTCCAAATCCTGCTTGCGGTCGTAGGTAAGTTGCAAGAACAATCCGGAGTCGGGTCCTCCCTTGTGAAGTTGGCCCGTGGAGTGCAAAAACCGAGGCCCGTAGCCGAAGGTGGTGGCTATGCGGTGTTTTTCCATAACCTTGCTGCGCAATCGCTCAATCGCCTTTTCGAACTCGGGAGATTGGTTAACGTAGGCCATTATCGCCAGATAGGCGTTGTCGGTTCTTCTTGCCAAGAGCTCCGTAAGTGGTGACTGATCCGCCATCGCTGGAAGCTTGCCCGACGATTGATATGCGCCAAGGACGGATTCGGTCATATCTTTGGCCGCTTGAACGTTGGGTTGGTCGAAGGGATTGATGCTTAGAATTGCGCCTGCTATGGCTGTTCCCATTTCCCAGCGGAAGAATTCGGCTCCTAAGTCGTAGTTGTCCCGCAGGTCCAGGCGCACAACCGGATGCCCGGCATCCTCCAAGTCGGTTAGGGCGGCGTCGGTTCCCTCGTTGTCGTCCCCTTCCAGCCTTAAGTAAATGAAAAGCCGGTCATTGCCGTAATGCTCCGGCGAGATAAGCGGTTCGTTGGCGATGGGCACGATGCCCTTGCCTTCTTTGCCGGTGCTTTCGGCCAGTAACTGCTCCGCCCAAAGGCCGAAACTATTTATGGAAGGGGAAGAAACCAGGGTGAGTTTGTCACGTCCTTGCAGCGCCAGTCCACCCATCACCGCTCCCAGCCAGGCGCCGGGATTTTCATGGACGAGCACATCGGGAGCACAACTACTGCGAATCCCATCGGCGCGGTCAATCAGCTTGACCAAGTCTAAGCCAACCAGAGCCGCAGGCACCAGACCGAAGTAGGACAAAACCGAGTAACGGCCTCCTATGTCCGCAGGATTGGCGAAAACCCGGCGAAAACCCTGGTCTTTGGCCATTTTCTCCAATGTTGTGCCCGGATCGGTGACTGCAACGAAATGCTGGCCCGCTCTATCTGGTCCTACGGCCTTTTCCACCAAGTTTCTGAAGTAGGCGTAAAACATGTTGGGCTCGGTGGTTGAACCGGACTTGGAAGAGACAATAAAAACTGTGTGAGCCGGGTCTATGGTGTCTGCCACGCTGCCCACCCAATCGGGGACTGTCGAGTCCACCACGATTAGTTCAGGATAGCCCGGCGCACTACCAAAGGACTGGCGCAGCACTTCGGGTCCCAAGCTGCTGCCCCCCATACCCAGAACAACAACGTGCCGCGTTCCGGCTTCTCTTACGTCCCGGCCCAACGACTCTAGGTCGTCCGACTGCCCGGCCATGGTATCTGTGACGGTCAGCCAGCCCAACCGGTTACTAATCTCCGTGGGCTCTGGTTTCCAAACGGTGTGATCCCCGTCCCAGATTCTGGAGATTACCTGGCTTTTCTGAATTTCGGCCAATGCGGACTCCACCTGGGGCAGGTAGTTGCCCAGGCTCATCCCTTGGGATGGTCGCCCTCGCGCCAGCAACCGGGCATCTTTAGATTCGGTGTTGTCCAGGAATCCCTCTAAGGACTCGACGGGTTGAGCCCGTTTGCCATAAATTTCCCGGTATTCAAGGCTTTGTCCCAAATGTCTCAGATACACTGTCATTCTGAATGAAGCGAAGAATCTTCGCGCCTGAGACGGTAGATTCTTCGTCGCTCCGCTCCTCAGAATGACAGTTTTAAGGCAAATCCGGTATTCAACGAGAATTAGATGCCAGGTGTTTTCGTTAAGGTTTAGCCCTTATTCTGTTTCACCTGTTTTTCCGCTTCTTCGGCCATACGTTGTGGTGTGAGACCGAATTTTTCGTAAAGGACGCCGATGGGAGCTGACGCTCCGAAGGTGGAGAGTCCCAACGTAAATCCTGTGTTGCCTACGTAGCGTTCCCAACCCATGGTTGTGCCAGCTTCTATAGCAACTCGTGCTCCAACCTTGGGCGGCAAGACGCTGTTCCGATAATCCTCGGTTTGGGAGTCGAACAGTCTCCAAGAAGGCAGTGAGATTACCCGAGACGTGATTCCCTTTTCCTCCAAGAGTTTTCCTGCGTCCAAAGCTATGTGGACCTCGGAGCCGGTGCCGATAAGAAGGACATCGGGGCTATCCCCTGAATTCGGACTCTGCCAAAGCACGTAGCCACCCTTTTGCACGCCTGCAGCGGCAGCGTAGGTTCCACGATCTAGAACGGGAAGGTTCTGACGCCCCGTGACCAACACAGTGGGCCCGGTGCGGCGCTCTAACGCGACCTTCCACGCTTCTGCCGTCTCGGTGGCGTCTGCGGGGCGTAGCACCACGACATTCGGAATGGCCCTGAGAGCCAACAGTTGTTCGATGGGCTGGTGGGTCGGGCCGTCCTCACCCAGGCCGATGGAATCGTGGCTGAAAACGTAGACAACTCGAAGCTCCATCAAAGCTGCCAGGCGAATGGCAGGACGCATGTAATCGGAGAATATCAAGAAGGTAGCGGTATACGGAATCGCTCCGCCGTGGAGCGCCATCCCGTTGGCGATGGAGCCCATGGCATGTTCTCTGACGCCGAAGTGCATGTTATGGCCGCTGCGCTCTTCAGCGCTGAAGTGCCCCTTGTCATTTAGAATCGTCCGTGTAGAAGGCGCAAGGTCGGCCGAGCCCCCGATGAGCGTATGCACCGTGCTGACTATGGCGTTCATCACTTGCGCCGAGGCGTTGCGGGTTGCTATCTGGCCATCAGCCCCGTTAAACATACCCTCCAGCACTTGGTCCCAGCCTTCAGGCAGAACGTCATTCCAGGCCGCTTCCAGTTGGGCGGACTCGGTGGGGCAATCACGGCGGTAAGCGTCCATCCGAGTCTGCCAATCCTGCTGGTAGCCCCGGCCTCGCTCTTTGGCCTTCCTAAAGTAGGTCTTGGCCTCCTCCGGGATGGTAAATGGTTCTTCGTGGGGCCAGCCCAGATTCTCCCTGGTCAAACGGATTTCATCTTGACCCAAGGGTTCTCCGTGGGCAGAGCCGGTGCCAGCTTTGTTGGGGCTGCCGTAGCCTATAACCGTGCGGCATACTATCAGGCTGGGCCGGGCAGTCTCTTCTTTAGCAGAGCGGATAGCAGAATCCACAGCCTCGGCATCCATGCCGTTTATGGGACCGACCACATGCCAGCCATAAGCCTGAAATCGTTGCGCCACGTCCTCGGTAAAGGAAATGTCGGTGTCGCCTTCGATGGAAATGTCATTATCGTCGTACAGGTATATCAGCTTGCCCAGACGCAAAGTTCCTGCCAGAGAAGCCGCCTCCGAAGCGACCCCCTCCTGCAAATCACCGTCGGATACGATGGCATAGGTATGGTGGTCGATTATCTTGTGGCCGGGCTGGTTGTAGTGTTCCGCCTGCCACTGTTCGGCGATGGCCATGCCGACTCCGCCGGCAAATCCTTGGCCGAGAGGACCGGTGGTCATCTCCACCCCCGGTGTCAACCTGTATTCAGGGTGGCCGGGAGTCTTGCTGCCCCACTGCCTGAATTGCTTAAGTTCTTCCAAAGGCAGGTCGTATCCGGTGAGGTGGAGCAAGGAATAGAGCAAGGCGGATGCGTGGCCCGGAGAGAGAATGAAACGGTCTCTATCCGGCCAATTGGGGTCCTCCGGATTGTGTTTGAGGAACCGGTCCCACAGCACATACGCCATCGTCGCTGCGCCCATGGGCGCTCCAGGGTGGCCCGAGTTGGCCTTTTGTACGGTATCAACCGACAGGAACCTGATTGTGTTCACGCAAAACTGGTCAAGCTGGGGGTCGGCCATTTTTAACTCCTCGGGCGGATTTTAAGAAAAATGGATTGCCAAGGATTAACACGTCGGGAGGTCGGGTGCGGGAAAACTCACAGGGAGGAATCGAGGGCGGATAAAGCCTAAGGGCCCCGGATGGTTGGCTGTTGGATACCTAAGCTGAGAATCCCCGCAGGACAACTCCGCCGACTGAACCGTGTTTGGCGTGCATTCCCAGGAAATTATTGCCATTGCCGGGATTGCTGCTCGATAGCGTTAACCTTGGCCAGCCTGCGTACGTGCCGTTCTTCACCAGTAAAACGAGCAACCAAGAACTCGGTGGTTAGCTGTTGGGCCAATTCCAAGCCCACCACTCTGGCGCCCAAACTGAGCACGTTAAGTTCGTCATGCTCCACGCCTTGGCGGGCTGAATAAAGATCGTGGCAAACGCTGGCCCGGATGCCCGGAATCTTGTTGGCAACCACGCAAGCGCCAACACCGCTGCCGCAAATGACGATGCCCCGCTCCGCTTTGCCCTCAGCGACCGCCTGGGCCACTGCTGCCGCAAAGTCGGGATAATCGTCGAGAGGGTCGAGGGTATGAGCCCCCAAGTCCAGCACTTCGTATCCTTGGGACTGAAGCCAGGGGACCAGAGATATTTTTAGAGCGAATCCCCCGTGGTCCGCTCCAAACGCTATGACCTGCGCCATTCTCTACCCCGCATGGCAAATTGTGGTTGCAAAAATGATTATTTTTGTACTGCTATATTTTGCCACGTTGAACGCCGCAAGGCTAGATGGTAAAAACGGTTGCTTTCTAGTCGCCCCTGTATCCTCTGCTTCCCTGGTTCTTTTCCAGGTACTGGCGAATCATCAATGCCGCCGTGGCACCTTCCCCGACGGCGCTGGCAACCTGTTTGGTGCTGCCGCCCCGGACGTCTCCGGCGGCGAATACCCCAGACATGCTGGTCTCAAGGTTCACACCGGTTGCTAGGAAACCAAACTTATCCAGGTCCACGGCCCCGTTTACAAAGTCTACGTTGGGGTCTAGACCTATGAAAATAAAGACTGCACCAGGCGTATGTTCTTCGGTCTCTCCGGAAGCAATGTTCTTGATTACGACGGAACTGAGCTTGCCGTCGCCGCGAAATTCTTCTACCGTCATGCCCAAACGAATCTCAATCTGAGGATGGCTGTCCGCCTTCTCCCGTAGGATCTGGCTGGCTCCCAACTGGTCGCGCACTTCTAGAATCGTAACTTTGCTGGCGAACTTGGTCAAAAATAAACCCTCTTCGACGCCGCTGTTGCCACCGCCCACCACTACCATATCTTGACCTCTGTAAAATGGCCCGTCACAGGTTGCGCAAAAGTGAATACCGGCGCCGATTAGGTCTTCCTCACCGGGCACGTTCAAACGCCGGTATCTGCTGCCGGTGCTCAGCAACACGGCATTTGCGCAGTATTCGTCGCCAGCTTCGGTGGTCACCAGCTTATGGATTCCATCACCGGATTTTTCGGCAACCATTATGCTGGAAATTGTCTGAGCGGGGAGAATCTCAACGCCGAATCCCTCTGCTTGGGCGCGCATGGCATCGGCCAAATCCGATCCCTTGATACCTTGGGCGAACCCAGGGTAGTTTTCGATTCTCTCGGTCACCCCAGCTTGGCCGCCGACGCCGCTGCGTTCGATGATTAGGGTATCTATGCCCTCCCGGGCTGTGTAAAGAGCCGCTGTCAGACCCGCCGGTCCCCCGCCCACCACAATCAGGTCGTAGAACTCACGTCCTGCCTTCGGGCTGATACCCAGCTTGGCGGCCAATTGGGCGTTTGTGGGCTCTACCAGGGTGGAACCATCTTCGAACTCAATCGTGGGTATGATTTGCTTGCCGCCATTGGCCTGCTGGACGTATTGCCTGCCGGCTTCGTCTTGGTCTATGTCGACCCAGTTGTAGGGGACACGCTGCTCGCCAAGGAACTGCTTGGCTTGCTTGCAATCCGGGCACCAAGGGCACCGTAAACCGTTATTTTTGCGTCGGCCATCTGTTATTCTCCCATGCAACCGAAGCCGGCTCGCAATAATTCGTACTTATTTTTGTACGTGGAATGCCAAGAACCAGACTTTTGCTACGCCGCCAGGTCGCCCAAGATGGCATAGGCCCGCGATAGGCCAACAACGTTCTCGGATCTTCCCATCAGGGCGGCTTCCTCATCTTCGGTGAGGTAGCTGCTGCACTGTAGACAAGAAATGAAACTTCCGTATGAATCCTCGTTCTTGTAAAGGTCTCCTTGGCATTTCCGGCACGATTTTAGCCAGTACATGTTGGCCTCCCCATCTTTCCCGCATTGTTGGCATCCGCTGTTTGGTTTCTTCCCGATGCGGCAATATTAAGCCACCAGCAAGCACCGCACATCCACCGAATCGCCTATTTCCGAATGAAAAAGAGGTTGATGTTTAAATCAACCTCTTCTCTGTTTCGGGGGTGACTCGCTGTCAACCCGCAGGAGGACAACAGGTCAACCGAATGGATTCTCAACCCGATGGTTCGGGGTCCGAGTAGTCACGGAGACAATTATGAAGGGCGGTCAATCCGCTCCTGTTCCCTCTCCGGTCCTTTGTTCTTGAGAGGTCGGCCCTTTTCTGGAATCGGGTCCTCCACCAAGCCGTAAATCTCCCGACCTTCGTGGCCTTCCGGCAGATACTCGGTTATGGGTAATCCCTCTTGATTAACGAATAACAGACAATGGCAATATTTGTAAATCTGCATGTCGTCGCAGGCGCAAATCCACGTGCGGTGTTTAATCTCTTCATTCTTGTCGGGGTAGAACCGGCAAGGGCATAGCGGTCGGCCAATCTCGTCCACGTTTTTAGCCAGCCCTAAAATGACCTGCTCGGTAACACCCTCCACCGGAGAAACGAAGGTTCCGAATTTGGCGTTGTATCTATCAACGAAGGCCCGCATTTTCTGGATTGACTCTTCACTCGGCTGTTCTGGCATCAGATTATCCTCAGTGGCATTCATGCCGTAAATTTCTTAGATTTGGGTCCGCAATCTCGGTAGGTTTGACCTATTTCGGCTTTGTCCAACAACATAATTCATTTTTGGCGGAGGGGGTGGGATTCGAACCCACGATACAGTTGCCCATATAACGGTTTTCAAGACCGTCGCCTTCGTCCACTCGGCCACCCCTCCGTGACTCTATTCTATAGGCGAATCACGGCGTTGTCTCGCTGTGGCCTAATATTTATTACCGGTTAGGCTTACGGGTATGATTCTGAAGTGGATTCAGAACAAGAGATTAAACGGCCCGGCGAGAAACCTCCAGAAAAACTCCAACTTCCCCGCGGGCAGCGCTCCCTCTTCAGTGAAGAAGTACATCAGGGTGAAAAAAGCCAGAACGAAGATGACGGGGCGGCGAGACATCCGCAGCCCCTTTTCGGCGAACTTCCGCCTCTCCAGATCCAAGCCACCTAATCTATCCTCATTGTTGTTTCATCGTTGTTGTTTCATCGTTGTTTCAACCAACGCGGCGTTGTTTCATCCAGCGGGGCTGAATCGAGCCTAGCTGAATCATGGGGACCAGTGCCCTAGGCAAGAGTGCATCTAAGCACCAATTACAGCCACGCCTGGGAGCCATCCTCGCATAAAGGTGTTGAAGGCCAGTTCGGACCAATTGTCCGTTCCGGTTGCCTGTGAAGCAGCGCCGGAAAGTGCTTGTCGCTCCGGCTCGTCTTTCAGTTCCGGCGGCGATTCTTTGGCCTGAATCTCCGGTAAGGACGGTATTCCTTTGGCCTCTTCTAGAAACCCCACGGCATCTCCGGGCAAGTCTCTCAAATAGCCATCGTGGAAACTCCCTAGGTGTTGCCCTTCATAAGAGCAGACTTTCCCTTCGTCAATGAAAGCTCGCGCTTCGCCGGTGGAGTCGTAGATTACATCTTCCAATAGCCATCCAATCGGCCATCCTCCTTTGCTGTAGATGGACTGGGCGCTCATATAACCTCCCTGAGTTAGGCTCGGGTCCGGTCAAATTAAATCTCTATGCGTAGGGCTCGCCACTCAGCGAGTTATTCAGTGACGGGGAGAAGCGCCAGCACCAGGCATCGTGGTTTCAATCTCTTTCTATTCTTGCTCTTCTTGGCTACTTCTCTAGCTTGTATTTTTCGCGGGTACTTATCTGGGCTATCTGGCCGAATTATTTCGTAGGCATTATACGTGGGGCGCACACCAGCAGCAACCTTGCTTAGCACCAGAATAGAAACGGCGTCGGAACACGCAATCCCAAGCAGCCACCCTGACGGCGCACACTAAAAAACCCTGCCTCCAGAGTCTCTGGAGGCAGGGTTTTATTCACTCGTAATCCTTAAGTTAGACGCGGGTTAGGGATATACTCCATCCTGGTACCCGCGGGTGTCCACGCTGCCGTCTTCGGAGTTGGTGACCTGCCCCGTGGTCGCGTCAATCACGCGGAAGGAATCACCGTTACTGGGCAGGAAGTACAGCAAGCTCTGTGCTGCGCCACTGTCTCTTACATACCAGCTATAAGAACCGCTGATGGAGCCACCACCGTTGTCCGGCGATGCCGATTCCGGCACTGCCTGTAGAAGGCCGGCTTTGACCAATAGTGTGAAATCTATGAAGTAGTCTCTGCTGTCAACGGCATGGTCTACGGCCTGGAATTTCACCTTATCCACATACCAGCCAGAAGATCCTCCGGAGATGGCATTGGCGCTGCTTCCGTCTGAAGACAGAGCCGAAATGCTGGAATTGGTTCGAGCTGGATTCAGGGTTTCCAATTCACCGTTTAGCCGGTCTTCCCCGGCATTGGTCAGCACCGGCTGTCCATCGCCGCCCAGGGTCCGGTTGCCGTCTCCGTTACCGTCTCTCCATTTCGGCTCACCGCCGCGGGTGCCTCGAACCGGATTGAAATCTACGATTAGGTTATCCATGGTCTGTGCGCCGGTCACCTGCTGCTGGCTATTGGAATCAAGGACCGGGTCTCCGTTTCCATCTACCTGAATTGTTTGTGTCCACTTATCGGGAGTTCCAGTGGTCTTGGTGTTGCCCATCAAAGGGAACTGGCGCTGTCCAAGGTAGCGTATGTTATCGGCGGCGGTGAAGTATGAATCAACCGCAGTCTGAATCATAGCCCTGTCTTGCGCATAGGATTTCTCCCTTGTCTTACCCAACTGGTTGTTGACCATGGGCACGGCGACGGCAGCCATGACGCCCATAATGGCGACCACCGTGACCATCTACACTAGGGTGAACCCGTGTTCCCTCTTTAGAATCCTGTTTATGCGTGAAAGCAACTGCTTCATGATGCCCTCTTTGGGTAAATTATCCGGTTTTCCCTTTGTTGAACTGGGACTAGTAATAGGAGGGCCGAGCCCTGGGGTAACCACTCTTTAGGGTGAAAAAAGGGTTAGTTCTTGTGGGTTAGGCATTTGCGATGACTATATCCGTTTCATAGCGGCTAAGAAAAAGGACCAGTACCTGTGGGATTTTTCCTCCTGAAGACCCGCTAGTAAGACGGAACCGCAACATCAGTTACCTGCCTCTAAAATTTCTTTCAGCTTCGCGATGTCAGCATCCATCTGTCTCTTTGCGCTGTGGACCACCAAGGGTTCGGTCATCTTGAAGATGCCTGTTAGTTCAGCCTCCACCGTCATATTAACCCTGGTGGCGTCAACACTTCCTTCTTGGTTTACTCCTTCCGGGCTAACACTCTCCAGACTATAGTAAGCGCGCATGGGAATCGGGCCCGAGGTGCTTTTGAAGCCTAATTTGGATTCGGGGTCGAAATCGGTGATGGTGAAGGATGTCTCCATATTCCGGCCCAAGAGACGACGGATTTCCCTTAGGTTGGTCCCGATGCCCACGGGGCCGTCGGACGTTTGTTGAACTTCTAGAAGTTCCGATTGCCATTCCATTCCTTTCGCTATATCCGCCAGATAGGCGAACACCGCATCGATAGGACGGTTGATTACCAGGGACGATTCGGCTCGGGCCACCGGGGCCTCCTAAAATAACGTAACGCTTAGAACGTAAAACTCGGTAGGAAATCGCTTGGCTGCGCTACAAGGCGAGAGCGTAGCAGGCCCGGCGAGGATCGCCGCTGGTGCTGAGAACGCCGGTCTCCGGGTCCCGCTTGGTAACCGTGGCTCCCATGCCGCAATTGACCGCACGCTGTATCTTGTGGCCCAATGCCCGCAACGCCTCGGCAGTGGTCTCTGGGAATCCATCTTCCAGGTCCAGACGCCCAGGAAAGTATTCATGCGGGTAGAAGGAGTTTGAGACGCTCTGGCTGGCAAACCTGGGAGCCTCAACCGCCTCTTGTGGGTTCATTCCAAAGACAAGAACGTTCAGGATAATTTGCAGGTTGGCCTGGGCTTGATTGTCCCCGCCGGGGCAGCCGATGGTCATGGCGGGCTGACCGTCTTTGCTGACGATGTAATTGATTAGGGTCGTCCTAGGACGTTTGCCGGGCTCCACCACGTTGGGGTGGCCCGGAGTGCAGTTGAACATCTCTATTCGGGTACTGAGAGCGCAACCCAGTTCAGGGAAGAAGGCTGATTTGGCAAATGCGCCGCCGCTGATGGTTCCGCATACCATGTTGCCATCGTTGTCCATGGCCGAGACGTGGGTGGTGCCACCATCGTCGCCGCCCCCACCGCTACTACCGGACCCCGAAGCCACGGGTGCCTCTGTGGATACAACTGGGGAAGCCGAGCCGTTCTTGGAGAACTGGGAAAGGTCGCCATAGGCAGGTACTTCAGGATGAGCCTTGTCTTGATTAATCAGACTGGCCCTTTGTGCTCCATACTCCTTAGAAAGCAATGCTTGGATCGGGATAGTGGAAAAGTCCGGGTCTCCGTAATAGGCTTCCCGGTCGGCGAAGGTCAACTTCAAGGACTCGGTCACCGTGTGAACGTATTCCGGTGTGTTGTGGCCCATACTGCGCAGGTCGAATTTCTCCAGGATATTTAGGGCTTGCATCAACATTGGCCCTTGGGTCCAAGTATCCTGGCCCAATATTTCATAACCCCTGAAAGTGGTCTTGACCGGCTCCTCGTACTGGGATTTATATGCCGCCAAGTCCTCCATGGTCAGGATGCCACCCACTCGTTGGGCGCATTCCACGATGGTTGACGCTATGTTGCCTTGGTAAAAAGCGTGGCGGGCGAACTTTAACCCCTCAGCTCTATCACCGCCATGACCGTTAGTGGGCAACATGCCTTTCAAGGTGGCGGCCAAGCCCGGCTGAACCAACAGGGATGCGGGACGGGGTATCTGGCCGTCTTGATAGAAGATTTCTCTGCCTCCCGGCGGGTAGTTTCCGAACTGTTCCAAGGTTGCGGGAGATTTGAGGCGTTCCAGCATATATTCGTAATTGGGTATGCCATGCTCGGCATATTGGATGGCGGGGGCCAGAATCTCTTCGATTGGCTTTGTGCCGTATCTCTCAAGCAGTGAGATGAACGCATCAACCACCCCCGGCACGGTGAAGGAGAAGTGGGCCCGGTTTCCCGGCCCCGTGGGTATGCGTTCCAGACCCCTGGAAGTGTAGAAATCAGCTGTCGCCTTGGCCGGAGCGACCCCTTGGCCGCTAAGGGAGAGCAGGTCGCCACTGGCGGCGTGATACAGCATGAACACACCCTCGGCGGCCAGGGAATAGGAGGCGATGGGCTCAATCACTGCCGCGGCGAAGCCCGCAGCCACAGCGGCGTCAAAGGCGTTGCCGCCGGTGAGCATCATCCTCATCCCGGCCATGGAGGTGAGGTAGTGACCGCTGGAGATTACCCCGGTGGTCGAGTGGACCACCGGCCGCCCCGTGGGTGGGAGAACCACGTCCCCCTGCTCTAGCTCGTAGCTGGTTGCTTGTCCGGCCATCATATTCTCCGAATCTTAGCTATTTTTAGATTGTTTGATCCAAGTCAGGCTATCCGCAAGCCAAAGCATAAATCTGGCTCGCCTCTTGCGGCAACGGGTGAGCGGCCCAAGTTTGGCCACTATCGAGACTCCCGAAGACCTCCCCGTCCATCGAAGCACAGAACATGGTGCTGGGTTTGCGCTCGTCGAAGGCCAACCCAAACAGGGTGCTGCGGGCCTGCACGCCCATGTCGATGCGCTCCCAATTTGTGCCACCGTCCTGGCTACGGAACAAGACACCGGAGTCGCTCCTGAAATTGGGTCCGCCGGATACCCAGATAGTCTTGGGGTCGCCTGGAACCTCCCGGATGCTACGGCAATAGGTCTGACCTTTTTCGTTCAGGGCCTCGATTCCGCCTCGAATCCAATGGTCACCGTGGTCTTCGCTGCGAAATAGGCCAGCCCGAGCGATGGCGAAGATGTTTCCCGGCCGGAAACTGCTGGCCAAAACACCGTGCATGTCCACCGGGTCGTCGTTGATGTATTGGCCGTGGCTCAGATTTTCCCAATTTTCGCCACCGTCCAGCGAACGAATGATTCCTCCAACCTCGATTGCGCCGTAGACCTCGTCGGGGTCCGAAGAACTGATGGACATCATCAATATTCGCTTGGCCAGGTTGGCGCCTGGGCCAATAGTGACCTCCGGAAAGCGTACGCTAACGGGCAATTGCTCCCACCGTTCGCCACCGTCGTCGCTCCGGTAAATCTCCGCGCCCTCATACCCTGCGTATACAACATCGGAGGTCCTGGGATGGAACAGAATCGACCACACGGGAAGGCCGTGGTCGGGCACGTTCAGTTTTTCCCAATGCTCGCCGTGATCATCGGTGCGGTAGGGGCCGAATTGGGTGCCTATAATGACCGTTTCCGGCCTTTGTGGGTGAACAGTTATCGCACGAATGGCAGCTCCCTCGGGAAGGCCGTTGCCCAACAGTTGCCACTGATTCTCTCCCACCCCCATGCGATACAGGCCGCTCATAACAGGCCTACCGGGTGCGGATTCGCCTGCCAATCCTGCGTATACGAATGTTTTCTTGTCGCCATTTGTGGTGGTCGTCATCTCTGTCACCTCATGCACATTTTATATGCCATTTCGCCGCCTGAGCTTCCGCAGTTCGACCAAAGGACTTTGACGGTTCAGCCGAAAGTCTGAGCAATGTCCTTTAGCCAGCGGATAGGGCAATTCCACCATAGCGGAAATAGCTTGTCAACAGCATGGAAATGTTTAGATAAGGTGGGGTGGGAACAGTAGGTATATTCTGCGTTTGCGGCGATACTGTGGAAAAAACATCTTCAAGGCGGAGGTTTTCCGGGCCATGTGCAATTTGGGTGAGCCGGTCAAAGGAGCAAAAAGCGGTTCAATCTGTGAGGATGCGGGTCAACCCCTGGGGATGAAAAAACCAGCAAACGAACGATGTATCGGGCTAGGTGCGAGGAATCAGTCCAGAATTCGAATCACGTAGGCCACCAACAGCGCCGCCATCAAGCCGGTCAGCGCAGTGAAGGATATTTCCAGCTCTGCCGAATCGCCGCTAAGTAGAGCCCGCAATAGGGCGACCACGCTCATTCCAAGCAGGAACCCAATGGTAATCCCCACTAATATGACGGTGAGGATTCGAGGTTTTAGGGTATTTCTACCGGAGATTGTTGATTCTATGTCCTGCATGGCCTCAATCCCTGGGGCAGTTGGTGATTCGTGTCTTGACGCCTGTGGATATTAGGTTACCAAGCAGGATAATTAACAACAGGATGGGCCTGCACCGTGCGGACATTCTGGCGAAAATGCTTGCAGGAACCCGATGGCATAGACCCATCACAAGAATAATCTGAAAAAGAATAATCTGAAAGAAGAAACTTAGTTATCGCCAATCACGGCGATTGCTTCCACTTCGACCAAAAGGGCAGGGTCGGCCAGTCCCGCCACCACTACAGTGGTGCTGGTGGGTCGCCCTTCAGCGGGGAGGATTTCCAGCCGCGCTGGTCGAATCTTGGCCCCGGTGTCCGCCCCAACCACGTAGGTGGTCGTCTTTACGATGTCTGCCAAGGTGCCGCCAGCCGCCTTAACCGCAATCTCCAGGTTGGCCCAGACGATGCGTATCTGTGCCACTGGGTCCCCAACGTGAGCCGCCTTGCCGTCCAAACCCCGAGGCACCTGACCAGCGATGTATACGGTGTTGCCCACTTTGACCACATGGTTGTATATATTCATTGGAGACGCCGCAAGTTCCGGGGGATTGATGTACTCTTTGGCCGTAATGAACCCTCCTCAAGGCTTTCTGTCTCAAAGCTT
>Ga0066376_10002374_pt1 | contig 17569 bp, 17 predicted proteins | sample Knorr_S15_td_Bot_FD_77009 | JGI IMG/M metagenome (GOLD analysis project Ga0066376, IMG submission 77009) | Marine microbial communities from Southern Atlantic Ocean transect - Knorr_S15_td_Bottom_ad_5009_LV_A | ecosystem: Environmental > Aquatic > Marine > Oceanic | place: Southern Atlantic... | reverse complement strand
TGTGTGGCCGTGCGACGAAACTGATGACCCATTTCATGGAACTCAGAAAGGTCTACAAAGGCACCATCCGATTGGGCGAATCTACTCCTTCATTTGATGCAGAGACCGAGGTAGATAAAACGCGAGATGCATCTGATATTCGGGATGAACAAATCGAATCATTGTTGCCATCCTTCACGGGAGAAATCAGACAAACCACACCCGTGTACTCGGCCGTAAAAGTAGGAGGAGAGCGCCTCTATAAAAAGGCTCGTAGGGGGGAGAGGGTAAAACTTCCGACAAGAGATGTCTCGGTTTACAAATTTGAAATTATCGCTCGAACCGGGACGGATCTGCAATTCGAGATTGAATGCTCCCGCGGAACCTATATCCGGAGCATTGCCCACGAATTTGGAGAGTCGCTCGGAGTCGGAGGACATTTGACCGAGCTTAGACGCACCGCAATTGGCGAGCTTCGTGTCGAGGACGCCTGGCCACTAGCGGAACTCATCTCAAATTATACAGATGTCGTATGAGTGAGGTAATCTATCTTTTTGGAGATTCCGCCCCTCTGCCCTCAGTTGTCAGTATTGGGAGTTTTGATGGCGTGCACCGCGGTCACAAGGCCATTCTAGATCGTATTCGCTCTGTTAGCAAGTCTAACAATCTCCGTTCATTGGTTGCGACGTTTGATCCTCACCCGCGCGAGTTTTTGGGATACGGAAAACTGCAGAATCTGACGACTATCTCAGAGCGAAAGGCCATTTTGAAGGAATATGAAGTGGATGCATTCGCCGTAATTCCTTTTACCACCGCACTTTCCTTACTTGAACCAGATGTGTTCGTTCGGACGGTGCTGGTTGAGAAGATGGGAGCTAAGGCGATCGTTACGGGACATGATCATCGTTTTGGGCGCGACCGAAAGGGCGATTCCGCACTGCTGCGAGAATTAGGAGAGCAGCTTGGATTTTCTGTACTGCAGTGTGATCCTGAAACGATTGACGGGGAGGTGGTTTCCTCCTCGCTGATCAGAGAATTGGTAGAGACAGGCCGAGTAAAAAAGGCGCACCGATTCATGGGCAGGAGGCACTCATTCACCGGAAAAGTCGTACGCGGAGCTGGCAGAGGAAAGTCCATTGGGATCTCAACTGCCAATCTTCAGACAGTGTCAGAGGACAAATTGTCTCCAGGAGTCGGAGTATATGCCGTTCTGGTAGAAATACCGGACGAGGCGACTATGAAGCTCGGCATGATGAACATTGGGTATCAGCCTACATTCGACGGCACTGAGTTACACCTCGAGGTAAATATTCTGGATTGGAGCGGTGACCTCTATGATCGTGAAGTTCGTGTTGAATTCGTCGAAAGGATCCGTAATGAGAAGAAATTCGACTCTATCGAGGGGTTGATTGAGCAACTAAACAAAGATAGAGTGCGTTGCAGGCGCCTGTTGGGTGAAATATCTTAGCGGGATAGGGCATGGCGAGGAAAACTCGTGTACTGTCCGCGTAAACAAGTCGAAAGGAATTCGATTCCACTAGGCAGCTCAGACTGCCGGGAATCCGGGTTCTTCTTTAGCATGGTATTAATCTAAAGAGGTTCTCACGTGATAACGAAAGAACAGAAACTCGAGCTAATCGAGAAATATGGTAAGAGCGGTACTGACACTGGAACTGCAGAGGTTCAGATCGCAATCTTCACCACGCGTATTCAGGAGCTGACGGAACACCTAAAATCCCATTCAAAGGATCACTCCACACGCCGTGGATTGCTCAAGCTGGTAGGAAAGCGTCGTCGGTTGCTCAACTACCTAATGAACAACGAAATTGAACGATATCGTTCTGTCATTGCAGAATTGAATATCAGAAAATAGAGAGCTTCGTGTTGCGGGACGTTCCACAAGGGGCGTCCCGCAGCTCGTTAAAACACATGCACCCTTCATCTTTTCCTGGGTGGACGTGTTTTCAGGGCAGGACTCAATTATAAACGGTCCGGATTGCCCGTAATTTTGTGTAGGAAAGGAAGAAAAAAAGATTATTGAAAATGTCTAAAGCAACAATCCGGGAAGTGGAAATAGCCCCCGGTAAAATCCTCTCAATCGAAACAGGTCGCCTCGCCAAACAGGCTGGTGGCGCAGTGGTCGTTCGCCTTGGTGACACAATGGTACTGTGTACCGCTGTTTTAAATAGTGAAGCACGGGAAGGACAGAGCTTCTTCCCACTCACGGTAGACTATCGTGAAAAATTTTCCGCTGGTGGTAAGATCCCCGGTGGTTTCATCAAGCGCGAAGGTCGCTCGACAGATAAGGAGACATTAACGTCTCGCCTGATCGACCGTTCGCTCCGGCCTCTATTCCCAGAAAACTTCCGCAATGAAGTTCAGATCATCTGTACCGTTATGTCTGCAGATGAAGAAAATGACGGCGACGTGATCTCAGGCGTAGGCGCCTCAGCCGCTCTGCTACTCGCCGGCGCGCCATTTGACGGCCCCATCGCGCAGGTCCGAGTAGGACGCGTCGAAGGAGAATACGTCGTTAATCCAACGTTTGAGCAGCTCAAATCATCAGATATCAATCTCGTCATCGCTGGAAAGCTTGATGCCATCGTGATGGTAGAAGGCGAAATGGATGAGGTATCTGAAGAAGACATGCTCGGAGCGCTCAGTGCCGGCCACGAGACCATTAAGGTGTTGTGCCAGGCACAGATTGATCTGGTGGCGGACTTCGGTGGAGCGAAAACATTCGAATACACCACAATTGAGCTTCCTGACGGCGTTGTTGAGAAGGTGAGGGCGCACGCAGCTGACGATCTTGAAAAGCACATATTGCAGCCTTACTCCAAAGAAACTTTCTACGGCGGTATCGCTGATCTCAAAGCTGCAACGGTCACGCACTTTCTCGGAGATGGCGAAGATGCTGTTGAAGAGACGGAAGAGGGCTGGACCAAATCGGATATCAAGAAAGCGGTTGGTAAAGTTGAGTCGGATGTGATGCGCGAGCTGATCATGCGCGACGGACGCCGTATTGATGGCCGCGGCCTGACAGATGTACGTGATATATGGACAGAGGTCGGCTTACTTCCTCGCGTCCACGGATCAGCGGTGTTTACCCGAGGCGAAACTCAGGTCATTTCCAGTGTGACATTGGGAACCGGCAAGGATGTTCAGCCTGTTGATCAGATTTTCACCACTGAAGACAAGCCGTTCTTCCTGCATTACAGCTTCCCGCCGTTCAGCGTTGGTGAAGCACGATTCCTCCGCGGACCTGCACGGCGCGAAATAGGACATGGAATGCTTGCAGAACGTGCTCTTCAGGGTATGATTCCGAGTCAGGAAGAATTTCCATACACCATTAGAATCAACGCAGATGTTCTGGAATCCAACGGATCCTCGTCTATGGCGAGTGTTTGTTCAGGATCAATGGCAATGATGGATGCTGGTGTACCCCTTAAGAAACCGGTTTCCGGAATTGCTATGGGCCTCGTGAGTGACGGCAAGCGAAATGCGATTCTCACCGATATTCTAGGAACGGAAGATCATCTCGGCGACATGGACTTCAAGCTCACAGGGACCAGAGATGGTATCACTGCGTGCCAGATGGACATCAAAATCGCAGGTTTGAGCCATGAATTGATGTCCGAAGCCCTTCATCAGGCTAAGGATGCTCGAATTCACATCCTCGACAAGATGGCAGAAACTCTCGCAGAACCTCGCGACGACCTGTCTGCTTATGCGCCTCGTCTGACACAGATCACGATTGATGCGAGCTTCATAGGCGCGATCATCGGCCCAGGGGGTAAAATTATCCAGGGTATCCAGAGAGAGACCAACACAACTGTTGAGATCAGAGAAGAGGAGGGTGTCGGTATTGTTGTAATTGCAGCCACGAATGGTGAGGATGCGGCAGCCGCTCTCGAAATCGTGAAAGGAATCGTAACCGTACCGGAAGAAGGTCAGGATTACGAGGGAACGGTTCGCAAGGTAGAAGGCTTCGGTGCCATCGTTGAAATCCTGCCTGGCAAGGAAGGTCTTCTCCATGTCTCGGAGCTTGATTACGGCTACGTTGACAACGTTGATGACTACGTTCAGGTTGGAGACAAAATCAAAGTACAGCTGATCGAAGTCCGGGACGACGGCAAACTGCGGTTCAGTCGCAAACCGTTTCTAGAGAAGCCAGAAGGCTACGAAGAACGTCCCCGTGAGCGTCGTGATGGCGGCGGCGGTGGACGTGGTCGCCGCGATGGCGGCGGTGGACGTGGTGGTCGTGATGGCGGCGGTGGACGTGGTGGTCGTGATGGCGGCGGATATCGCGACGGCGGTCGACGATAACCTTCAGTCCTTTTCGCTGGCCTGAGATTCTGAGTAGCGGCGGCCATCAGGCCGCCGCTACTTCTTTTTAAGGTCAGCGCTCCCACCTCTAACTTCGATTTCCTGGCCGACAAGGGCCCGATCAGTGTCTCAGATGTATCAAAAAACTGTTCTTCCCAATTCTGTTCGCATTGTTACAGAATACATTCCTTCCGTGAGGAGTGTATCTGTCGGCGCATGGATCGGTGTCGGAAGTCGTGATGAATCGGCATCTGAGAGCGGAATGTGCCACTTCATCGAGCACATGGTGTTCAAGGGAACGACGCATCGTCGAATGCACCACATAGCTCAGCGACTCGAAAATGTGGGTGGATACTTGAATGCATTCACCGCGAAGGAATTCACCTGCTTTTACGCGCGCTGTTTGGACGAGCATCTTCCGCGGGCACTCGACACGGTTTGCGACCTGGTTGTCAATCCTGTATTTCCGGAAAAAGAGCTGGAAAGAGAAAAGGATGTAGTGGTGGAGGAAATGAAGATGTACGAAGACACTCCTGATGAGCGTGTTTTCGACCTTCTTGATGGTGCCCTGTACACGGATCACTCCATGGCTCGTCCGGTGATTGGTGTTGAGGACACGGTACGGGCCTTTTCTCGGGATGGCCTACTCGATTTTCTTGGGAGGCACTACACCGCGGAAAATATTGTTATCGCGATTGCTGGAAACGTCAAACACGACAGGGTGGTAAAGCTGATCAGCAAGCACTTTGCCGAGATGAAGGGCGGACCGACCCTGACACCACGAGATCCGATCAATGGATACACTCCGACCCAAATTGTGGATGAACGTCCGCTCCAGCAGGCCCACTTCATTCTGGCAACAAGGGGGCGCGATGTTCACGACCCTGAGAGGATCGGGCTATCCGTCCTGAATACGATTCTGGGTGGTGGAATGTCGAGCCGCTTGAATCAGAATATTCGGGAGAAATACGGGTACTGTTACAACATCTTCTCGTTCGCGAACATGCACTCGGACACGGGAGATTTCGGTGTTTATATGGGTACAGACCCTACGAAAGTCGACCACGCCACGAAATTGATCTACCGGGAGTTTGATCGGCTGGCCCAGAAATCGGTAACCCAGCGCGAGCTGGACCGGGCCAAAAGTCAGGCGAAAGGTGGAATAATGCTCGGACTTGAAAGTATGGGGAGCAGAATGATGCGCATAGGCCGCCAGGAATTATATTACGGTCGGTACTATTCACTTGATGAAATACTTGAGCTGGTAAACGGTGTGACCGTCGCAGACATCACTAAGGCGGCAGCGGACCTTTTCCAGAAGGATCAATTCTCTGAGATCAGATTGATACCTTCCGACAATAACGGATCTCCCACGGGCTAGACTGGCGGAATGAAAATCTTGGTTACCGGAGGCGCTGGATTCATCGGCTCGCATGTATGCGACGCCTTGATGGAGTCCGGCCATTCGGTGCACGTCCTGGACAACCTCTCTGGCAGCACCAGGAGCGGCGTTCCTGCAGAGGCAAACTTTCATGAGCTGGATATTCGGGATCCCCATGTTCATGAGTTGTGGGCGGATGAACGATTTGAGGTGTTGTATCACCTTGCTGCGCAGATGGATGTTCGAAAATCTGTCGCAGACCCAGCTTTTGACGCTGACGTCAATATCAGGGGCATGTTAAATGTTATCGAGGCAGGGCGATCAAACGGACTCAGAAAGATCGTATTCTCATCTACGGGCGGAGCCATTTACGGGGAGCCAGACTATACCCCTCAAGACGAAAGTCACGTTCTCCAGCCACTTTCGCCGTACGGTATCACCAAGCTTTGCTCGGAAAAATATCTTCACTTTTACCGTGAGACACACGGCATTGAGTATGTAGCCCTGCGCTATGGCAACGTGTACGGACCTCGCCAAAATCCACATGGAGAAGCAGGGGTGGTTGCCATTTTTTCAGAGCGCTTGCTGGATTCCATTCAGCCTACCATTAATGGTGATGGGCTTCAGACGAGGGACTATGTATTCGTCTCAGATGTCGTAGATGCAAACCTTCGCGCGCTTTCGTTCGAGGGATCAGGCATATTCAACATTGGCACAGGAAAGGAAACCACAGTTGTTGAATTGTATTCTGTGCTTCGAGATGAACTCGCTCCTGAGATGCCCATCCAACACGGACCGGGTATGCCTGGCGAGCAGCGAAGATCTGTTCTGGCGTACTCGCACGCATTGAGCGTGCTCGGGTGGCAACCATCTGTGGGAATACAGAGCGGCCTAACGCAAACAGCACGTTGGTTTCGAGACCAGCACGTTAAGAGCTGACATGTATAAGATTCGGCTACATCAATTCGAAGGTCCTCTGGACTTGCTTCTCTTCTTCATCAGAAGAGACGAGCTGGACATTCACGATATACCAATCTCCTCTATTGCGGACGAATTCCTGGAGTATGTCACATACATGGAAGAGGTTGATCTGGACGGCGTGGGTGACTTTCTGTACATGGCGGCCGTGCTCATCAATATTAAAGCAAGACTCCTGTTGCCCTCAAAAGAGCTGAATGAGGAAGGAGATCCCATCGATCCGAGGGCCGAGCTCATTGAGCGACTATTGGAGTACGTGCGGTTCAAAGAAGCCGCAGAAGCACTGGTAGACAAGTACGACGATCGGGCAGAGAAATTTACTCGTGGGGCGTCATCCTCGGGAATGAATTCACTCTCAAGTCCGGAAGATGAATTAGTTGATGCCACGGTATTCGATCTCATTTCTGCACTTCGGAAAGTTCTCACGGAGGCCCCAGATGAGATCTTTCACGAGATCGCGCCCGAATCGTATTCACTGGAAGAACAGCAGCTCTTCCTGAAGAACGAATTATTGATCGGGCAGAGAACCTCGTTTGTCGGACTGGCTCAGACGAGGTCAAAGGCGTTCATCATCACAACATTTTTAGCCATTTTGGAGATGGCCCGTCTAGGAGAAATCAATATCTTCATTTCCGGAGAGCCGGATGACTTTTTTATCGAATTAGTGGCCGGAAAACCTATCGAACCTATTCTCGGGGAAACGCTTCATGAATGAAGTGACTCAACAAGACTCACAGCAGGGCGAAAACACCGAAATGGAATCCACTCTCCGGATGGCAGTGGAGGCTCTCATCTTTGCGGCTGAAGAGTCGTTGTCCGCCAGGCTGTTAGCAGAATCCTATGCAGAGGCCACTGGAAATCCGAAGCCAGATGATAAAGAAGTCGAGGAAATAATCGTTTCCCTGAACGATGAACTCAGGGAAACGGGGAGACCCTTCACCATAGAAAAATGGGGTGGGGGATATCGGTTCGCCACTCGCTCTGAGATGGCGCCCTTCATAAAGGCCCTATTGGTTACTGACAGACAACGTAAGCTGTCTCGAACGTTAATGGAATCCGTTGCCATCCTCGCCTATCGACAGCCTACTTCGCGTTCTGAGTTGGAGTTTGTGCGGGGCGTAGATTGTGACTACGCTATTCGAAAACTGATAGAATACGGCCTTATTAATGTCGTGGGGAGGTCAGAAACCATCGGTCGACCACTTCTTTATGGAACGACAGACAGGTTTTTGGAGTTATTCGGGCTCGGATCCTTAACGGACCTACCTAATCTGAGAGAATTGGAGTCAATTCTCGACGATCCCGCTTTCCAGAAGGAAAAAGCCAGACTTCTGATGACTACGGCCGTGCAGCTGCCACTCAACATTGAGAAGACAGGCGAAAGCGATAGTTCGGAATCAGGGACGGAAGAAATAAAAGATGTACAAGAAGAGCGATAGCAGCCGTGGTCGGAAGAGACCCTTCAATAAAAGAGGGTCGTCGCGCAGGTCTGCCCGTCCGAAAGTCTCCAAGCCCGTATTGGATCTCACACAGCCCATTCGGTTGAACAGATTTATTGCCAGTAGTGGCTTGTGTTCACGACGCGAAGCGGATGACTTGATCGCGAAAGGGCTCGTGAAAGTAAATGACGTTCTGATATCTGAGATGGGCGTCAAGGTGAAGCATGGTGATCGTGTCTCGGTAAACGGCAAACAACTCGTGCCGTCCGACCGGGAATATATCTTGATGAACAAGCCCAAAGACACCATCACGACGACCTCGGATGAAAAGGGCAGGCGCTCAGTAATGGATCTTTTGGACGAAGAGCAGTTCGGGTCAATAGGTCTTTTTCCGGTTGGAAGATTGGATCGCCACACGACGGGCGCCCTGATTCTGACGAACGATGGTGCGCTCGCTCATCGCCTGATGCATCCCAGTTTCGGCGTAGAAAAGCAATATCTGGTTGAGTGCAGCGACCCTATCACCGACGAGCAGGTTGTCCAACTGAAGGTTGGGATCGATCTGGAAGAGGGTATTGCGAAGGCCGACAAAGTCAGTTTTGCGCCAAATGCATCGCAAAATTGGTTGGTCATGTCGATTCATGAAGGCCGTAATCGCCAGGTCCGACGCATGATTGAAGCGCTCGGGAATGAAGTGATCAGCTTGGAGCGAGTGCGCTACGCGGGACTGAACACGAAGGGAATACGAAAGGGAAAGTGGAGAAGACTATCCCGAGAAGAAGTGGCATCTGTGTACCGAAAAGTTAAACTATAAGCATCCTACCACATGCAGTCAGTGACCAAGCAGTCTTTATCACAGGGTGTGGATCCCAACGCCGGCCGCCCCAAGTTTCGGGGGGAGGGGATTACTTACGACGATGTCCTGCTCGTACCTGCTCGATCGGATGTCATGCCTCGTGATGTCAGCACGGCGACGCAGCTGACAAAGACCATTCGTTTAAACATCCCGCTGATCTCAGCAGCGATGGACACGGTCACGGAAGCGGACATGGCGATTGCCATGGCTCGAGAGGGGGGAGTGGGAGTTCTGCACAAGAATATGTCGATCGAACAGCAGGCCGGTGAAGTGCGCCGTGTAAAGCGCTCCGAAAGCGGAATGATCATGGACCCGATTACTCTGAAGCCGACAGATTCTGTTGTGGATGCACGCGCCATGATGGCACGATTCTCGATCGGTGGGATCCCCGTTGTTTCAGAGGAGAGTGTGCTGGTCGGAATTGTGACAAATCGGGACCTCCGCTTTCAGGTTGACGGTGGAATGAAATTGTCCGAGGTCATGACGCCAGCCCCTCTGATAACCACTCCCGAAGGCACGACACTGGAGGAGGCCGAAGCCCTCCTCCAGGCCCACAAAATTGAGAAATTACCCGTAGTCGACGGGGACAATCGTCTTGCGGGCTTGATCACCTTCAAAGATATTCAGAAAAAGAAGCAGTTTCCTCAAGCCTGCAAAGATCAACACGGGCGTCTTCGGGTTGGTGCGGCCATTGGAGTTACTGAGGACATTTTGGATCGGGTACATGCTCTCGTTGCGGCTGGAGTGGATTTCGTAACCCTGGACACGGCGCACGGCCATAGTGTCGGGGTGCTTAACGCCGTTTCGAGGGTAAAGAAGGCCTACGGTGATCTGGACCTGGTAGCAGGAAACGTCGCGACGGCCGAGGGCACGTTGGATCTGATTGATGCCGGAGCTGATTGCGTTAAGATCGGAATTGGACCCGGCTCGATATGCACTACTCGAATTGTTGCCGGCGTGGGGACTCCACAGCTGAGCGCTGTTCTGGAATGTGGTGAGGCCGCATCGAAACATGGCATTCCGATTATTGCTGACGGAGGAATCAAGCAGACTGGCGAAATACCCAAGGCGCTTGCAGCAGGGGCACAGAGCGTCATGATCGGTGGCCTCTTTGCCCGGGTGGAAGAGAGTCCAGGCGAGACGATTCTATATGAGGGGCGTAAGTACAAGAGTTACCGTGGAATGGGCTCTCTGAGCGCGATGCAGGCGGGTAGTAAGGATCGTTACTTCCAGGATGTAGAGGATGACATCAAGAAACTGGTACCAGAAGGAATTGAGGGGAGAGTTCCCTACAGCGGTACGCTTCATGAGGTGGTCTATCAGATGATGGGGGGCCTCCGTTCTGCAATGGGCTATTGCGGCTGCGCAACCGTCGAGAAGCTCTACTCAGATGCACAGTTTGTCAAAATATCTGCGTCTTCGTTCATAGAGAGCCACCCTCACGATATTGCGATCACCAAGGAAGCGCCTAACTACAGTACGCGGACCTGACCAGGACATGCCCAGCCGAACGCATTCTTCGCGCAGAGCCAATCTTCTAAACCACCTAGCCCAGCCTGAGAATTCGGGCCTGGTGGTTACCAAATTGTCCGACATACGCTGGTTAACCGGATTCACGGGCTCCAGCGCCTGTGTCGTGGTCTTCGACGGTGATGTGACGCTGTTTACGGACGGTAGATATACCGAGCAATCCTCGCTCGAATGCCCTGATATCTCCGTGATGACTGCTGCGGAGAACATTCTGCTGGAAGCTGTTCAGATGATGGTGGAGACGTCAGCAGAGACGCTCAAGTATCAATCGGATGATCTCACGACAGGCCGGCTCACGTCGCTCTTGGAAGCCCTGCCCAATGTCTCCTTTCTTCCCTCGGAGGATCATTTTCAGGCTCTACGAGCGGTGAAAAGCTCAACCGAGCTGGACGCCATCAAGGAAGCGCTCTCGATTACAGAGACTGTTTTCGAAGAAGTACGGCACATGATCAGACCCGGGATCTCAGAAAATGCACTAGCCGCTGAGATCGATTTCAGACAGAGGAAGCTGGGCGCTGAAAAGAGTGCGTTTGAGACTATCGTTGCCTTTGGATCCAACACCGCTTTACCGCATGCGCGACCCGGTGATGCGAGGCTATCCACCTCAGCTCCAATATTGATCGATTTTGGATGTGTGGTGAGGGGATATTGCTCCGACATGACAAGAATGCTGCATATTGGAGCCCCTTCGAAAGAGTTTCTCAGGGCTTACGAGTCGGTGTCGTCTGCGTTGGAAGCCGTTTCGGCGTCCGCTCAGTGCGGAATGACTGGCAAGGAGCTGGACACGCTAGCTAGAGGTAGACTCGCGAATGACGGTCTTGCAGAACACTTTACTCACAGTCTGGGCCACGGAGTGGGGCTGGACATCCACGAGTGGCCTGCGCTCTCTAGGAGAGGGTCTACTCCCTTACCCGAGGGATGTGTTGTTACTTTCGAGCCTGGAGTCTATCTACGCGGAGCATTTGGGATAAGACTTGAAAACATGATGGTCCTGCACCAAACAAACGCTGAGCTACTGAACACACTGTCGACCGAGCTTATCATACTATGAGTCAAAAACAGGTATATCTTCCGTTTTCGCATCCTCTGAAGCTGAGTTCGGAGGAGATGCTCGTGCGATCGCGCTCGTTTTTACAATTTGTGGAAAGCCGTCGCACGGTGCGCGAATACAGCAGCGCGGAGGTGGATCTCGAGGTCATGAAAAACTGCATCAAGGCCGCATCGACAGCACCTTCGGGTGCCCATAAACAACCCTGGCACTTTGCGGTGGTAAGCGACGCTGAGATAAAAACGAAGATTCGTGAAGGGGCGGAAAGCGAAGAGCACGAGTTTTATACCCACCGTGCTCCTCCAGAATGGCTCGAAGCGCTTCGACCATTCGGGACAGACGAGAACAAACCGTTCTTGGAAGTGGCCCCCTATCTGATCGCAATTTTTTCCAAGAGTTATGATCTCTCTCCTGAGGGAGAGAGAATAAAGAATTACTACGTCCAGGAATCGGTGGGCATTGCAACGGGTATACTGATAACTGCCCTGCATCATTGTGGTCTCAGCACGCTGACCCATACTCCGAGCCCTATGAAGTTCTTGAACGAGCTCCTGGGACGACCTAAAAATGAAAAGCCGTACATCCTGCTCATCGTGGGCTTCCCCGCCGATGATGCAAGAGTTCCGGTGCTCGAGAGGAAAGCACTCTCACAGGTTGCCACATTCGTCTAGCGGAAAATTGGAATCGGAGAACAAAAATACCGGCAGACGACACGCACTCGTAGTCGCATACTATTTCCCTCCGATGGGGCTCTCTGGGGTTCAAAGAACGGCGAAACTGGTCAAGTACCTTCCTGAGTATGGGTGGGATGTGACAGTCCTAACAGTTGAAGTGGGCGCCTACTTCGCTTTCGACGATGACTTGCTCAAAGACGTTTTGGGACCCGGTATTGAGATCATCAGAACCCGGACACTCGATCCAACATCTAGAAAGACGGGTAGAACACTTGTGCCATTTCCGGAGGAGGGAAGGAGGCGGATATTGTCGCGGCTGAGTCAGTTCTTTCTACTACCCGATAACAAGATCGGCTGGAAGAGATATTCGGTTCGGGCCGGGATAGAGGTGGCGCGTACTCGAAAGGTCGACGTTGTGTTCGCTTCAGCGCCTCCCTATACGGCTCTGCTTGTTGGTGAAGCGATAGCATCAGCAGTCGGAATTCCACTCGTCCTTGATTATCGGGATGACTGGATATCCAACCCGCGTCACACCTACTCAACGCCAGTTCACCTCTGGAAATCAAGAAGACTCGAGCGGCGGGCGGTATCCACTGCCTGTTCAATCCTGACAATTAATCAAACTATTGCTGACCTGGTGCAGGCTCGCCACCGGCATTCTGACGTTCGCGTGATTCCACAAGGATTCGACCCGGATGATTTTGGCGCAGGCCGACAGGACGAAGGATCCTCTACAACGATGACGTTTCTGTACACCGGAATGTTTTACGATGCCCAGAAACCAGATACCTTTTTGAAAGCACTTTCAGCTCTGTATGAATCATCACCCGAAGCAAAACGCATCGTTCGGGCGAAGTTCATTGGTCTCTTTTCCAATCGCTCGGAGACACTAGTGGAAGCGCTTGGATTGTCAGAACACGTCGAGCTGGTTGGATATATGAATCACGCAGATTCGCTTGCTGCACTCAAGCAGTGCGATGTTGCCTGGATGACGATTGGTCATCAGCAAGGAGCAGATATGATTTCAACAGGCAAACTATTCGAATATATGGGGTCCAGAAGACCGATTATGGCCCTTATTCCGGATGGTGAGGCAAAAAGTGCGCTCGACCCATACGGTGCTTCCTTTGTTGCCGATCCTGATGACGTCGGTGCCGTAACAGAATTGATGAGGCATCTTCTGGAGCGATGGAAGGAGGGTACCCTCCCTCAGGGCGATAACAATTACATCTCACGCTATGATCGCAGGCTGCTCGCGGGGCAAGTGTCTGAGGTTTTTAAAGAGGCAATTACATAGGGCCGATTGCGATTTGAAATTGTCGTATTTTTGCGCTTGCTCTATCGTTGGCATCAGTTCATATGGCCGCTCACGGCAACTTATCTCGCAGATTCGAAATTCCCAGCTCGTTCAAAGAGTTGGAAGCGATTGTGAATGCGGCGGAAGTATTCTTTGGATCGTGCTTCGACAACGATGAGAAGATCTATGCCGGGGTTCTCCTGACCAGCGAAGCGGTTACCAATGCAATAGAGCATGGCAACGCTTTTGATGAGTCAAAAAAAGTAATCATCGAGTTCAAAAAGACCGATAGCGGCGCCGAGCTGTGGGTTGAAGATGAGGGAGGCGGATTCGTTCGTTCTGCGGTAGCCGACCCACTTTCCGAGGAGCATTTGTTCGATGACGGCGGGAGGGGACTGTTCTTGATCGAAAAAATGGCTGACAAGGTGGTTTATGAGAAGGGCGGCCGAAGAGTAGGCATTATCCTCTCTTCTTGAGTGAAGCCCCGATCTGCTCCACCGCATCAGAGGATGTGCAGGATTCGATATCAATCCAAGTGGCATGCTCATATCGACGATACCAGGTCAGTTGTCTCTTCGCGTACCGTCTTGAGTTTCGCTTGATGAGTTCAACCGCCTCCTGTACAGGGCAAGATCCATCTACGACGGAAATCAGTTCTTGATAGCCGATGGTTCTTTTCATCAAATCCATTGTAGCACCGCCCTGTTTGATGAGGGAGCGGGTCTCTTCAAGCAGTCCCTCTTCCATCATGACATCGACGCGCTCATTTATCCGCGCGTACAGCGCCTCTCTAGGGCGAAAAAGAATGAATAGGGCGAACCGGTTAAGTGGGGAGGGGGAGACCGCGTAAAATGAGGAAAGGGTCTGGCCCGTGCCCACAAAGACCTCAAGACCCCGAACGAGGCGGTGGGTCTTCGATTCATCCAGCGTAGCGGCATAATCTGGATCGACACTCACCAGCTCGCGATACAACTTCGAGGAGCCTTCAGTCAAAATCCGTTCGTTAAGATCCGATCTGACAGAGGGATCGATATCGGGTATGTCTGCTAACTGGCTATAAAGGCTGTGCACGTAAAGTGTTGAGCCTCCAGTAATAATCACATTTTTCGATCGAGTCGATATTTCTCCAATGCGTTCTTCAGTGGCGCGTGCGAATATGCCGGCTGAGTAGCTCTCGCCTGGATCCAGTTCGCCGATGAAGTGGTGCCGCACCGTGTCTAGCTGGGCTGACGTAGGCATTGCGGTCCCGATAGTCAGGCCCTTGTAGATCTGCCTGCTGTCTGCCGAAATGATCTCTGCGTCCAGCGACTTCGCCAAGTCGAGACTGATACTGGTCTTTCCGGAGGCCGTTGGGCCAGCGAGAATGGGAATAGCAGTTGAGGCGACGGTCACTTGTCGCCATCATTTTCGAGATTTATATAGTCGGCGGCACTGTCACACAAGCGATCACGTTGATGAACATAGGTCATTGTTGTCTCAATTTGCTTATGACGTGCATGCAGTTGTACCTGCTTGTATGGACGCGCCAGCTTCGATTGCCAGCGTACAGCCCGTGTGCCTGAGTGTGTGTGTTCCAATCTCTGGCAGTCCGGCTGCGACTGCCGTGCCCCTTACGATTCGGTAGATACTAGTCGGGGTCAGCCGTCCGCCGGGGTTGCGCCTGGAAAACGATCTCCATAGAGGTCCCGAAGCGATTCCGTAGTGCTCACAGTGGATTTGAAGTTGATGAACAACGCGTTCCGGCAGACTATATAGAATGGATAAACCACCTCTCGAATCCGCAACTCTCAAAAAAGGAAGGGTATCGTCAAGGCTAAGGTGTTCGAAGTCCATCTTTGAAGCGGTCGAACGCCGGAGGGGAACACTCAGAAAAAACGATATCAGCGTTAAATTTCGAACCTGTTCAGGTCCTTTTTTCTTGCCAAGAAACTCCAGAAGAATATCAACGTCTCTTTTCGTCAGCGGGCGAACGCGTCGACCAATCTCACGATCTGATCCGCGAAAGTATGCATGCTGAACATTCTTGGCTGGATCCCTGTCAACTAGATCCAGAGAAACACACCATTTGTAGAACGCTTTCAGAGCGGACAGAATTCTTCGACGTCTAGAAGCGCTCAATGCTCGTATCGATGGTACTTCAAAATACGTTTCAATATCGGGGGAGGCCAAAATGTCTTGACCCGATTGGCTCAGGTACTTGCTGAATTCACTCAAATCTGCCCCGTATGCTCTGGCCGTATTCAAGTTATCCAGTGATCCTAGAAATTGACCTATAATCTTAGACATCCAAATACTTCCCGGATGAATCATCTGGTCGAGCGTGGGTATATCGGCTCGTAGTCGATAGCGATTTGTGCCCAAGAGTTTCTTGAACAAGGTGAGTAGGAGCTCCTCTGTCGAGTGAATGAGAAGCGTGCGCATGCCTCAGCCAGTGGGGAGAAACACCGCCTCGTACTCCACTGGTAGCGGCAGCCTTTTTAACGATTCTCCACATTTGATGTCTGGAGAGGAATCCTCCTTTGGCCGAGCGAAAAACGGGATCTAGGGCGGTTCCATAGCCATCTGTTTGCTCCGCCTCATTCAATTGTTTTAGTACCGATGACATCGAAACTGGAACGATAACATTTCTAGACTTTGAGCCCTTGCCTACAAGCGTGATTATTGACTCCCGATCTTTTCCCGGCCTATTGTTTTGCCGTACGTGTTCCCAGCGGAGCACGCTCAGTTCTGAAACACGTGCCCCCGTAGCGTAAAACAATTTTAGTAAAACAGAATTACGCTGACTGTTCGCAGTATCTAGTATCAAATGAAGATCCTGTTCCGTAAGAATCCGCTGTGCCAGCAGATCGGGTATATTTGGAAGAGAGACCGCTGCGCCGACATTGAAACTTAAATAACCGATCTTATTCGCAAAGCTGAATAGGCTCTTCAAGGATGCTAATTTTCTCGCTCTCGTTGAGACGGTCAAATTGCGTTCTTGTAATTCATCCAACCATTCCCAGATAGTTTCAAGTTTCACCGATGAAAGCTCCAGGCCTGAAAAATCCAGGAACTGGCGAATATCCCTGGCATATGCATCTTTAGAGTTGGGAGATTTTGAACGAAGCCATAGCCTAATCAGATGACCATCTGAGCTGGCATTCGAGATTCGGTCGTCAGAGTTATAATGAACGATATTTGTCACGAGATCAATCAAATGTTGACATAATGCAACATAAGGTTAATTATGTTGCATAACAATGGGATCAGATATTGAAGATTGATAATGTTTATCACCAGAGCGCTAAGGACGCCATACACAGGCAGATAGCCATTGATTCAAACTGGGCTGCCGCAGCGGTTGAATACATTAAATTACTGGATGAGGTCTACTGGGGACAGCCTTGGCAAGATGTGATCTTCCAGTCCAATCGAGAGTCTCAGACGACGATTTATGATGCAATCGGGTTCGGTTTTATTCATGCGATGCTGTGTGAGGGAAAAGTTGGGATCTTGAAGATAGAATTACCAGATACCCCTCATTCGAATTCTTCGGTGATGGAAAACAAAAAGCTTGTTAACACACTACCTGAGCCCTTTAGCGCTGAATATTTCGGAAAATCTGCAGATGCAGATGGTCATTTTAGGTGGACTGATACATTGATGCTTCAATCGAAAGATGGGAATCAAGTGGCAGTAACGCCGCGCCATATTCCGTTGGAAATAGGAACTACCAACGTTTGGACAACCTGGGGTCATCTTTCATACCACGGAGGTGTAGCAAGAGTACCCTACGGCTCGAGTGACATTCACGCCTTGGTAACCATTCTCTGAGATTTGTGTATGAAGTAATGAAATAGGCTTGTTTATGCTTCTACATCGAAGATTACCGCATGCCCTGGTTATTCATTCTATTTGTGGTGGTGCCCGCGTTTGAGCTGTATCTGCTTATTCAGATCGGCCAAGTCATCGGTGCCTTGGAGACCTTTGGAATTATCCTTGGGACAGGTCTGGTCGGGTCTTGGATGGCTAAAACGCAAGGACTGTCGGTCTGGAAGAATCTGAACCATCGCCTCACCACG